>Ga0255764_10001034_pt1 | contig 24224 bp, 25 predicted proteins | sample 071ome_30_FD_179964 | JGI IMG/M metagenome (GOLD analysis project Ga0255764, IMG submission 179964) | Coastal salt marsh microbial communities from the Groves Creek Marsh, Skidaway Island, Georgia - 071406AT metaG (version 2) | ecosystem: Environmental > Aquatic > Marine > Intertidal zone >... | reverse complement strand
AAGCGAGTCGTTAGCGCTCGCGTCTAACAGTCGACGCGCGAGAGGCTCACGGAAAAATCAAAAACAAAACAAACCGACGAACGGGCGCAGAGACCGCTCACTTCTTCTCGCCCGCCTCGGCGCGAATCCGCGCGCGCTCCTCCAAGCGTTCGCGTTCGCGCTTCGTCGCCCCCCCCTCCTTCCCCTCCTCGGGCGCGACCCCGGAAGACCCGGACGTTCCCGCGCCCATCATCTCCGCTTGCAGCGCGAGCTGTCGCGCCCGTCCATCCTTGAGCGCGTCGCACACCGGTTCGCAATCCTTCCATCCGCCGGTCCCGTACGCGTTCGCGTCGCCAGTAAATGCGCCGCCGGTGAGAGCGGTGAACGCCGCGAACGCCGCGAACGCGGTTCCTTCGCGTCGCGTCGTCCCGCCGGACGATCGCGCGACGACGACCATCGCGCGTCGTGGAGAGCGTCGTCGTCGTCCGGCGATCGGCGTCGCGCGCGTCGTCGAGAGCGTCGTCGGCATCGATCGATCGGGTGAGTGAGTGACGTCGTCGTCTAAACCGTTGGTCGTTTGAACCGATCCATTCATTCATTCATCCGTCAGAGGCCCGCGCGCCGAGCCCGGGGGCGCGAACCGGACCTTTTTAGGTCGAACCTTTTACCCCGGTGAACATGTCGCAGTGCGCGGTGTGCCTCGAACCGTGCGTAGGGAAGTGCGCGGCGCTCTCGGGGTGCGGACACGTGTATCACATTCGGTGCATCGGGAAATGGTTCGACGTCAAGTGCGGTGACGCCGGCGGCGCGACGGCGGCGGGGGCGCGACGGGGACGAGGAGACGCGGACTCGGCGCCGTGTCCGACGTGTAAGAGAGAGTTTAGGTGTTCGGAGACGACGACGATTTTTTTGGACGTCAAGATGGAGCAGTTGATGGCTTCCGGCGCGGCTCTGAGTCAACGGTTGGACGCGACCGCGCCGGCGACGAATCGACGACGGTCGTCCTCGGGCGTCGGTGGACGCGATGAGGACGCCGGCGGGAGCGACGACGGTCGGTACGCGGAGTGCGCGAGAAGGCTTCGGCTTGAGAGACAAAAGTTGCACGAAGCGTTGGACGAGGGAGAGACGCTCAAGGCTGAAATTCGAGCGTTGCGGGAGACGGCGAGGACGGGTGAGGAATTAAACGCGGAAATCGCGAGGTTAAACCGGGATTTGCGCGCGTCCAAGCTCGCGCAGGATGCGCTGACGTCGAAAGTGCGACGGTGCGCGAGCGAGATTAAGCGGTTGACGGATAAGGAGCGATCGATGGAGACGAGGTTGAAGACGTACGAAAACAAGGAGCGATTGGAACGCGACGTCTCGGCCAACGCGGCGAGCGAACGCGAGATGCTCAAGCGGTTGGAAGGGAACGATCCAAAGCTCGCGATGGAAACCTTGGTTCGGAATCTCGTGGCGAAGAATAAACAAATGACGTCGCAGCAGGAGGCGTATCACGCGCTCGCGAAACAAATTCGAGAAAAGGAAAAGGAAGTCAACGCGCTCGAGCAAAAGGTGCGCGCGTACAAGAGTAGAGGAACGTCTGCGGTCGATATCGCGCCGTCGACGGCGATGGCGACGACGACGACGGCGAAGAACAAGGCAGGCGGTAAAGAGTGGGAAGATCCCGTGTTGGATTCGATCGCGGAGAAGAAGCCTCGCGCGGCGGCGAAATCTTTGCGCTCGTCTGGAAAAGATGCCTGGATTCGAGAAATGGCGGCGGCGAGTTCGCGGTCAGCCAAAACCAAAACCAAGGGATCGAGGGCGGATTCAACAATCAATCTCGCGGAAGAGGAAGAAGAGGACGACGTTTTAGCGGACATTTTAAACGATGTCGACGTTCGGATGGAGCGCAAGCGTCGAGCGGCTGCCGCGGGCGCGGACGCCGCGTCGACGGGCGGCGCCAAGAAGCGACCCGCCGGTTCCTTTCTCAAATCGTCTCCAAAGGCGCCGACGTCCACCGGGACGTTCATTCGCCACGGTGCCGATGGACGAGGCGGGCGGGGAAAGTTTTTCGTCGATCGTTAGAAAAAGCGTAGAGCATAGCGGCGTAGTAGATAGACGTATACCTGGTACATTGCATTCATTTCAACAATTCTAGTCAGCTAGTCGCCGTCGCCGCGCTTCTTCCCCTTGTACAATTTCGCACCCCAACCGGTAGGATTAGCCTCGAGCGCCGCCTTGCGCCTCTTACTCTCCGCCGACGACGCTTTTTCATTGCCGTCGGCTGATACTTCGCGAGACGAACGCACTCGCGCGGATAAAGATTCGAGCTCGTCCTCGTCGAGCGGTCGCAGCCCGCCCACTTCTAAATCCCCCAGCATCAATTCATCGATTCGCGTTCGGTGTAAACGCGTCACGTCGTACCCGAGCGCCTCACACATCTTTCTAATCTGTCGGTTTCGTCCCTCCTTGAGCACGAACCTCAAGTTGCGATTGCCAATCTTGCGCACCTCGCACGGTTGCGTCGGCGCCGTAGTCTCTTCCAATCCTCTCTGTTGCGTCGTCGTGATCACCACTCCCGCCGCCAATCGATCGACATCCGCCTCTCGAACCTCCTTGTGCACGTCCACGTCGTACTCCTTCTCCGCTTTACGCGAGGGATCGAGCAGGGCGTCGGACACGCGCCCGTCGTTCGTCAAGAGCACCAAACCAGACGAGTCCTTGTCCAACCGCCCGACCGGGAAAAAGCGCGCATTCTTCAATCGTTTACGCTCCCGCTCGAGCGCGTACAACAACGACGCTCGTTGTCCGGGCTCAACCGTGCACACCACCCCTCTCGGCTTGTTGTACAACAAATACACAAAGGTTGTCGTCGAGCCGCCGTCGGCGTCTTCGCCCAGCTCGGCTTCGACGCTCGCCGCGTACGGCTCCCAACGCATCGGTTTCCCGTCCAGCGTGACGACGTCCCCGCTCTTCACCCTCGTCGACGGTCGCACGAGCTCACCGTTCACTAAGACTCTCCCCGCGGTCACCGCCGCGTCCGCCTCACGGCGTTTCAGGTGCGGCATGCACCGAACCAACCGGAAACCCGCGCCCGCGTACCGCGCGTCCGGGTCTGCGTCTCTGTGCCGCACGAGCGACTTTGCGAGCGCGCTCACCGCCTCGAGGTTTCGCTGCGTCACCGCGTGATCAACCACATGGCCGTGTTCTTTCGGCGGACGCGTCGGAGGCGGCGCCGGCGACGAACGAGAAGGAGGTTTCCCGGTCCGTCCGCCGCGTCTTCCTCCGCCGGCGGCTCCTCTTCCGCCTCTTCCGCCTCTTCCGCCGCCGCGTCCACCACGCGCTGCCGCCGCGCGCACCACCGTCACCGCCCGCGACGCGAGCCGCGTTCCACCGCTTCGCATGTCTCCTTTTCCCGCGCGCTCTGGGCACCGCGACGAACACTGACGACGGCTGTTGAGTCGTCCACCAAAAAGCGCGTTTACTCCTTCTTCGCGAAGACGCCTAAATTATTCGCCTTCCACTCCGACGCCTCGGACGCCCCACCGCCCTCTGCATCCTCCACGACGAAGGTTTCTTTTTTCCAAATCGGCACTCTCGCCTTTAACGCCTCTATCGCGTACGCCGTCGCGTCGCTCGCGTCTCGCCTGTGACTCGCGCTCGCGACGATGACCACGCTCGTCTCCCCGACGCCCACGTCGCCGAGCCTGTGCTCGATCGACACCGCCCGAACCCCGTGTCCGCCCCGGCCTTGGACGACGTTAAATTCATCCCCGTCGCCGCCGTACTTTTCAATCATCTCGCGCGCGATCCGTCGCAGTTCCGCGAGCGCCATCTCTTCGTAACACTCGTACGACAGTTTGAGCACCCGGTGTCCGTTGAACGTGTTTCGCGTCGTCCCGACGAAGACGGAGACCGCCCCGGCGAACGGGTCGCGGCAAAACTCCAAGTGGGACGACTCGTCGATCGCGTCCGCGGTCACGGAGACGCGCACGCGCGGTGCCGGGATCGGTGTCGCGGGCGCGTTATCCATCGTGCGTGCGCGCGATGAAGTGTCGACCGAGCGCCGCATTGGGTGACGCATCGCTTCGACGCCCGCGATGCGTCTCGGGGTGACGAACGCGTCGGGCGCGGGCGCCGGGCGCGCGCCGATGCGTCGCGATGTTTCGAGGCGCGGTGTTTCGAGGCGGCGCGTTCGAGGCGCGAGCGGCGGTAGGCGGGCGATGACGGGTGAAGACGACGATGACGCTCAAAAAGTGAAAAGTGATGCCGACGATGCGGCGTCTAAACCGGCGTCGTATTACGCGGGAATGTTGACGGAACCGGTCGCACCGGGTGCGGTGGATCCGAACGAGCGGGACGTGATGACACCGACGATTAAATTGGTGGGTAGGAGCGCGGTGGTGTTGACGGCGCTCACGCTCGGGTTTCTCGCGTCCAACGGGCTTCCTCCGTTTGATCGATGACGTAAGTCTCGTGTCGTTGTGTTCTATCTTGTTGTTTTCATGAACTAGACGTGGTGGCTACTGCTAGTGGTGCGAATACCAGGTGCGTCGCATATGAAGTAATACTATCGAATGAATGCTAGAGACTGCTACACCTCCTCTCGTTCCTCTCGTTCGTCTTCGTCGCGTTCGACATTTGTCGCGGAGAGTTTTGCGCGTTCAGTCTCTCGTTCCCAATCGAGACGTACGGCGAGTAAAGCGAGGAAACTCCCGGCACATATGACACCGATGGCGAGACCCCACCAGACGCCGCGGACGCCGAAACCGCCGACGAGAACGAAGAGAAATCCTGAGAGCAAGCCGCAAAACCAGAGTGAAAACAAATTGCTCACGGCGATGAGATGTTGTTTACCGCACGCGCGAAGCACGCCGTTGCACGAACCGAGCAAGCCATCAAAGATTTGAAAGAGCGCGCCAAAGGGGGCAATCTTCGTGAGCGACGCGGTGATGTCAGCGTCGCCGGCGGTGTATACGCTCGCGATGGGTTTGATGCACAGAATGATGGTCAACGCGCAGCACGCCATAAAGGTTACGGAAATGCCGACGATTAGCCACGCCGCGCGTTTCGCCCGCTCCGGAAACCCAGCGCCGAGGAGGTTCCCGACGCGAATCGACGCCGCGGTGCCGAACGCCATGGGTCCACACATGAATGTAAACGTGCAGATGTTTAGCATCACCATGTGGGCACCAAGAGCGACGTCGCCGAGCGAACTCGCCAAGACGACGGTGAGCTCAAACGAAAACGCCTCGCCGAAAACCATGACGATACCGCTCAGCGACAACTTGACGGCGCGCAACAACATCTCCCGCGTGATGGCTCTGTACGCGGCGACGTACTCGTCGAAAGCACCGCGTTTGTACCATTTTTCATCCATCGCCAAGTAGGCGAGCAACATGAGCAAATTCGCGACGCGCGAACACGCCATGGCCCAACACGACCCGACGATCCCACCCTCGCCCACGGTGACGAGGGCGTGATGAAACCCAACGTTTAAAAACAGCGTCGCCACCGACGTCGCACCGATCGCCCAGACTTTCCGCCGTACCGATAAATACTTTTGCACCCCCAACGTAGCCGCGAGAGGGTAAAAACTCGCAGCCATGACGAGCGCGCAATCCCTAATCTCCCCGCTCCTATCCTTATCCGCGTGAAACATCGCCACCGCGAGCTCTTTACTCGCCCCCAACACCGCGTTTGCCGGCACGCAACACGCGAACAGCACCATGGTTGTCAAAATCGCCCAAGATTTCACCGCTCGCTCATCCTTGGCGCCGTACGCTTGCGAACCCAGCGTATCCATCGTTCCTCCCGCCCCCGTGATTGCCATCCAAAACATGTTCCACAGCGTCACCGCGATCGTCGCGCTCGTCAACGCTTCTCGCGATATCCTTCCGCAGTACACCAACTGCGTCGCCATCATCAACTGTTGCGATCCAAACTGCGCGACGATTGGTGGAACAATGTGTCGAACGTGTGCTAGTTCGTGTCGAAACCAACCAGACTGTTTCGTCGCCGTCGTCGATACCGTCGCGACGCTCGCATCGTCGTCGTCGTCCCCGCGCGTTTCTCCGTTCTTCATCCCGGTCGGAGACGGACGAGAGAGACGACGGACGAACGGACGAGTGTGGCGAAGGAAAGGAGAGGGGTGCAAGTTGTGACGTTTTCGTCGCGTCTGCGCTCGTATTACTTTGCTACGTGTGAAAATAGATTCTTGAGTGTACGCCGCACGACGCCGACGTGTACGATGTATATTTCACGCACTCACGCGAAAGGGGACTGGCCGTCACCGTTTTCGGAATCCTCCTCGGCGAGAACATCCTTGAAGGCTTGGAGAATGCTCGCGGGTTTGTAAGTGAAAAACGCGAGGAGCATCGGGATGGGCGAAAGCGTGACGCCGACTTGCTCGCCAAAGAGAAAGTTCCAGCGGTTGAGCGCCATGAAGAGAATGACGGGGACCAAGATGGAGGGAGGACCGCCCTGACCGACGGCTTCGCTCTCGGCTTTGCCGCTGAGAAGACGAACGTAGGCGATGGCGCCGGCTGCGCCGAGAAGCCACGAGTATCCCATGTTGTTCCCGCCGACAGCGAACGCGGCAACGGCGCCCGAACCCGCCATCCCGGCGGTGGTGAGGAGTAAATCCTGTTTAATTTTCGCATACTTGGCCTGATCCTCGGCCCGGCGTCTCGCCTTTTCCTCATCGGTGAGATCGGCAAACGCCTTGACTGGCTTGAACGTCGCGTCTTTAATTTTCGATTTAATCTCAACCCCGCTTTGCGGTCGATATCCAGGCGTTCGCATCGCCTTGGCGCGCTCAGCCTTCTCCCACTCTCTCTGCCACCGCCCCTTTTCCGCCCGAGTCGGCGCGTAGTTCCATCCACGCAAGTTGTATTTGCTGTCGCTCTTCTTCGTCGTCGCCAAATCCAACGCGCTCGGTTCGCCGATCATTCGTCCATCCTTGTCCACGTACTTCAACTCGTCTGGTTTCATCCGCGCCAATCCCTTCGATCCGCGTTTTTCATCGTATCGCAACAATCCCGGTGCGTTTCCCGCGGTGTCATCATTCGACGTCGACGTCGTCGCCGTCGTTTCCTCCTCTTCCTCCTCTTCCTCCTCGTCTTCTCTTCGCAACGACGCGCTCAAGTCCACGCTCATGTCGTCCAACATTCTCACCCTCCCGAACCCCAACCCAGAGTTTTCCTTGGCCACGCGTTTCGACTCGTCGTCCGCTTTTCGTTTCTCCATGCGTTTAAACTCCCCGTCGATGTCCGTCTCCCATATCGGCCGGTCCCGCCCGTTCGCCCGTTCCCAGCTCGGTCGCGTCCCGTCGTCCTCGTTTTTGGATGATTTGCAAAAGATGTCACTTCTGTTTCCCCCTCGACGACGAACGAGGCGACGCGAACGCGCCGCGCGCGCGGGAACGACGGATGAATGACTTCTTATCGTCGTCGTCGTCGTCGTCATCGCGCCCACCCGCGGGTCGAGTCGAGTCGAGTCGAGTCGCGCGCGACAGTGACGTGAAAACGCGGCATCCAACCACCCGAGGACCCGAGTTTGAAATCTTTGAACATAAAAATACAATAATACATATTAATAGCGTTTGATATTGTTAATATATGAATTAGGGTTTAGGTTTTGTTTCGGGTTTTGGCACGCACGCAGGCGCGCGTCCTCGGTTTCGTGTGTCCGCACACGCCGACGACGAGCGCGACGCGCGCGACGAATACGATGGCGATGATGATTTCTGCGACGACGACGACGACGACCACGATGCGTGGTTTCGGTCGTTTTTCTGGACGTGCGACGGCTGGACGACGTGGAGGAGTGAAGAACAACATCATCGTTCGAGGTTCTGGTGGCGACGCCGACGCCGACGCTCGATTGCAGAGCGCGATGGCGGCGCGGGTGGCGGCGGTATCGGCGGACCCGGGGGCGAAGGCGATCGTGGAGACGCTGTGTGAGCTCGCGGAACAAGAGTTTGGATTGGCTGGGGTGAAGTTTAACGAAGTCATGGGGAAGATGGATGAGTGCTACGACTTTGCGCCGACGTTTTACGCGAGCGGTAAAGGAACGGATGGGGAGACGAAGAACGAGGCTGGGACGAATAACGGGAGCTGTAAGACGTTTTATTTCGCCAAGATGCACGGGTTGAGCGAAGGGGCGGCTTTGAGGTTGTTTTGCGAGCATTACCAAGACGTTTTGGATACGCCAGAGGGCGATTCGCACGCCAACATTCGCGCGTTTATGAAGAATGGATACGCCGGGTTGGAGTTCGGCGGCGAGGCGCTCACGCCGAGAGGGTCTGGGCCAAAGCAAAACAACGACATTTAAACACCGTCGTCATTCATAGACGACGATGTGTGCGTTGACTTTTACGACATTTCAACGACGACATTCTTATTGATTCCTTTTGTTATTTCATCTCAACGTACTTTACTTGAAGGTACCGGCCAACATCTATCCCAAAACTCAACTCGGCGGAATGGACACGCGCGTCAACGTCACGTCGTACACCACGTCTTCGTCGGGATCGATCTTCCCATCCGGAAAGCCCGCGCCTTCGGATCCGTACGCGAGACGCGCAGGAACGGTTATCACTCTGCGTCCGCCCTGTCGCATTCCTCGCACGCCCTCCTCCACCCCGCGCGTGATGGCGCCCCCGAGCTTACCTCCGTACGACCACACAACCTGTCTTCCACTCTTACTCGTGTCAAACACGACGACGTCCGACGTCGCCGGTCGCACCGTCACTTTCGCCGCGCACAGATACTGGTTCGCCACCAGCTCTCCACCGCCTCGCGTCAGCTCAACGTAACTCACCCCGCTCGGCAGCTCCACCGTTCGTCTCTGCGATGCATCCACATCCTTCGTGTTCTCCACCGCTTCCCGCGTCTCCCGTCGCGTCTTAATCTGTTCGCTCAGCACTCCAAAGAGCAAGACGCCGAGCCACGCCAAACCGCCCTTGAGTCCAAACCGACGCGTCATGAACGTCGCCACCGCGTCCGTCGACTCGGCCCGTCGCACCCGGCGCTTCCCGGACGAATCCGAGAGTTCCCTCGCCAAGTCCGCCGCGCGCCGTCCCTCGCCATCGGCCGACGCCATCGACGGCGAATCCGCCATCGCCGCTGCTGACTCACCAACCTCCCTGTTATCCATTCCGTTCGAGTCGTCGTCGTCGTTCACCGCGCGAGGCTTCCTCGCCGCCGTTCGACGCTCGCGTCGACGCCGTCTCGTCGACGACACCGCCCGCCGGGTGCGGACGGCGACGCCATCGACGGCGCGGGCGCGCGACGCGGGCATTTTTCTCGCGAGTCGCGGTGTGCGGTGTGCGGTGGGGCACTCACTCGTCACAGTTCTGCGCGCACGTCGACATGTCTGCGACGACGACGACGACGGTCGCGACGCGGGTGACGTCCGCGCGCCGCGCGCACGGCGTTCGTCTTCTTCGACCACGGCGCGGGTCGCGCGCGATGACACGGTCGACGAACGACGAGGAAAGACAGAGCGGTGGTGGGAAAGGTTCTTCTTCCGGTGACGAACAGAACGCAAAGCCGAATAAAGACGGCGAGGATGCGAACGAACGATCGGGGTTCGCGTCGTCGTCGTCGTCGTCACTGACGTCGTCGTCGTCGTCGTCGTCTGGCGCTATCGAGTACGCACCGACGAAACCGACGCGAGACGACTACGCGCGCGCGCTCGACGCCGCGGTAGCCGCCGAGGACTACGCCGAAGCCGCGCGGCTTCGCGATTTAATCCGTGACGTCGCCAACGATTCCCGCCGCGCGGTCGAGGACGCCAACGAAAGGTTTTACCGCGCGTTTAGAGCGGCAGATATCGACGCCATGTCCGCCGTGTGGGTCGACGGACCCCACGCGCGGTGCGCGCACCCCGGGAGCGCGCCCGTCGTCGGCGACGCCGACGTCCGCGCGAGTTGGGAAATCATCTTCGCCTCCGTCCCCGGTGGCTTGGACGTTCGCTGTTTAGACGCCAACGTGTACGCCGGAGACGGCTGGGGCATGGTTACGTGCGTCGAGCGAACCCCGAGCGGGAGTTTAACCGCGCTCAACGTCTTTGAGAGACGTCCAGACGGTTCCTGGGGCATGGTCGCGCATCAAGCCCACGGGGTCCTCGCCCTCGGCAATCGTCTCTAGCCGTACTAGTCACGTTGTAAAATCACGGTTTTGACACCATGAAATTTCCCTCGACCTCGTGATTCGTCGCCCCGCGTGCGCGTCGGGGTGCGCGCATCGACCGACCGACCGACGGCGGCGGCGAGCAACCGCCCCGGGGCGAGTGGATAACAGACAAACCTGTGGATCCCTTTGACACTGTCTGTCTGTCGTCACACATCGACGTCATCAAAGAGTCTTCGAACTCGCGTCGACGCGCGTACACGTAATAAACGACAGCACGCGCGATGTCCTCTCTGACGACGACGCCAGCCTTGACGGCGTTGAGCTTGAGCGCGCGCCGTGAAAATGCGCTTCGTAATCAACAGCGATCGAACAACGTGAAGCGGGCGAAGATGGCGACGACGACGACGACGACGCGGGCGATGGCGGGTGAAAACGGTGAACCACTCATGGTGCGCGCGGCTCGCGGGGAGAAAGTGGCGCGCGCGCCGGCGTGGATGATGCGACAAGCGGGAAGATACATGAAGGAGTATCGCGACTTGGCGGTGAAGCACCCGAGCTTCCGCGAACGAAGCGAAACGACGGATTTGATTTGCGAGATCACGCTTCAGCCGTACCGGGCGTTTCAACCGGATGGGGTGATTCTCTTCAGTGATATTCTCACTCCGTTTCCGGCGTTTGGGATCGATTTTGAGATCGATGACTACAAAGGGCCCATGCTCGAAAAGACGATTCGCACCGAGGAGGATTTGAAGATGCTTCACCCGGTTGATTTGTCCAAGGTTGAGTTTGTCGCGGATTCTTTGAAGATTCTCCGTAACGAGGTTGGTGACTCTGCCGCCGTGCTCGGTTTCGTCGGCGCTCCGTGGACGCTCTGCACGTACATTGTCGAGGGTCAGTCGACGTCGACGTACAAGAATATCAAATCGATGTGTTTTAGCGCTCCGGATGTGCTTCACAAGCTTTTGAGCTCGGTTGCGGATGCCCTCGCGGATTACATTGGTTTCCAAATCGATGCCGGTGCGCAAGTGATCCAAGTGTTCGACTCTTGGGGTGGTCAATTGCCGCCGCACATGTGGGAGGAGTGGAGCAAGCCGTACATTGACCGCGTCGTTCGCAAGGTGAACAAGACGCACCCGGGCGTGCCGATCACGCTGTACGCCAACGGTTCGGGCGGTCTCTTGGAGCGCATGGCGACTCTTCCGGTGGACACAATCGGTTTGGATTGGACCATTGACATGGAGGATGGCCGTCGTCGCGTCGGTACAAAGGCGGTTCAGGGTAACGTTGATCCAGTGGTGCTGTTCGCGGGAGAAGATGCGATCGAAAAGGCTGTCAAGGATGTGTGTCGCAAGGCTGGTCCGACTGGACACGTCCTCAACCTCGGTCACGGTGTTTTGGTTGGCACTCCGGAAGAAGCTGTTAAGCACTTCTTTGACGTCAGCAAGACGATTACGTACAATTAAAAAGCGAGTTACTTCCCATCATCAGTTCCAAGCCATTCGCCGTTTTACGCAAATAGCCAAGCGAGATAGACGCCCACAGTTCCCTTGTTGATACTATCTTATTGATGACTTTTACTATTTTCAACCCTAATCCAACAATGGTGTCCTATCTATCGTCTAATGAGTCTAAGTTTCTACACGTGCACCTCTGCGTGCGTCGCTTCAATTTCGCGTCTATACTCTCTGATGGCGTCTACGAGGCTGCGAAGCGCTGCGTTCTTCTTTACCGCCCTACAGTGCTCGTAGTGCGCCTCGAGCATTTCTTCCGCGCCTCGAGCGGTTGACATGCACTCCACGAGCGATTGCTCGTACTCATCCGCGTACACGGCCCGGGAGAGCGCGCGTTGAGCGTTGGTTTGACTCAACATTTTTGCTGTGGCGCCGACGTCGCTGAGCGCTTGATTCGCGTTAAGATTGAGCACGCTCGCGTTCGTCGACTGTCCCGTGGTTGGGTCCACGAAATCCCCATCAATCCACACCGTCATCGCGTATCTCTTATCCGCGTATGAGGGCATGACGCGATGCAAGGTTCTGTCGCTATAAAAAATCGCCAGACGGTTATGTCTCGGCGCCACGGTGGCCGCTACGCCGCAAAACGGTTGCAATCTTAGCTCCCCTCCGTCTCCTAGCTTCCAATCGGGATTGAGATAAAGAATACACGTCAAGGCCCTCTTCGACGGCGCCCCGGGATTATCGTAATGCCAGGGAAAACACCCACCAGATCCCTCGTTCAACTGCAGCTTTACCGTGCGAGACGTCGGCCCCGCCGGCGCCAGTCGCAACTCTGGAACCGCCGACGCAAACGCCAGCGACATCGCATCGCTCGTCGCGTCGAAAAATGACCATAACATCGAGTACTTGTCGTCGCTCTGAGTCTCGGACAGCGTCGCGTCGTCGTGCATGTCGCACTCGAATATGTGCGGCTTGCCAAAGAGAAACCTCTTCGACCCGTCCGCCGACGTAAAGTGCGTGCGATTTGGCCTGAGATACTTCCTGCGCGATCCCGACGCGTCACCGTCATGTCCTAACGTCATCGTCGTCGTCACATCTCTGTCCTCGTTTTCGACGCTCGCGAGCGCATCCAACGCGCCTCGAAGTTCATCCGCATCCTTTGCCTCTAAAAACGCATCCACTGTCGCCCACCCACGCGTTCGAAGCGACTCCGCGACGTCCGATCGTTCGATAACGTCCCGGAACCTCTCACGTAGCCTCCTCGCAGACGTTTCCCGCGACGTCGACATTGTCGACGGAAGTTGTCGCCGAACAGTGGCGTTTATACATCAACTTCGTCACTGCTTGACGCAACGAAGTCCAACGACAGACCCGACCGACGATGGGGGTTTTAGACGACGCGACGAAGGATAACGCGGACGTGCGCGCGCTCGAGAGCGAGGCGATGCTTCCGCTCGCGGCGGCACCGGATGGTGGAGAACGACGGAGCGATGATGCCGTTGTTCGTGTTCAGGGTGCCGCTCCACGACAAACTGTCAACACTGTTGACGACGATGTGACGACGACGACGACGACGACGACGACGGTGGCGCGTGAGGACGATGGGTTGGAGAGACAGATGGATGATGTCGTGAATGCGTCGACGACGGGACCGGCGGATGAAGATGACGAAGAGCTTGAGGACGTCGAAGCCGGGGAAAGACTTGGGCGCGAACCAGATGCGTTTGACAAGTATTTACAACCAAAGTTTTGGTTAAGGGTGAACGACGTAAAAGTGCACGTGAGTCAGTGGACCATCGCGCTTTGGTTGGCTGTGCTCATCGTGTACGCCATCACGATTGTTTTGCTCACGAAGAGCCTGGTGATGGGTTTGATTTTTGACGTTCTCATCATCATGCCGTTGTTCTTCTTCTACTTCTGCGGCGTGTACGGAACGATGATTGTACACGAGTTGGCGCACATTGCTGTGTGTAGGAAATACGGCGGACGCGTGGATGAAGATAAAGGAATCATCCTTTGGCCGTTTGGGGCGTTGGCGTTCCTTCATCTCGACGGTTTGACGCTCAGTCAAGAGTTCGCGGTGACGCTCGCGGGACCGCTCAGCCACATTCCGCAACTCATCTTTTGGAGACTCGTATCGTTGGTGCCCATGGATAAGGATACCTTTTTCCATCAGTTTTCATTCTTACTCTACGTCTGGAACCTCGTACTGTTGGTTTGGCACCTTTTCCCGTGCTATCCCATGGATGGATCACGCGTGCTCGCCTGTGCGCTCCTCCTCACCAGGAGGATTCGCGTCGAAACCGCGGCGTGGGTCGTCGCCGTAGTCTCCTACGTCTTCATCGTCGCCTACTTTGTCCTCAGCAACCCCTTCTCAAACTGGTTCAGTCTCACCGCGCTCTTCTCTTGGGGTTTCAACCTCGACTGGATCTTCGGCATCATCTGCACCGTCGCCACCTCCCACGTCGTCTTTCTCCTTCGTTCAGGTCGCATTCGCGACCATCCCACGTTTAGCCGATACGAAGTCGTCTACGACGCCTACCACGCCTTTGACGAGGTTTCCCGTCCCGAGGTTTTCCTTTAGCCCCCGTCTGTCCCGGGAACGATCTAGCAGTAACAAACATTCTCTTAATTCCGTAAATCATCCCTCTGACCGACCGAATCGACGAATTTCGAGCGCGTCCGACGCCGAGACGCTCCGAACGCGCGAGGCATCATTCCGCTTGACCACCCAAAAAACGCGATCTTTCTCCAAATCTAATATAAAGATAGTTTACGAAACCATATGCGATTAAAATACACATACACGCAGTGATAAACCCAAAACTTACTACCCTAACCTCTATCAAACACACGCATTGTATCGCGGGTCGCCTCTGCACACCGAGACGCGCGGCGACATGCCGACGACTCTTCGCGCGACGACGCGCGTGGCGTCCACCACCACCACCACCGGTCGCGGGTACGGTCGCGTCACCGGTAAACGCGCCCACACCGGTTTCGTCGTTCGGCGATCGACCGGGGGTGAGACCACCGCGGCGACGGAGGCGTCCACCAAGGAGGAAGATGGGAAACCCGCGCCACCGGAAATGAAGAGCGAGGTGCGCATCGGTGACACTCGAACGACGCGTTTGGCGTGCGATCGCGCGCGCGCGATGGATCGAGAGCGAAGACGCGATGACGATGGTTTCGTCGTCGGCGATCAGAGGCGATGGCGCCGCGCACGCGTGGATGCAACGCGCGAAAAGTCTTTGGATCGGACGCTCGTTGGCTACCCTATCCGCTCGCCGCGAGATTAACTTTTGACTGACTTGATTGTTCGAATAAACAGATGGGCGTCGATTACGAACCGTTCAGAGCGTTGCTCGAAGCGGGCGAGTGGGAAAAGGCGGACGACGAACACCGCCGGTTGATGTGCGTCTTGGCTGGCGAAGAAGCCGAGGACCGCGAGTGGGTTTACTTTACGGAAGTGGATAACATGCCAGTGACGGATTTGCAAACGATTGACGCGCTTTGGAAGTTTTACAGCAACAATCGATTTGGATTCAGCGTGCAGCGTAAGATTTGGGTGTCTCAGAAGCGCCAGTGGGCCAAGTTTTTCAAAAAGATTGACTGGACCACTGGGGAAAACGGCGATTACAGAAAGTTTCCTCAAGAGTTTCAGTGGCGCGCCGACGCGGCGCCGGGACACCTGCCGCTGACGAACGCGCTCCGCGGTACCCAGCTCCTCGCAGCGCTTCTCGAACACCCGGCGTTCGGTCCGGGTCTCGAACCGCGTACGTCTGAAGGTTCCTTCTTCGAGGGCACGGCTTCCAGAGAGACGCCTGTGCGACTGGAGATTCCCACCGTCGGGGACGTCGTGGACGTCACGGGACGCTTTGTCAAGTTTGTCGGTCTGTTCGCGCAAGAATTGGCCAAGTAAACACCGAGTCGAGGAGACAAGAGTATTAAAAGTACCACCCCGTTGAATGATTTACGTAGAGAGGAAGAGGTCGCACATACAGCTATCGTCTGAATATCACTTACACAACGCATTTGCCTAAAAGATAAAAATACGTCCTCTTCTACGCTCTATACCCATCACGGAATGTCATCGTACGGCGCCGTATCGCGAAAACACGTCTCAAACACCTCATTCACAACCTCTTCGGCGTGTTTCGCCGATTTACAGTTTGGATTCATCGCCACCGATAACTCGGCGCGTCTTCGCACGCACTTTTGATGATGCTTGTGCACGTTGACAAACACTCGTCCTCGCATGAGTTCATTCAACCAGTGACAATCCCCGCTTAAATTCGCCGCGCGCACCTCCGAACACGCGTGTTGTTTCAAATCTAACCAATTCATCTTTTTCCCTCCTCGACACTGATCGTACGCGTGCACCAACTCGTGCGCCAACATGTTTTCCATCGTCGTCCTATCGTGAATCTGGTTGTGACACATGACGATCCCGTCTGGCGGTCTAAACCCCCCTACGACGCGTTCCGAGCACGTCTCCACGCGAAAAAACCTAGAGTCTATCGCGCATCCCGCCTCGGCCATTTTTTCAAGCATGAACCGCACGATCGGGGACGTTTTCGTCGCCATGTCGTGCAGTTCTCGTTCACACCTCTCTGGAGTCATTCTTTGTTCGTTTCTTCACCACCGTCGGCGTACGCTTCGTCCGGCGTCTTCCTCGGAGAACGAGACGCGCGCGCGTTCGCCGTCGCGTTCGCCCTCGCCGCCGCCGCCCTCGCCGTCGCCCTCGTCGTCGCCCTCGCCGCCGCCGCCCTCGCCGTCGCCCTCGTCGTCGCCCTCGCCGTCAATCACCCGTCGGTTCCTCGACCTCGGCCTCGGCGTCGGTGACTGAAATGAAAACTCGCGATCCGGACCGAATCCAAAGAGGATTTCCAAATTTTTCACTTTTTCTTTCGCAAGTTTGACGGGTCATAACTCGTAATTCAGGTCCAGGGTCGGGTTTTCAATGGATCGACGTCTCGGCTGGATGCGCCTCGAGCGGGGGACGCGTCCGACGCCGCGCGCGATGAGTCTCAGAGCGCGACGCGTCCGACGCCGGTGTGCGGTGCTTAAAAAATGGTTAAAAATATTACCCATCGAATCGTCGCCTCCGCCGCGGTGGTTTTCCTTCTCGTCGGCGGCGTCGACGCGGCGGCGAGCGGGAAATACCCGTGCGTGGCGACGTGTGGAGGCGCGTCGACGCCGGTGTGCGGCACGTCGGCGAGCGACGTGACGAACAACCAGTGCGGGACGGGATCGGCGACGTACGAAGGATGCTCGAAAAGCGTGTGCGATGAGGTGTGCGGAGGCTCGACGAGCGTGACGACGGCGACGACGTGGCCGGTGACGGTGACCAGCGGTAGCGTCACGTACAAGTGCTTTGACGCCGAAAATTTGATGCACATGTCGGCTGCGAACGCGGATATGCAATCCGTGGCGATGGACTGCGAACAAACCGCGGGTGACTATGATGGCGACTCGCACGCGATGGGTTCGATGTACATGGCTGGTAAGGACCACCACGCGTGTGACGGGTGGGTCGTCGGCGCCGCCGGGTCGAAATCGAGCGTCTTCGCCTTCGCGCTGGCGGGCGCGGCGGTCGCGGCGGCGCTGTGATGACAGATTTGTCGCGATTAAAGTATTCAAGATCAAAAGTATTCAACTTTTCATTCAAGATTTATTATTCATTCGTCAAGTGACAACCGATCGTGATTCGACGACGCGCCACGAGCGCGTAATGGCTCGCTCAACCGGTGCGCAAGATGATGTGCACGCCGCTCTCCGTCTCCACCGCCCCACTCATCTCCCCAACCTTCAAAGCCATCGTCGCGTCCTCGAAAGGCTTTTGCATCTGCCCCGGTCCAAACTCCCCGAGATCCCCGCCTCTTTTCGCGCTCGAGCAATCCGAAACCCTTTGCGCCAACGCTTCAAACGTCGTCGCTCCGCTTTCGATTTGTTCCCTGTACGCGTTCAGCTCATCCAAAGCCGCCTCTTTCGTCTGCGAGAGGAAAACAACGCGCGAGTCAGTACGTGCGCGAACCATCATTCCGTCCGTGATCTCTCGTCGTCGTCGTCGTCGTTGATTTTCCGTTTAAAAGATGTTCATCATTTCACCGATGATGACGCGTCGTGACGGTTGAGCAGCGCATCCCGTTGAGCCATCCATCCATCCATTCATCCCGATCCCCGACGCCCGACGGTGGTCGTCTCGCACCTTGCGCGTGATGTGCGCCCCCTCCGGGTCCCTCCACGACGCCGGTCGTCGGCTTCCGGAGTGTTTCACCAACAGGTGCGACGCTCGAACCATTTATTCGCGATGTGCGTGCGTGAGTGACGACGAGTCGAGTCTGTCGTGGAGGATCGACGAATGCGTCCGCCGTACACGTCGACGCGCGACGCGGGGTTCACCGCGGGTTCGTTGACCGACGCGCGAGATGGCGGGTAAAAAACCAACATCCTCGGCGCGAGGAGGGAAACGCGCGGCGAAACCGGACGACTCCGGCGGTGACGGCGCGGGCGAGGACGAGGACGAGGAGCCGCGAGCCGTGGAGGATCGAGGACGAGGACCCGAGGACGCGGACGAGGGCGCGGACGCGAACGGTGCGGCGGAAGACGAGGACGAGGACGAGGGCGAGGGGGAGGGAACGGAAGATCGAGACGACGGTGGGGCGACCGCGGGGAGGATTCCGAGAGACGCCGCGGTGGTTCGGGATATTTTAAAGAGCATGGTGCGCGCGTCGGATCGCGTTTCTTTTTTGATTTGATTTTGATTCGATTCGATTCGATACGACCGCGCGCGGCGAGTCTCGTCGTCGTCGTCGTCGGGTTCTTTGATGCGTGCGTACCGATACTGACGAAGACGCATTTTATCGTCGCGTTTGGATGAACAGGGGGTGACGGATGCCGAACGAAGAGTGATTCATCAAGGGATGGAGTTTGTGCACCGGTACGCTTCGGAAGCGTTGGAGGAAGCGGCGGTGGCGGCTCGACACGCCGGACGCGCGAAAATTAACGTGGATGACGTCAAGATGGGTACCAAAGCGTTATTGCTGACTCAATTCGTCGACCCGCCGAGTCTGGCGGAGGCGCAGGCGATGGCGAACGCGGTGAATAAGAACCCGTTGCCGAAGCTCGTCGATCGACCGGGTATTCACGTGCCGACGGAACGCAACTTGTTGAGCGATAACTGGGACATTGGTCCGCCGCCACCGAGCGCGTTGGCGGCGGAAGAGGCGGAGAGAGAGGCGGAGGCGCAAGCACAAGCGGCTGCTGCTGCTGCGGCGGCTGCGGTGGCGATCGCCAAGGCGACAGAACCGAGCGCTGTGGGCGACGACAGAGCGCCGGTTTCGTTTGACGTTAAAAAGGCGACGGCGAAGGATGTCGCCATGGATGACGCCACCGATCTCGGTGAGTTTGCCGAATTCATGGATGACGATGACGACGAATAGATGGATCATTCGTGAGTTTGTCTCTCCTTACTTTCCTTTTTCGTATTAGAAGACGCGGCGTCGGAAATTCGTATTTGTAACGAACAAACCGACGCTCGGTAGCAACCACCACAGAAATCGCCGCGTCGCCCGCCTTTGACTTAAACGACGACCGAATCGCAATGCCGACGATCGCACTCGCCCATCGCGCGCCTTTTCGTGCCGTCGTCGACGGGACGAATGCCTCGAGACGACGAAACGAGAGTACCACTGGCCGAGTGGTTGTTGCCGCTTCAAAGACGGTGACGAATGACGACGCGACCGCGCCGCTACGCGTGGGGTTCGTCGGGTTTGGGTCCATGGCGGAAGCCATGGCGCGCGGTTTTGTTTCGTCGTCGTCGTCTTCGGTGTCGTTCGCGGCGTACGTCGGACCGAGTGGACGCCGAGCGAGCGCGTGCGAAGCGTTGGGCGGACGCGTGGCGAGCGACGCGGCGGACGCGACGAGTGCCGCGGACGTCGTCATTCTCGCGACGAAACCGTGGATGATTCGTCAGTCGAGCGAAGAAATTGTCGGTGGGTTGGACGTCGATCGAACGGTGGTGGTCAGCGTCGCGGCTGGGGTGTCGAGCGAACGGATCGAGAGCTGGTTGGAAGCCGCCGGAGCCGAGCGAGCGCGAGTGGTGCGCGTCATGCCGAACACGCCGTGTGCCGTGAACGCCGCGGCGAGCGGGGTGTGCAAAGGCTCGAGGGCGACGGATGATGACTTGGCGGTGGTCGTATCGCTCATGGAGAGGTGTGGGATATGCGAAGTGATTGACGAACGTTTAATCGACGCCCTTATCGGCGTGTCCGGAAGCGGTCCGGCTTACGTGTATCAAGTCATCGAAGCCATGGCGGACGGGGGCGTGTTGAACGGTCTTCCGCGCGATGTAGCGATGCGTTTGGCAGCGCAGACCGTCATGGGGGCGGGGAAAATGGTTCTAGAAACGGGCGAACATCCGGGCGCGCTTAAAGACAAGGTGTGCTCGCCAAACGGGACCACCATTCGCGCCGTCGCCGAGCTCGAGAGACGAGGCGTTCGCGGGGCTTTCATAGACGCATGTAGTGCGTCGACAAATCGATCCATCGAGCTCGGACGCGATTAGAAGGGGCGGCTGTTGTGCGTAGAAAGTAAATGTTATACCATTGAACAATGAACGACCCGCGCGTCAGATACCGCAGAGCTCTTTGAGCTCAGCGCCAGATAACGACTCGGAATCGAGTAAACGACGAGCGATACTGTGAAGATCGCCCTCGTGCCTAGTTAATAAATCTTTGGCGCGTTGGTAAGCCGCGTCGAGCATCGCCTTGACTTCATCTTCGATGAGTTGGCGCGTCTCGCTGGAGATTTCAGCACTGTCGTAATCCTGCGACGCCAATCCAACCTTTTCGCTCATGCCGTACCTCGTAACCATCTCGCGAGCGAGTCGAGTGGCTTGCTGGAGATCGCTCGAAGCACCCGTTGTGATCTCATCGGGGCCGAAAATCAATTCTTCCGCCACGCGTCCACCCATCGTAACGTCGAGCATAGCCAGCAATTGTCTTCGCGTCATTTGTAACTCATCCTTTTCGGGCAATTGCATCACCATACCGAGCGCCTGACCGCGAGGAACGATGGTAGCCTTGTGCACAGGGCGAGCACCTTGAGTGCGCAAAGCGACGAGCGCGTGGCCACCCTCGTGGTACGCAGTCAACTTGCGGTTTTCAGGTGTGATAATCGCCGACGTTCTCGCCGCACCCATCAGAATGCGATCCTTCGCGAAATCGAGGTGCTTGGCGGACACGGCAGCCACGTCATCGAGCGCCGCTTTCAACGCAGCTATGTTGATCAAGTTGGCGAGATCGGCGCCGCTAAAGCCGGGAGTACCGCGGGCGACGACGTCAAAGTCTACATTCTCAGCCATTTTGACACCCTTCGCGTGTGCCTCCAAAATCTCCCGTCGTCCCCCGACGTCGGGGTTCGGGACGGACACAGTGCGATCGAAACGTCCCGGGCGCACGAGCGCCTTGTCGAGCATACCCGGCGTGTTCGTCGCCGCGAGGACAATGACGCCCTCGCTCGCCTTGAATCCGTCGAGCTCGGTGAGCAACTGATTGAGCGTCATGCGGGTGTTTTGTTGATCTTTTGGATTACGAGCGGCGCCCACAGCGTCAATCTCATCGATGAAAATGATGCATGGCGCGTTTTGCTTGGCTGCCTTGAACAAATCTCTCACCCGTCTCGCGCCGACGCCGACAAACATTTCTTCAAACTCGCTCCCACTGCTGTAAAAAAAAGGCACGCCCGCCTCTCCAGCCACCGCCTTGGCGAGCATCGTCTTCCCCGTACCCGGCGGCCCGACGAGGAGCAATCCCTTTGGTAACTTACCCCCAAGTTTTGTAAACTTTTCGGGTGCCTTGAGGTACTCAACAACCTCGACCAATTCAGCCTTTGCTTCGTCCACGCCCTTGACGTCGCTAAACTTTGTCGTGTGCGCGTGTTGCTGTGGCTTGACGTTTTCACCCCCGAGTATCGCCTTACCCATTCCGCCCCGATCCTCTAAAAGCGCCCCGATCCCACTCAACACGATGAACGCCGTCCCTAACGTGCGCACGGTCCGCCAAAGTTGCGCCTTGAACGTCGGTTCGAGCTGTTGCGTATACAAGGGATTCTTCTCGCTTCCCAAGACAGCCGCGACGCTCGACCCCGCCGCGCCCGACGCCGCCGCGCCCGATTCCCCACCAAACGCCGCGGATAACGACGCCAGTATCCCTCGCGGCGCCGCGGACGCCGCGGACGCCGCGGACGCCGCGGACGCCGCGGCGGACGCGGAACCGGCGGATGAAACTTCCGCGACGCTTCCTCTGTGCACCGCCCTCGCCAACGCGCTCTCGTTCACACGATCCACCGCCACGAGCGCCTTGAGATACTCCGCCGTGTTCCCCTCCGTCCGCACCGCTCCAAAGTTTTCGTACATCTCAATCACCCGTTCGTGTTCCCCTCGTCCGTTCATTTCCTTTAGAGTGCGTTGTCGAGACGACGATGAAGATGCCGAAGATGCCGTCGTCGTCGTCGTCCTGCTCGTCGTCGAGACCGCGGCGCGTTTCCCGCCCCGCATCAACGCGCGTCGAATCGTCGTCGACGCGCTCATCGCGATCGTTCGCGTTCACTCGCACGCGCGCGCGAGAGTCTGGGGGCCGAGTGGGCGCGCGCGTCAACCAGAGTCGAGCGAGCACCCGTCGGTACACACTCGCGCGCCCACCCATCGAACCGTCCATTCATCGTCGGGAGACACCGACGACGGACGCGGCGTCGCCATGGATCGAGAGACCGGTGACGACGAGACGGCGACGACGATGGAGACGGGTCGTCGCGCAGTTGGACGCGTCGATGAGTCGACCGGGTTGTTGTCGGACGCGAATGGTGTTGGCGCGGGAGAAGGAAGAAGACGCGAGAGTTGCGGTGCGGCGATGCCGGTGCGCGTCGCGCTGTGCGTCGTCGGTGTCGTCGTCGGTGTCGTCGTCGGCGTGATGTGCGTCGGTCGCGGTGGTGTCGGCGTTGGCGTCGGACTCGGCTCTGGGAGGGCGGAGACGGTGCACTTGGCGTACAGCGTGTGCGGTTCGGAGAGAAACAAAGAAGCGATGCTGAGCGTGAAATCAGCCGTGTCCATGATGTCTAGCGATACCGAGTATAAAATTCACGTGTACACAGACAACGAAAAGTCTGCAAAGGTTGTGACCGCGATTAAGCATAGGTTGGGGTTGCCGAACGTGCATTTCGCCACGTATCGTGTCGACTCGAGCGCGCCGCTCCAACAGTTGTTTAGTCTTTGTTCGCCGAATCGTCTGTTGATTCCGGCTGAACTCGCCGTGCGCGGAGTACACAAGTATATATACGTCGATACCGACACGCTTTGGCGCGAAGACCCGAAGATTGCGTACGAGATGATGGACTCGTTTGGGCCAGAGCAAGTCGTCGGTTTCGCCCAAGAAAACGACGCCGGCACGGGTGGATGGTACAATGACGGCTTTTCACCCAAGATTCAGTTTCCAAAACCCACCGGATTGAACGCCGGGGTGATGTTCGTCAAAGGCAAAGGGGAAGAGCTCACGAAGGGTTTCCACGCGGTGGTTGATTCCTTTTCAGATCCAAAAAAGGCCTTTCCGCTCGGCGACCAAGACGTCATCAACCACTTTTTGAGTCAGCACCCGAACAAACTGTTCCGATTACCCTGCAAGTACAACAGACGCACCGATTCCTACTGCCAAAACCCAGACGATATTCAAGGCGGAATCATGCACGGTAATCGGCACGTTTTCCACATAAAACCCGGCGAGCCATACTACGTCGCGGAATACGCCAAAGCGTGGCTCGCGAACAAGGCGCTCGACCTCAAGAGTAAATACCCTCTGCATCCGAAGTCGTAGCGCGTAGCTATAGTACTCACAATCGCGTGTTCGTTGTCTGTGTTGTCTCTGTTGTCTTCGTCGTCGTGGTTGTCAATCAAAACATATGTACTAGTACCTAACCAAGTCCGGCGCGGCCCGCGGGTGGTTGAGCAGTCAAAGAGGGTTACACGGTTTCTGAGTGCGTCACTGGTCGACCGCGAAGGACACCAGGTTCGTTCGTTCGCGGACCGACGGACGGACGGACGGACGGACGGACGGACGAACGAACGAACGGGAACCGGTTGTTTTCCTTCACCGTTGAAGAAGATGATGTCGACGCGCGATGGAGCGCGTCGTCGCGTACGGTGTGAAACCCACCCGCGTGTGGGTGTTACATCGAGGTCGTTCTTCTCGTTCGTCGTTGTCTTCGTCTTCGCGACGCTGGGATGGGCGACGCCCGTCGCGTTGGCGAAGTCGACGAATATCCCCGCGCCCGACGGCTCGCTGCGACCTTCCGCCGCGAACGGGCTCTCGGAGCGAGTGATCGAGCCGGAGAACTTTGCGGAAGCCGCCCACGGATCGGAGGGCGGACTTCCCGGTGGGTATTTTCAAGACTCGGCGGCTACGGAAGAGGCGCGGAAGATTGGCGAGTATGTTTTACGTAAAGTCAATTGTTTGAGAGCGCGGAGCGACCCGCCCTGCGCAGAGTTGTCGACGGCGCACGTGATGGATCACTATTACAAGGTGACCGAAGCCAAGTACGTCTTTGGCAACGTGACGCTGGGCAAAGCCGAGACGCACGCTGTGGTGTTGGTTGATAATGTACACAACGCCGATGATCT
>Ga0255764_10001031_pt1 | contig 24243 bp, 13 predicted proteins | sample 071ome_30_FD_179964 | JGI IMG/M metagenome (GOLD analysis project Ga0255764, IMG submission 179964) | Coastal salt marsh microbial communities from the Groves Creek Marsh, Skidaway Island, Georgia - 071406AT metaG (version 2) | ecosystem: Environmental > Aquatic > Marine > Intertidal zone >... | reverse complement strand
GAGATCAAGACGGTTTAAATGAATTTTATAGACAATTTCCAAGGACTGAAGAACATGCTTTCAGAGATGAAACTAAAAATAGCATATTTAATCTTGCTAAGATTTACGAACAGATTGATTTTAATGAAGAAGCTAGATACTCTGCTCTTGTCACTCGTGGCAGTTTTTCGTGGGAAAACGGAATCAAAGATTCAAAAGTAATATTCACGCCGAACTTAAATGGAAGATTTAATGTAAGTTGGGTTCCAGGTAAGAATTTACAAAATAGAGTAATTATAAAAAATGGAAGCAAGTATCCAGGAAACGAACATATTGGCGCTTTTGGCTGTGATAGCTATGATATATCCGGAACTACAGATGGTAAAGGTTCAAAGGGATCACTTCACGGGCTCACTAAGTTCAGCATGGAAGAGGTACCAGCAAATCGGTTTTTTCTGGAGTATATAGCGAGACCACAAACAGCGGAAATGTTTTTTGAAGATATACTTATGGCATTACATTTTTACGGTATGCCAATACTTGCAGAAAATAACAAACCAAGATTATTATACTATTTAAAAAGAAGAGGTTATAGAGGTTATTCAATGAACCGACCAGATAAGACTTGGAATAAGTTATCAGCTGCTGAAAAAGAAATAGGTGGTATACCAAACTCTAGTGAAGATATAAGACAAGCACATGCTGCTGCAATTGAAAGTTATATAAACTCGTATGTTGGAATTAAACCAGACGGTGATCATGGGGATTTATATTTTAATGAAACTTTAAATGATTGGGCTAAGTTTGATATAAACAAAAGAACAAAATTTGATGCAGCAATAAGTTCTGGGTTAGCAATTATGGCATGTAACAAAAATTTATATGCGCCTAGAGCTAATGTGGAATTAAAAAATAAAGTAAATTTTAGCTTTGCTAAATATAACAATAAAGGAAATATTTCAAAAATAATACAATAAATGACTAAAGTAGTAACACAAGGTATTTTTCCGAGCCAATCTGTGCCAGATATAGAAAAAGCTTCTAGCGAATATGGAATGCAAGTTGCTAAAGCTATAGAATCTGAATGGTTTAAAAGAGACTCAGGAAGTACACGTTACTTTGCAAATAGAGATAACTTTCATAGGTTAAGATTATATGCAAGAGGAGAGCAAAGTATACAAAAATATAAAGATGAGTTATCTATTAATGGTGATTTATCGTATTTAAATTTAGATTGGAAACCAGTTCCTATTATACCTAAGTTTGTAGATATAGTTGTAAACGGAATTAGCGAAAGAGCATATGATATAAAAGCATATTCAATAGATAAATCTGCTAGCCAAAAAAGAACTAAGTATATGGAAAGTATATTAGCGGATATGAGGGCTAAAGACTTTATATTAAAAGTTAAAAATGCTTTTAATATGGATATTGCTGATAATGATATGAATAATTTACCTGAAAATGAGGATGAATTATCATTGCATATGCAGTTGAATTATAAGCAAGCTACTGAAATAGCAGAAGAGCAGGCTATAAATAATGTATTTGATATAAATAAATATCATTTATTAAAGAAAAGATTAGATTATGATATTGCTGTTGTTGGCATGGCAGCAGTTAAAAATAGTTTTAATACAGCTGAAGGTATTAAATTAGAATATGTTGATCCTGCTGATTTAGTTTATTCATATACTGAATCACCTTATTTTGATGATTTATATTACGTAGGAGAAGTAAGAAGAGTTAGTTTAATAGATCTTAAAAAACGTTATCCATATTTAACAGAAGAAGATTTAAAAAATATTGAAGGTAAAGGGTCAAATACTAAATTATATAATAAATCATATACAACGTCAGATCAATCTGATAAAAATTATGTATATGTATTATATTTTGAATATAAAACTTTTGAAAATCAAGTTTATAAAATAAAACAAACAGCATCTGGTGCAGATAAAGCCATTGAAAAAACAGATCAATTTAATCCACCAAAAGATGCAAGATCAAGATTTGAAAAAGTAAATAGATCAATTGAAGTATTGTATCAAGGCGCTAAAATTATAGGGCATGATAATTTATTAGAATGGAAAAAATGTGTTAACATGACACGTCCAAAATCTGATATAACTAAAGTTGCAATGAGCTATAATATTGTAGCACCAAGAATATATAAAGGTAAGCCTGAATCATTGGTTGGTAGAATGACGTCATTTGCAGACATGATTCAAATAACGCATCTTAAATTACAACAAGTACTCTCAAGAATGGTTCCCGATGGAGTATTCTTAGATGCGGATGGTATTGCTGAAGTGGATTTAGGTAATGGTACAAATTATAATCCACAAGAAGCATTGAATATGTATTTTCAAACAGGTTCTGTTATTGGTAGATCAATGACGCAAGATGGCGAATTTAATCAAGGCAGAGTACCTATTCAAGAGTTAAGAGCATCGGGAGGTAATCAAAAAATTGCAAGTTTAATTCAATCGTATAATTATTATTTACAAATGATGCGAGATGTTACAGGATTAAATGAAGCAAGAGACGGAAGCGCGCCTGATAAAAATGCATTAGTTGGCTTACAAAAATTAGCAGCAGCTAATAGTAATACAGCTACAAGACATATATTGCAAGGCGGATTATATTTAACTTTAAAAACAGCAGAAGCAATTTCATTAAGAATATCCGATGTTTTGGAATTTTCAAATACAAAAAATTCTTTATTACAAACATTAGGAAAATTTAATACAGGAACACTTGAAGAATTATACGAATTGCATTTGCATGATTTTGGTATTTTCTTAGATCTTGCCCCTGATGCAGAGGAAAAACAATTGCTTGAAAACAATATTCAAATGGCTATTACTCAAAAGCAAATTGAATTAGAAGATGCAATTGATGTAAGAGAAATTAAAAATCTTAAATTAGCTAATCAATTATTAAAGCTAAGAAGAAAACAAAAATTTGCTAGGGATAGGCAAATACAAATGGAAAATATACAAGCACAAACGCAATCTAATGCTCAAGCAGCTCAAGCAGCAGCACAAGCAGATATGCAAAAACAGCAAGGTATTGCCCAAAGTAAAGTTCAAATTGCACAAGCTCAAAATCAATTTGATATTGCAAAATTAGAAAGAGAGGCAGCAATTAAAAAAGAATTAATGGAATTTGAATTCCAATTAAATATGCAACTTAAAGAAAAGGAATCTGAGGTAATTAAAAATAAAGAAGCATATAAAGAAGATAGAAAAGACAAAAGAACAAAAATACAGGCTACTCAACAGTCTGAATTAATAGACCAGAGAAAATCTGGTAAACCACCTAAAAACTTTGAATCTGCAGGGTTTGACAATCTAGGTGGATTTGGATTAGAACAATTTGATCCAAGATAAATTTTTAAACAATTATATAATATTTTATTATGGCAGAAGACATTAAAGTATCAGTAGTAGATGAAGAAACACCATCTGTAGCTGAAAAAGAACAAGAAGTACTTGAAAACTCCGGTGTTACAGTTGGAGATGACGGTACGTACAAATTAGATTTAACACAAATTAATAAACAAGAAGATGCCGTTCAAGAACAAAGCACAGATGAAAGCGTGTTACGCAGCAGCGAGCAAAGCGAAGAAACAGGGCAAGAAGCCGAAGTGGAATTGCAAGAAGTACAACAAGAAGTAGAAACTCCGGTATTAGAAGAAATTACAGATGAACAGGAAACCAATAATGACGAGGCTACAGTGGCTCCAAAGCAAGAAGAAAGTAAAATTGAACCGGTTGAAGAACAAAAAGAAGAAATAAGTTTACCTGAAAACATAGAGGATTTAGTAAACTTTATGAAAGAAACAGGCGGAAGTTTAGAAGATTATGTTAGATTAAATGCTGATTATAGCAATGCAGATGAAAAAACATTGCTATCAGAATATTACAAAAGAACAAAACCTCATTTAAGTTATGATGAAATACAATTCCTTATGGATGATAATTTTTCATATGACGAAGAAATAGATGAGGAAAGAGATATAAAAAGAAAAAAATTAGCTCTGAAAGAAGAGGTTGCAAACGCTAAAGGTTTTTTAACAGGGCTCAAGGATCAATATTACAAAGAAGTCAAGTTGGGTTCTAAGTTACTTCCTGAGCAACAAAAAGCAATAGATTTTTTTAACCGCTATAATGAAGAGCAAAAACAAGCTGAAGAATTATTACAGAAGCAAACGTCACATTTTCAAAATGAAACGAATAAAGTTTTTAATGATGAATTTAAAGGTTTTAATTTCAAAGTTGGAGATAAAAAATATCGTTTCAATGTTGGTGACAAAAATAAAGTAAAGGAAACACAAAGTGATTTATTAAATGTTTTTAATAAATATGTCAGCGAAGATAATCTTCTTTCTGACGCACAAGGTTTTCATAAATCTTTATTTGCTGCTTCTAACCCTGATGCACTTGCAAATCATTTTTATGAGCAAGGTAAAGCAGACGCCATAAAACAAATGACTGCAGAAGCTAAGAACATTAATATGGATCCTAGAAAAACTGCAGATGGCTATGTTGAAACTGGAGGCTTAAAAGTAAGAGCATTAAGTGGCGATGATAGTTCTAGGCTAAAATTAAAACTTAAAAATTACTAATTTAAAAATTTAAAAAATGGCACAAGTAGGATTTACGGGAGGTTTGCCAACGGATTTAATTCCATACGCAAAAAAACAAACTCTCGCTACAAATTATTTAAACTTTACTTCTAGTGATGTATTTGGAGATGGTACCAACAAAGCAGGTTGGGCACAACAATATCTTCCAGATTTATATCAGCAAGAAGTAGAAAAATACGGCAATAGATCTGTATCTTCATTCTTAAGAATGGTTGGTGCAGAAATGCCAATGACATCTGATCAAGTTATTTGGTCTGAACAAGGTAGATTACATTTAGCATACGAAGGTGCAGCTATTGACACAAACGGTGTTATCACTATTGCAAGTAGTGGTATTCACGCTGTAAGAGTTGGTCAAACTGTTATCGTAAAAGGTGCTGGATATACTAACCCTGTAAAAGCTTATGTATCAGCAGTAGCTTCTGATAATACAACATTAACTGTTATTCCTTACAAAGGAGGTGCTACTTTTGGCGCTATTTCAGGAAATGGTACTTTTGATGCTTCAGCAACTGTAGATTTCTTTGTTTATGGTTCTGAATTTAAGAAAGGCCAAACAGGAATGGTTGGAGCTGTTAAGCCAGAATTTGAAACATTTACTAACAAACCAATTATATTAAAAGATAAGTATGAGATCTCTGGATCTGACGCTTCTCAAATTGGTTGGGTAGAAGTTTCAGGCGAAGCTGGACAATCAGGATATTTATGGTATCTAAAAGCTGAAGGAGACACTAGAGTTAGATTTGAAGACTATTTAGAAATGTCAATGATCGAATCTGAATTTGCAAAAGCATCTGGTGGTGTTGATTCAATTTTAGGTGTTGCAGGTTCTGATAACACTGCAGGTACAGAAGGTTTATTTGCTGCTTTAGAAGCAAGAGGTATCGTTGCTAATGATGCTTTTGATAACAAAGCTGACGTTATTTCTGACTTTGATTTAATTCTTAAGCAATTAGACAAGCAAGGAGCAATTGAAGAAAACATGTTATTCTTAGATAGAGATGCAAATCTTATTTTAGATGACGGTTTAGCAAATATTTCTGCTGGTTCTGCCGGTGGTACTGCTTATGGTGTTTTTGAGAACTCTGAAGATATGGCTTTAAATCTTGGATTTAGAGGGTTCAGAAGAGGATCTTATGATTTCTATAAGACTGACTGGAAATACTTAAACAACAAGTCTACAAGAGGATTATTCTCTGATATTCAAGGTGTTTTAGTACCAGCTGGAACTTCATCTGTTTATGACCAAATTTTAGGTAAAAACATCAGAAGACCTTTCTTACACGTAAGATATAGAGCTTCTGAAGCTGATGACAGAAGAATGAAGTCTTGGATTACAGGTTCAGTAGGTGGAGCTGCTACATCTGATTTAGACGTAATGGAAGTACATTACTTATCTGAAAGATGTTTAGTAACTCAAGCTGCTAACAACTTTGTATTATTCAAGTCTTAATACTTATTAAAGGTTAGGGTGCTTCGGCACCCAGCCTTTTATTAACATTTTTATTATATTATATTATGGCAAAAACAAAAGAAAATCCCGTAAATAGAAATGTATGGGAAAGAAAAGATAGACAATATTATTTATTAGGAGATAACCAACCTGTTACATACATACTTAAATCAAAAGGAATTATGTGGTATGACGAACAACTTGGTTATGAAAGAGAAATTAAATATACAACAAATCAAAAAACTCCATTTGTAGACGAGTTTAAAGGAGACGGAAGATTAGACCACATTATATTCAAAGATGGTGTTTTAAACGTTCCAAAAGAAAAAGTTGTTTTACAACAAATTTTATCATTATATCATCCAAAAAGAAATGGGGTATACGCTGAATTAGATTTAGAAGCAAATGCAGAAGATGATCTTGATATTTTAAATGCTGAATTTGAAGCAATGAGCACAGCAATGAATATGGATATTGATTTAGCTGAAGCTATTGTAAGAACTCAGGTTGGAAATAAAGTATCTAAGATGACTTCTAAGGAGCTTAAAAGAGATTTGTTATTATTTGCTAAAAATGATCCAGTTTTGTTCTTAGAATTAGCAAATGATGAAAACATAAATATTAGAAATATAGCTATAAAATCTGTAGAAACTGGTATTGTTGTTTTATCAAATGATCAAAGAACATTTGCTTGGGCTAAAACAGGCAAAAAATTAATTACAGTACCATTTGACGAAAATCCATATTCTGCATTAGCAGCATGGTTTAAAACAGATGAAGGTATTGAAGTTTACCAAACAATAGAGAAAAAACTTAAATAGTTAATTATAGTGGTTAGGCCGCTATATGCGGCTTAATCATTATATAAAAAAAAATTATGGCAGTAGATGTTAATAAAGTTTATAGAGCTGTACTTTCAATATTAAATAAAGAAAGTAGAGGTTTTTTGACGCCAGATCAATTTAATAAAATTGGTAGACAAGTACAATTAGATATTTTTGAAAAAACATTTTATGATTATAATAGAGCGTTAAATAGAAAAAAATCTAATGTTATTAACACTGAATATGCTGACATACCAAAAAATATAAAAGAAAAAATTGATATTTTTTCAAAAGAGGACGCTTTAGTTATTACCACAGGCGTTGCACCAGTTCCAAGTGATTTATATAGGGTATTAAATATATACACGTCCAACAGAACTATAAATATACAAGAAGTAAATAAATCTGATTTATCATATATTAATGCTTCTAAATTAACTGCTCCTTCAGCTTCATATCCAGTTTATTATAGAGAAGGAAGCAATATAAAAATATTTCCAACAACTATATCTTCAGCAAGTATGGACTACGTAAAAATGCCTGCAGATCCTTTATGGAATTACTCTTCAGGAGTAAATGGTTCATATTCTTTTAATTCAACAACACATAATACTAATCCATCAGTTGATTTTGAATTGCATGAATCGGATGAAGTTAATTTGGTTATAAAAATATTAGCATATACAGGTGTGTTAATAAAAGATCCTGCAATTGTACAAGCAGCATCACAAGAAGAAAATAAAATAATACAATTAGAAAATCAATAATAAATGGGCTTTATAACGGAAACAGCATATCAGTATTATAATACTAGCCAAAAGTTTACTACAACAGCAAATCAAGCAGTTGGCTCTGGTCATGCTGACGAAGGTATTTATACATTAACGTTTGATCCATTGCCAACGGCTAAAAGTAAATTTTTAATATTTGTTAATGGCTCGGAAATTGATGATGATTTATACTCATATAATAATAGTACGGGTGAAATCACATTTACAACAGCTAAAGCATTAAATGATGTTGTAATAGTAAAGCTTAAAGAACAAAAATTAGGAAGCTATAGATATATATCATTAAATGATATTATTAACAATTACATTGTAGCATATGTAGGAGATGGTAAATTAATAAATGATGTTAAAAAAACAGATGTATTATTTCATGCTAAAAGAGGGATACAAGAATTTAGCTATGATATTTCTAGAACTGAAAAAATACAAGAAATTGAGGTTGGCTTGAGTTTATCAATACCTATGCCACAAGACTACATACATTATGTTCGTATTTCATGGATTGATGCCGGTGGGGTTGAACATATAATTTATCCTGCAAAATATACATCTAAACCATCTGAGTCAATATTACAAGATAGTGATTATAATTACTTATATGATAATGATGACACTTTATTAACAGGTACATCAGTTACAGACACAAGATTTCAAGATTTAAATTACTCTAATTTATCAGGTGGTTTTAGTTCAAACGATATTGATTACGACGCAAACAGGAATGCGGAAAGAATAATTGAATATGGAAAAAGATACGGATTAGAACCTGAAACAGCACAGAATAATGGCGTATTTGTTATTGATGAAGTAAATGGAAGCATAGGCTTTAGCGCTGATATGGCAGGTAGAATAATTACTTTAAAATATGTATCTGACGGAATGGGTACAGATGATGAAATGAAAATACACAAATATGCAGAAGACGCTATATATAAATATATAACTTATGCAATTGCAAGCTCAAGAATTAATTTTCCAGAATATATTATAAATAGATTTAGAAAAGAAAGAAGAGCCGCAATGAGAAATGCTAAATTAAGATTATCTAGTTTAAAAATAGGTGAACTTACACAAGTAATGCGAAATAAATCAAAGATCATTAAACATTAGTAGATGCCTGAAATTAAACAAGCCTTTTTAAAAGGCAGAATGAATAAAGATTTAGACGCGCGAATATTACCATCTGGTGAATATAGACATGCGCAGAATATACATATAAGCAAATCTGAAGGTTCTGATGTTGGCGTTGTTCAAAATGTAAAAGGTAATCAAAAAGTTGGTAACTCAAGCATACCCTCTGGTTTTGAAGGAACTGTTATAGGTTATTATGTAGAGCAAGAAGCTAAAAGAAATTCTATTGAACCGTATACTGACGTTTCAAATAGAATATTTTATTTTGTAAAAGGCTTAAATGATAATACTAAAGATGCTATTTATTATTACGATACCTCTATTAATCCTATAGAAATAAATAAAGATACTTCGAGCCCTGCAAATCGTAATTTTACATCTAATCCACCTATAGCTATAGTGCAAGGTAGTTTTTTAAATTTTAATGTAAATAATTTAATAACAGGTGTAAATATGATTGATGATTTATTATTTTGGACAGATGATAGAAATCAGCCCAGAAAAATAAATGTTACAACAGCTATTGGTAATACAAGTTATTATAATAATGAAGATAAAATATCTGTAGCTAAATATTATCCATTTTCGCCGCCCTTTGTATTTAATAGCGATGATACATTAACAGGTATGCAAGTTGCTAAAACACAGGAAGATGGTATTTCCTTAAATGGTCCATCTAAAAACATAACCTTAGCAGCTGAAAATAATAATATTTATGTTGGGCAAGTTGTAACGTGGTCTGGTTCACCAAATGGAGTTACAGTAGTTGCTATTAATGGAACAGCTTTAGAAATAGATACAACAGTAAATATATTAACAAATACTACACTTACTTTTGAATCAAACAGAGATCATTTAGAAGAAGAGTTTGTTAGATTTGCATATAGATTTAAATTTATTGACGGTGAATATTCATTAATATCACCTTTTACACAACATTGTTTTATACCTAAATTATATAATAGTAATTATACAGATTATAATTCAGCGGGATTAACACAAGATCAATTAAAAGAAGCCTTAAAGGCTACTGAATTAGAGCCTATGGTTAATGATGCTGTTCAAGTTCAATTAAAAATTAATATGCCTACGGCTACCCCAAAAGAAAATTTTGAAATTGATAAAATTGAAATATTATATAAAGATTCTGATGCTACTGCTATAAAGGCTGTAGATGCAATTGATATAATAGATTACAACGTGAGTAATTCTAACAATATTATAGATTCTAATGGTGTATTTTCATATACATATAAATCCACATTGCCATATAAAGTTTTAACAGAGCAACAATTAACAAGAGTCTACGATAATGTTCCTTTAAAAGCAAAAGCACAAGAGTTAACAGGAAATAGACTTGTATATGGTAATTTTGAACAAAATTATAATTTACCATCTATAGATTTTTCTGCAAGTGTAGGTGTAAAATCAAATATAGACAGCACAAATCCAGTACAAAAATATCATATTCAATATCCTTATAACACTATAAAACAAAGAAGAACATATCAAATAGGTTTGGTTCTTTCAGATAAATTTGGTAGACAGTCAAGTGTTATTTTACCAACAGACCCTGATAAAGCCTCTATAACAGTAGACGCTAAAGATAATAATTTTCAATCTGCATCTTGGAGTGGTGATGCATTAAGAATAAGTTTTAATTCACAAATACCTAATGCATATAGTTCAAGTAATATATTTGGTTGGTATTCTTGGAAAGTAGTGGTAAAACAAACACAACAAGATTATTATACTGTTTATGCCCCAGGCCCATATGGTAATTTCCCGGCAGTTGGAAGCAAGATTTTAGATGGGATTGGAAATTTAACATATACTGCTGAAGATCAAAGAATGTGGTTAGTATTGCACGGTGACAATATAAATAAAATACCTAGAAATATTACAAATAGTACAGAAGAAGGTATAAGCGGCTCTGATGCAGGCTTATATCCTAAATTAGTATATGATACAAGTTCAAGTGGATGGCAAATGAAAAACGATAATATATATGATGTTATTAGTATTGGAACCGCGAAAGATCAAGGTATTGTTTTAGAGGAGTATGATTATAGCAGTGGATCAGCAATTGCAAATAATAAACCGGGTGAAGTTAGAGGTGATATTTATGATTCAACTAAAAATCCATTAGTGGCTGAATTAATTAATGCATATAGTACCTATAAAAATACCATTAGTATCTGGGAAACAAAACCAATAGAATCTGCTTTAAATATATATTATGAAACATCTACAAGTGGATTAGTTGCAGAATTAAATGCTGAAATAATTGAAGATGATAATGGACCTGCTGATATAAAAATTGACGCTTCTTACACTGATAATTTTGATGAAGATGTAAATGCAAATACAGATATAGGAGAATTGCAGGCTTATAATTCTGCGCCTGCTTTAATGAGTGGCATAACGTTTACATTAGTCTCTGTATATGATAGCAATGGATTTGATAGAACAACATGGTTTGATATAAATACATCTAATAATAATTTAAGGGTTGCACAAGAAAAATTTTATTATAATTTAGGCACTACTGAATACTATGTAGAAGTACAAGCTGAAGATACTAATAGTAATACATATACAAACACAAATAACAAATTAACTATAACTTTAAACAATATTGCTCCATTCTTTACTAATTTGAATGCAACAACAACATTAGTACATTTTAGAACATATAACTTTTTTGATGTTAATGCTGAAAACGGAAGTCATGATGATACAACGCCTCAAGACACTTTAGATTTAGAATTTTCAATTACATCTGTTACAAAAGGAGGTGTTACACAGTCTTCACATCCCTTTAGTATAAATAGCAGCACAGGTATGTTGTCTAATTCTTCAGCATTTCCGTCTAGTGAGATTGGTGATGTATATAGAATAAATGTGCAAGTTTCTGATAATGTAAATTCAGCAAACCCTTTAACTGCAACTGGATATGTTGACGTTGAAATTGTACCGCAAGCTACATCAAGCTATTTACATAGTGTAGTTTTTAATGGTATATGTACAACAAATACTTCACAACAATTCTTTATTACAAGAGATATAAGTACTAATGCTTCACAATCTAGTACATTTGAACAATATGATATTGTATATACAACTTATAGTAACGGCACATTAAGTAATACGTATGGAGGGCATATAATAACTGGTATAAGTGGTGAATTTGGAGAGATAAGAACTTACGCCCTATTAGTTGGTGGCAATATTCCAGGTGAAGTGCAGTCAATAGGTAATACTATTGATTGTAGTGGTGGTCCTTAGAGAATTATAAAAATATGTAATTAAATATATTATGGGTGTTACTAAAGAAATAGCATATTTTAATGCGATCGTTTTAAAAAGCTCTATATCTTCAAATAATGATTGGCATATAGAAGAATCAAGAATAAAAGGCGGTTTTAATAACACTATTATGGACTTAGGTGTTAGAGCATATTTAGTAGATGAAAATTATGCAAATGAAAGAAGAAAAAATGCGATAATATTTTCAGGTTTATATAACTCTAAAACAGGTGTTAATAATTTAAATCAATTTCCAATTGGCGCTGAAATTACTAAAGCGGTTGATAACGCAAATGGCAGTATACAAAAATTACATGCAGAAGATACAAATCTTATAATATTCCAGGAAGATAAAGTTAATAGAGCACCTGTTGATAAAGATTTTATTTTTACAGCTGAAGGCACACCAATATCAGCCACATCTAAGTTATTTATTGGAGCAATTATACCTTATGCTGGTAAATATGGAATAAGTAAAAATCCAGAAAGTTTTGCTGTTAGGGGGAATAGAAAATATTTTGCAGACAAAAAAAGAGGTGCAATATTAAGATTATCAAGTGGAATTGGCGGTGGTGACGGTATAACAGAAATATCATTCAACGGCATGCGTGATTGGTTTAAAGATAATTTAAAAAACGCAACAAAAATAGTTGGTATATATGATGATGTAAAAGATCATTACGTGATCAGTATTAATAGTGATTCAAATTATACATTAGCATTTGATGAAGGAGCAAAAGGATGGTCAAGTTTTTATACGTATTATCCTGAAGCTGGGTTTAGTTTAAACAACATGTTTTATACGTTTAAAGAGACAACTTTATGGGAGCATTATCAAACTAGCAATTATAATAAATTTTATTCACTTGCTGCTAATAATTCAAATGTTGAATTAGTGTTAAATACACAACCATCTGTTTCTAAAACATTTAAAACTTTATCATATGAGGGGACCACTGGTTGGTCAGCGTCAAATATAAAAACAAATTTAGATGACTCAAACTTTACTGATTCAGCAGAAAATATTGCAAAACATGATTCATCATACGATTTTGATTTAGTAGGCGGTAATATATTTAATAAAAAAGAAAATAAATATCAAAACTTTTTAAGAAATAGCTCAGCTATTAAAGAAGACGAAATAATATTCGGAGAACAAATAAGCGGTGTTAAGGGATTTTATATGAATGCAACTTTAAGTACAGATACGGCTGAAACAAACAAAAAAGAATTATTTGCTGTGTCATCTGAGGTTTCAGGAATTACATTAAAAAATCCGGCACCAAAAAAATCAAGTTAAATGGAATTAAATATACGTAGACTCAATGATGAGGACTACAGCACATTAGTAAAATGGTGGGATGCATGGCCTAAATGGCAAGCACCTACTAAAGATTTTTTACCCAATTTAGGTTTTATAGTTGAAAAAAACAATATTGGTATAGTAGCAGGATATTTATATACAAGCAATTCTAAGGTAGGTTTTTTAGAATGGGTTATATCTAATCCAGAATATAGAGAAAGCGACAGAAAAGACGCAATAACGCTTTTAATTCAAGCTGTAGAGCAAGTTTTAAAAGATCAAGGTTTTAAATATGCTTTTACAATGGGTAGAAATAAAAGTTTAATAAATATGCATAAACAACTAGGGTGGACAGTAGATGAAGATCCATCACACGAAATAGTAAAAATATTATAATATGGGTGTAGTAACAGCAATCGCAGGCGCAGGCTTATTGGGGGCCTCTATAATTGGCCAGGCAAATGAAGCAAAAAGCAGAAGAGCTGCTGCTCGTGATTTAGGCGAGCAAATTGCAGGGCTAGAAGGCTCTAGACAAACTGTTATAAATCCTTATGAAGATATAAAGGATTTAAGCAGTATGATTACAAATCCTGCTGCTAATTTACAAGTTGCAACTAAAGCTGCAGAAATACAGGCAGAACAAGCTGATTTATCTTTAGCAAATACATTAGATACATTAAGAGCAACAGGTGCAAGTGCAGGAGGTGCTACTGCTTTAGCTACAGCCGCATTACGAAGTAAACAAGGTATTGCCGCAAGTATAGAGCAACAAGAGGCTGCTAATGCTAGATTAAGAGCAGAAGGTGAATTTAGAGCACAACAAATGAGAATGGGAGAAGCACAAAGATTACAACAAGCTCAGGTTGCAGGGCAACAATTTATGTTTGGTGTAAAAGAGCAAAGAGAAATGCAAAGGCTAAATAGATTAGCAGGATTACAGGCACAAAATATTTCAGCCGCGCAGTCTGCAAGAGCCGGAATGTATGGAGCAATTGGAGGCCTTGGAGGAATGGTTGCAGGTTTTTCCGGAGTGGGAAACTAAATAGCCCGGCGGGGCCAACTAATACGCCAACACCAACTTATACAAGAAATGAATTAGACAATATATTTAAAGTAACTAATCCAGATTTTGGAAAATATCAATAAAATATGGGAGCATACGAAAATCCACCACTATTAACGCCGCCTAATTATGGGCAGATAATGATGCAGAATTTTTGGTCTATGTATAAAATGACTAAAGAACTAACTGCTAAACCTGCTGATCCATTAAAAGCAGCTAGAGAAAAAGTTGGAGCAGATTGGATAAAAGAGGCAGAGAAAGCGGTAAGAGATGCAAGAAAAGATTCAACATATTTAGATGTTAATAAAATGTTGAGACAAGAAAAAAGAAAAATTAATCAATATACACAAAGCTATATTAATGGAACTATTTCAGCTGATGAGTTTGATGAATTTAGATATGGGTCTGATGAATTATTAAATTCATTAACAGGATTAAATACAGCTTTAGACGGAGAAATAGCAGACTTATACGAATTACAAAAATCGAATACAATAAGCGGTTATCAACCCAATTCTGCTTATTTAGGCATGTTACATGCAAAGAAAAGTGGTACATTAAGGGTTCACCAAAATAAAGATGGTCAAATAGCTGGTGTATCATTTATGCCAGTTGATGAAAAAGGTAATTATATAGAAGGTGCAGACCCCGTTATATTAAGCATAGAACAATTAAGAACACCTGGTGTAAATAATATTAACGTTAGTTATGCTTCAGATTTTAACGAAATAACAAAAAGCTTAGAAAAAAGACATATAACAGACCAATTATCTGATTTTGATTTTACTGAAACTATAGAAGAAGGTGGTTTAAAAAAGACATATAAGCAAAAATCTTATAAAGACCCTAATTATAATCCAGTTGAAGCAATAATGGGGGATGCACAATTTAATAAACCATACGAAGATGAAATGACCGCAGGATCTATATGGCATGATGTGGTTATGAAAAAATTTGGAAAAGATGACATAATAAATGCAATTAAAAATGATAAAAATTATTTAGCACTTAATGAAAGCGATAAAGAAATAATGTTACAAATTGCTAATCAAGGAGGTTATTATGATGTTAATAAAAATGGTGAAGAATTATCAAAAAAAGGTGCCGCTCTTGAAATTTTAAATAATGTTTCAAGAAGACTAATTGCTGAAGATATTGTTAATAATAGTCAAGATAAACCTAAAGAAAGACAATTAACTGGTACTTCACCATTAAAGAAAGAAGAAGAAGGAATACCTGAAAAAGAAATATTAGCTAAAGGCGGTTGGATATATAATCCGCCTAAAACATCACAGTCATTACAAGAAATTTATGGCAATAAAAATATAAAATACGGTAATAAAACTATTATTGAAATTAGACCATCATCAGGTTATAATATAAATGGTAAATTTCCTGTGGATATATATTTAGGTAATGAAGGAGAAGATGTTAAAGATAACGCTGTTCCTGAAACAATTGATTTAGGTAATCAATTAGTACAACAAAAATTATTATCAAAAAATAAAGATTTATTTTCTCCAGAATTAACTGATCAAATTCTTAATAAAATTTTAGGCTTAGACGAGCTGCCAGATTAAAATATATAATTATGTTAGATCCAAAATTTAAATATAATGGAAAAACATTTTCATTAGAGGCTATTGATGCTAAAGCAGCATCTAAAGGCTTATCTACTGAAGATTACTTAAAACAAAATCCAGAAATTACAAAAATTGAAGATTCGGATTTTCAATCTCCCACAACACCGGGTGCGGTTGTGGAGGAAACTGCAGCACCCGATACGGATTCCAAATCGGAAGATCCTTCATTGGTATCGTCAGATCCTGAATTATCCGCTCGATTACAATTTTTAGATGAAGTTGTAGTTACCGGCAAAAAACCAAGCGGACTTTCTAATTTAGAACAATTTCAAAACACTGTTTCTGATTTATTAAAAAATTACGATCCTAATACGGAAGAAGGTTACTATGATTTTTTTGGCGAAGAGGTAGAGGGAGCAACGCTTGTAGATAAATATAATAGTAATCCTAAAGCTTTTGAAAAGTACCTTAAAAGGTTTGCATTATCTACTACGTTTGGCGATGAAGATGAAAGAACTCTTTTTGAAAAAGCAACATTTGCATATAAGTATAGAGGCTATGTTAATAAAAAAAATGTTGACAATGTTGTACAGGATCAAATAGAAAAATTACTTGCAGATGAAGGGCAAAAAGAGTTAAAGGAAAATATTGATAACGTAATAAGCTACAAAAAAGCTGGGCTATATGGTGAATCAATAAAATTTACATTTAATAATTTTTTCAAGCATTTACCTGACCACGAAAAAAAGATTTTTAATATAAAAAATCAAATAGATGAATTACAATTAGAGCTTGATAATTTTGAAGCGTCTGGGCTAACAGACGAAGGAAAGAAAAAAGAATTAATAACAAAACGTAATAATTTAAATCAAGAATTAAATAATATTATTGGCTCTTTAGGTGGGAGAGACGCTTATCAATTTAAAAATAGAAAACCACTATTTAATTTATACGGTGATCCTGTATCAGAATTTGAAGCTATAAATTTTAAAAAAGAAAATGTAAAAACATTTGAAGTTGAATACGATGATTATGTAAAAACATTTAAAAATAAAAATAGAGAAGCATTACAAAATGGTTTTTTCAATTGGGGTTTAGATAAGTTAGACCTTGAAAATGAAATGAACCAAAAATATACTATAAAATTTGATTCGGCATTTTTACAAGAATCTTCTACAGCAGCAGAAAAAATTGTGGAAGCTGGATTTAAAATAAAAACAAAAGACGGCAAAATTATTGATAATGCTCAAGAAATTGAAGATAAGTATATAAAAGAGGGTGAAATTGCTGAACAATTAAGCTATAATGATTTGGTAAAAATATTTAGCATATCAGATAGCGGTAAAATTATAGGTGATTGGGATAAATTAACTATAATGGATGTCAATGGCCAAAATATAAGTGGAGAAGATTTTAGAGACGACTTATATAATGAAAAAATTGATTTAGGATTACAAAAAGCCGCGTATAGAGAAACATTTATATTAAATTTAGATCCCGCTTCAAAAACAACCGATGCCTTAGACGTTGCTGAAACTTTTATTAAAGAAAGTATTACTGGAATAGGTAAAATGTTTTATGATAAAGCAGGAGACAGAATACCGTTAACAAGACAAGAAGAATTAGACGCAGTATATTCTGTGTTTCAAGACATAGGTTATGAAATGACAGACGAACAAAAAGAAGCGTTTGATAAAAGTTTTGCAATGGAATTTGCAGAAGGATTAGGTGGTTTTGTTCCTGATCTTATACAATTCGCAATGTTAAATAAAGTTGCTGGAGCAACAGGTATTACAGCGCGTATAGCAAGCTTAATGAAATCAAATAAATTCTACGGCGTATTGTCAAATATGATGTTAGAAGGTGTTAAATTTCAAGTTGTAATGGGTGATCCTAGCAGTGAAATGTTTACTGAAGGTGCTGCTTTTGGTGGATTTAGTATGGCTGCTACAGGAGCTCTTGGTAAACTTGGAATAGAATTATCAGGTAGACTTGCACCATTGAATGCAATATTTCAAAAAGGAACCGCGGGTGGTTTTGGTATGGCAGCTGGTAGTGAAGGTGCACAGATAGTGCATGGAGTTATTGATGATTTTTTAGGTTACAAGGCTTTAGTTACAAGCATGAAAGAATTGTATGGTGATTTTGATGAAGCTACAGGAAGAATACTTATGAATGGAGCATTAGGAAGTTTTATACCTATAGTTCAAACTCATCCCGCTCATTTTAAAACAATGGCGGCAAGAACAAAATTGCTACATAAATTAAGATCAGAAATACTAGAGGGCAAATATAAAGGTGTTGAGGCAAAACAAAAATTAGCTTTAATAGGAGAATTACAAAGAGATGTAAATCTTTATAATAAAAAATTTGATGCTTTAGACATACAATCTCAAAAGAAAGCTGCTGATACTGCATTGTCAATTGTAAATTCTAAAAAAATAACTGTAATAGAAAACGGAAAAGAAGTAACTAGAACAGCTACAACTACAGAAATAAGAGAAGCACAAAAAACAATAAATAGATACGAAACAAATAAAGCTGACGCTCGAAAAAAGATTTACGAATGGGATAGTGCTTTAAGAGAAGCTGGTGTTGTATCAAAAGATTATAAAGGGGTAAAAATTTACGACTTTAAAAACAAAGCAGAAAAAGAAAAAGCAGTTACAGCAGGTATTTTTGAAAGTGCTAATAATAAAGCACAATACAATTCAACTACGAAAGAAGTAGCTATAGATATAAATTCATTTAAAAAAGGTGTTTGGTCACAGGAAATAGGGCATGTGTTTATGAAAGCTGCTTTTAACAGTAATCCAAAAGCCGCAAGTAACTTTAAAGCCGCTATTGAAAATAAAGTTAATAAAGATTTAGAAGGCATTAAATTTGAAGTTGGTGATAAAAAAGGATTAACATTTGAACAGGCTATAAACGAAGCATATAAAGGAAAAAATAATGTTCCTGAAGAATATGTAATGAATGTTTTAGAATTTTTAGCAAACCCTAAATATAAAGCTTTAATGCTTGAAAAAGGCGTATTTCAAAGTGTAAAAGAATCGTTGCTTCAACATGGCAATTTTCTTGGGTTAAATTTTAGTAATAAAAAGAACTTTAGAACGCCTGAAGAATTACTAACATTCTTTGAAAATTTAGGTACACAGCTCGAAAGCAGTAATGTTAAATCTATAAAGAAACAATATAAAGATTTTTCAAATATAGTTATTGATGGTAAAAAATTAATAAACTTAAAAACAGGCAAAGATATTAAAAAAGAAATAAAGCAAGAAAAAGCCGCATCAAAAGATATAGTTGCTGAAAATACAAGAATTGAAAAAGAAATATTAAAAAGCGGAAAAGAAATTAGCGAGGGTGTATTTAAACCTAATGAAGCACAAAGAACTGATTTATTAGTAAACAACTTAGGCCTTATTGGAGAAATGGCTCGTAAGCTGTCTGACCCCAAAAGACATGAAGCTTTCAATGTTCCAGTATCCGAAAGGTTTAGTTATAATTCTTTCTATGGTGAGCTTTATACCATAGCAGATAAAATATCTACACAATTTAAAATTAAAAAAGGTGAAACTGCACCATTTGGAGCTTATCTAAAACAAAGATTAAATGAAAGATATCCATTAGCTTTTAAAGAATTAAAAAAGGGTAAGCAAGATACTATAAGAATAGAAGACACCACAGTAGGCGAAACATTAACTTCAGAAACAGGCAGTAAAGAAATACAAAAAGAATTAATCAACCCTTTAGAAAGATTTGTACCAGAAAATAAAAGAAAAGAATATCAAAAACAATATGAAGCAAATATTAAGGTAGATAAAACTTCAAATTATGCCACTTTAAAAGATGCTAGCCCAGAAACAACAGGCAAAATTTATGGTAAAAATCCGAAAGAAATAAAAGAAAATATTAAAAAATTCGGTAATGAACAATTTGATATTATGCCTGAACCTTCTAGAAAAGTTACTGAAGAACAAATAGCTAGGGATGGTTTTAAATCTTCAACAGAAATAAAAGATAGTGTTTTAGATATTATAAGTATAAAAGCAGAGGCGGGAGAAGTTACAGCAACAGGTAGGGCTGATATGACAACAGGGACTGCGGCTGGATTAACTATAAGAGCTAAAATGCCTGACTATTCTGTAACTAAACATCCAAGAGGCGATTATAAAGGATATACTGTACAAACGGCTGTGCTTGAAAGAGCAGGCATTGGTAGAATAATAGATGGAAAGCTTGTTGAGTATAGTAGAAAAGATTGGGTAGATCATTATAATAAAAACGGTATTCCTGCTTGGCATAAACCAAAGAAAAACACTAATCCAACAAAAGAAAAGCAAATAAATGATATTATAAGGAATCAAGATACTTTTAGAAAAGCATGGGTAAGTGAACTTGGAAGAGCTACTACTAATATGGTTGCTAGACAAAACCCTAAGCATCCCCAAAATTTAATAGAACAATTAGCATCTGGTAAATCAGAAGTATTAGCATCAAAAATTATAAACGAAGTTAGCAATATCAAAAAAGAAGCTATTTCTGATAAAATATTTGAAATTTTTGGAGGTGAAGTAAAAGAAAAAGATTTACAAGGAATAATGGAAAGTTTTTATACTGCTGTTAGAACTATACCTGATTTTTCATTATTAGTATTATCTAGTAATTTAGCACCAAGCGGGTCAAGTTTAAAAAGAATATTTGCTGGCAAACAAACATTTTTTGCATCAAATAAAAAAGGCTTTGAAAAAGAAGTAAAGGACGCTATAAATGACGGTAGGGTTTTAGATTTACACGCTTTATTAGAATTAAAAAATCAATTAGGTGGAGGCAATATGGTTCCTAAGTGGGCCCAAGCTATTCAATCTCAAACAACTCAAAAGTATAAAAAAACTATTGAAAAAGGAATAACTTCTTATAATCAACAGAAAAAAACGCATCAAGATGGCGTTAAAAAAGTATTAGATATACTTTCTGAATTTTATAAAATAAACCCTAAAGCTGCAGGATTGTTAGCATATAATTCTAATGCAAATTCTTCATCAACAAAAAACATGGCTCAAATGCGAGGCATGGAGGTTGTTATTGATGGAAAGAAATTTGAAATTAGAGAAGAGCATGTGCTTCAGCATGGCCAATTCGCTAGATTATCTGGAGAGTATGTTAAATTAAAAAATAATCCAAAAGCAGATCCTACAACAATAAAAGAAATGGGTGAATATATAGCTGAAAATTATTTTCAATTATCTTTAGCTAGTAAAAATCCTAATGAAAAAGGAATAAAATTTGAAGATAGAATAGATAGTCACGCAAAAGTTGATAGAACGTACGAATTCGTAATTGATGGTATAACATATAAAGTAAATTTAAAATCCGAATTACACCCTGTGCATGAAATGCAAGTACAAGAAGCTTTGGCTGGCAAAAGAAAATGGTCAGAAGTTATAAGCCCATTAATTAGAATGTATAATTCTGCTGTGGCTAAAGGCAAAGGTGGTTCAATTAATATGAATAAAGTAATGCAGGATGGTGTTTCTCACGCTACCTTGTTTGATTTGGTTGTACCTAAAAGTTTGGAAAACACCAGAATAGTTTTTGAAAAACAAGCTGAACTAGCAGAAAGACAAATGCTGGAGCCTGGTTATAAAGGTAAACAAGAGCTTGATTTATTTATAAAAAATAGATTTCCTAAAATTAAAAAAGGTGCTGAAGTAATTGAAAAAGCTCAAGTTAAAGATGCACAAATAAATAAACAAAAAGTTGAAATTGCAGCATCAAAAGATATATCAGGTGAATTTAATCAATATTTAGAAAGATCAACAGGTATTGGTGCTCAAAAAGTATTTGATCAAGCTAAAGCAGACGCAAGAGCGGCTCAAGTTAAAAAATCTTTTGGTGATTATATTTTACCGCCAGGCGCTGAAGATTTTGGTGGGTTAATGCATAAAACATTAGCTAAAGGCAAGCAGGGTGAAAAACAATTAGAGTTTTATAAACAAACATTATATGATCCATATAATTTAGCTATGGAAAATATAACAAGAGAAAGAATAGCATTAACAAATGATTTTAGAGCATTAAAAAATGAACTTAGTGGTGTTCCAAAAAATTTAAAGAAATTTACAAAAGGCGGAGATTATACAAATGAGCAAGCTGTAAGGGTTGCAATATGGAATAAATTAGGTTATGAAATTCCAGGTATAAGTAAATCAGATTTAAAATCATTAGTAAAAGAAGTTAATTCAAATCCTGAATTAAATTTATTTGCAAATGAATTAATGAGAATAACAAAAGGTGATGGCTATGCTAAACCTGATAATAGGTGGGTTGCTGGAAATATTGCTATAGACATGATGTCGTTATTAAATGGTGTTAAAAGAACAAAGCATTTAGAAGTATGGCAAAACAATGTTAATGAGATATTTAGCAAAGAAAATTTAATGAAATTGGAAGCTGCCTACGGAAAAGAATGGGTTAAAAATGTTACAAGAACATTAGAAAGAATGAAAACCGGTTCAAATAGAAAATGGGGAGGCAATGAAACTGTACAAAAATGGAATGACTGGGTAAACGGTTCTGTAGGAACTATTATGTTCTTAAACACTAGATCTGCTGTACTACAAACAATATCTAATATAAACTATTTAAATTTTAGTGATAATAATCCGCTTCAAGCCGCTAAAGCGTTCGCTAACCAAAAACAATATTGGAAAGATTTTATTGATATATTTAATTCTGGATATTTAAGAGACAGGAGGGGCTATAATAAAATAAATATTAATGAAAGTGAATTAGCATTGGCTGCAGAAAAAGGTGGCGCTAGGGGTGTTATAGCAATGCTTTTAAATAAAGGTTTTGTACTTACAAAAATAGCAGATAGTTTTGCTATTGCTTCAGGTGGTGCTACAATGTATAGAAACAGGCTAAATAGATATAAAAAAGAGGGCCTGTCTGAAAAAGAAGCTGCGGAAAAAGCGTTTTTAGATTTTAAAGAAATTACTGAAAAAACACAACAATCAAGTAGACCAGATAAAATATCTGAACAACAAGCCGGTGGATTAGGTAGATTTATGCTAGCATTTGCTAATACGCCTATGCAATATAATAGAATGATAAAAAGAGACATTCAAGATTTATTAGCCGGTAGAGGAAATAGAAATGAACAATTAACAAGAATTACTTATTATAGCACTATACAAAACTTTATATTTAATGCAATGAGTAAAGGCTTATTTGCATTAGCATTTAATGATGATGAAGAAAATGAAAAATCCATTTCTAAATTTTCACAGACTGGAGAAGGAATGGCTGATTCATTATTAAGAGGTACTGGTCTAACAGGTAATGCCGCAGTAGCGGTAAAAAATATTGTTAAAGCATATGCTAAAGGCGAAAGAGAACCAGTACTTAAAGGATTTACAATATCTCCTCCTTTATATGGTAAAGTAACAAGATTAAGAGGAGCTTATTTTTCTTCAAAAGCAATAACAAAAAATAACCTGTTTGAGCCTAGCTTAAGTAACCCATCATTATCTGCGGCAGCACAGCTATCATCAGCTACATTTAATTTACCATTAGATAGAGCATTAAGAAAAGCGCAAAACATAGAAGCCGCAATGAGTGATGATGCAGAATATTGGCAAAAAGTTGCGTTATTATTAGGATGGTCATCATGGGAGTTAGATATAGAAAAAAATAAAAAATCAGGTGATGTTTTTAGTAGAACTAGAAAAGGCTTTGAAAACAAAAGAGCATCATTATTTGACAGAAAAAGAACATCAATATTTAAATAATTAAGTTATGCCAAAAGATGCGTGTTATTACAAAATAAAAAGAACATATAAAGTATTCCCATCAGCTTATGCCAGTGGGGCTATTGCTAAGTGCAGAAAAAACAAAGGTAAAAAGAAAAAATAATGGCTGAAAAATTTAAACCACACAAAATGTATTGTAAAGGCAAGACATTTATGGCAAAAACATATAAAGAACACTTAACTTTAAAAAAGAAAGGTTGTGGTCATAAAAAACCTAAATAATGGCAGTACGTAAAACTAAAGAAGGAGCAAATCTTAAACGTTGGTTTAAAGAAAAATGGATTGACGTTAGAACAGGTAAACCTTGCGGAAGACGCAAAGGTGAAAAGAGAGGTA
>Ga0255764_10001030_pt1 | contig 24243 bp, 17 predicted proteins | sample 071ome_30_FD_179964 | JGI IMG/M metagenome (GOLD analysis project Ga0255764, IMG submission 179964) | Coastal salt marsh microbial communities from the Groves Creek Marsh, Skidaway Island, Georgia - 071406AT metaG (version 2) | ecosystem: Environmental > Aquatic > Marine > Intertidal zone >... | reverse complement strand
CATAATTTTCTCTAGCAAGCAAGCGCAATGGAAAGCCGATCATCCCAGAAGGATGTGAGAGAAGCCTCTCCATCGTAAAATGGGTCTTGCCAGTATTTGTCGGTCCTAAAAGGGCAACAATTTTTCCACCTGGTGGTGCGGGTCGACCAAGTGGTTCACTGCCTATTTTTTGATCCTCGAAAATCAAGAGTTAACTCTCACCTCTTCCGTTCGGGAACTTCAATTGTCCCACCAATAATTTGAAGCTTTTCACATTTTTCGATCGAGAATTTCCTCTTTGAAAAATTAGCTCGCGATTTTGAATTTGGCGAGGGTTGCGGCTTGCAGCCTGTGTACCAATATTCTCAATCTAGAGACAAATATGACTAATAAGGGCAGTAAAAATGAGTGTTGGCGCTGAAACTAAGGAATTCCAAGCTGAAGTTGGTCGGCTTTTGCGATTAATGGCGCATTCTGTTTATTCAGAAAAAGAGATTTTTCTGCGAGAATTGATTTCTAATGCTTCCGATGCCTGCGATCGTCTGCGCTACGCAGCTATTGCGGATCCCACCTTGATTGATGGTGATTCGAATTTTGAGGTCCAAATTAGGATTGATAAAGAAAATCGTCGTTTGATTGTTTCTGATAACGGTATTGGCATGGATCGTGATGACCTCATTAAATATTTGGGGTCGATTGCCAAGTCTGGAGCCTCCGACTTTCTAGAGACACTGGAGGCTGCGAGCTCGTCCGATAAATCAAGCGCTCACATTATTGGACAATTCGGAATAGGCTTTTATTCAACTTTTATGGTGGCAGCTTCGGTCGAGGCACTCACAAAAAAGGCAGGCGACACGCAAGCCTGGCTCTGGAAGTCAGACGGTGAAGGTGCGTACTCGATTGAGCAATCTGAAAAGTCCTCGCGCGGAACCGACATAATTCTTACACTTAAAGATGACGAAGCTGAGTTTCTTGAGGCCTTCAGGCTTAGGCATATCATCAAGTCATATTCTGACCATATTCCAATTCCTGTTTTGCTTTCTGAAGATCCAAAAGATAAGGGTGAGCAAGCTAATGCAGGCCGGGCAATTTGGACTCTGTCAAAAACGGAAACGTCAGATGAGGCCCATAAGGAATTTTATTCCCATGTCGGCGGTATGGGTGAAGGACCTTGGAAGACGATCCATTGGAAGGCTGAGGGGGCACTAGAATATGCAGGGTTGCTCTATTTACCTTCAGTTAAACCTTTCAACTTGTTTAATCCTGAAAGAAAAAATCGGGTCAAATTATACGTTAGGCGTGTGTTTATAACTGAGGAAGCGGACGAACTTTTACCCGGTTATTTAAGGTTTCTCGTTGGAGTTATCGATTCCGAAGACCTTCCACTCAATGTTAGCCGTGAAATGTTGCAGCGTAACTCTGTTCTCCAACAAATACGGACAGGAGTTGTGCGCCGGGTTCTGCGTGAGATTGAAGATGGGGCTAAGACGGATCCAGAGGGCTACTCTGACTTTTGGGAAAACTTCGGTGCAGTTCTTAAAGAGGGTGTCTACGAAGACGTAAACAACCGAGAAGCCTTACTGAAATTATGTCGCTTCAGAACTACTGAAAGCAGTGATTTAGTAAGCCTTGAAGATTATATTTCTCGCATGAAGGATGGTCAGGAAGCCATCTATTTTATCACAGGTGAGGCTGGCCGTAATTTGGCTAACAGTCCTCAAGTTGAAGGTTTTAAGTCCAGAGGCATCGAGGTTTTGCTGCTGACAGATCCAGTTGATGATTTCTGGCCTGGGGCAGTTGGTGTCTTTGATAATAAACCTATTCGCTCTGTTACTCAGGGGGGTGAAGATTTAGATAAAATTGAAGAAACGGATTCTGAAAAAGATGAAGTGACTTCCGACATAGATCCCTTAATTGAAAAAATTAAAGGTGCCCTCAGTTCTGCGGTGAAGGACGTTAGAGTTAGCAAAAGGCTGACTGATAGCCCGGTATGTATAGTAGCTGATGATGGTGATCTCGATTTGCATTTGTCCAGAATGTTGCAACAGCATGGGGAGGCGGTACCTAATTCTGCGAGAATTCTTGAATTGAATCCAAAGCACCCTCTGATACAAGGTTTATCAAAAAAGTCTTCTCAAGAAAGTATGGACGAAGAAATAACACTCTATGCCAACGTTCTATTGGATCAGGCTCGAATTGCTGCAGGAGAACCATTGGAGGACCCTGCGTTATATGGGCGTCAGATTGCTGAGCTAATGATTAAGGGGCTTTAACCTTAAGAATATACACGGCCATCTTACTACCTGTACCTTCGCCGACGATGACTAATAGAGATTATTACCATGCCTCTGCTTGACAATTTGGCGGACAGACGGCGTTCTTAGTGGTTCAAATATCTGTGTAAAGAGACTGAAAAATGGTTAGAGCTTTTGTTTTTCCTGGGCAGGGATCCCAGACGGTTGGGATGGGGAAATTATTGGCTGAGGCCTTTCCTGCTGCTAGGGAAGTTTTTCAGGAGGTTGATGACGCTCTTTCCCAGAATCTTTCTGGCTTAATGTTTCAGGGGCCAATGGAGGATTTAACTCTTACCGAAAATACTCAGCCAGCCCTTATGGCTAACAGTGTGGCCATTATCCGCGTGCTTGAAGCGGAAGCGGGGTTCGATCTCGGAGTATCTGCAAAACTAATTGCCGGGCATTCGCTTGGTGAATATTCAGCTTTGGCTGCTGCTGGTGCTTTAGGTCTTGCAGATGCCGCCCGACTGTTGAAGTTACGTGGCCAAGCAATGCAGACAGCTGTACCTGCAGGTGAAGGCGCGATGGCAGCTCTTTTAGGTTTGGACCTTGATGCAGCGAAGGAAGCTGCCTTTGAAGGAAGTCAAGGCCAAGTATGTGATGTTGCTAACGATAATGCCCCCGGTCAAGTTGTTGTCTCTGGATCAAAAGAAGCCGTCGAACGTGCAGTAGAGGCTGCTAAGGCAAGGGGAGCTCGGCGGGCAATAATGCTGCCAGTATCTGCCCCTTTTCATTGTTCTTTGTTGACCAAAGTTGCGGATATTATGGCAGAAGCTTTTGAGACAACCCAGATGTCAGCTCCTGTTGTTCCACTTGTTTCAAATGTTACTGCGAAACCAGTTGCAGAGCCTGATGAAATAAAGCGTTTATTAACTCAGCAAGTAACGGCAACTGTTCGCTGGCGTGAGTGCGTAATTTCAATGGGTGAAATGGGCGTGGAAGAACTGGTGGAAATAGGGTGTGGAAAAGTGCTTTCTGGAATGGTCAGGCGCATTAACCCTGAACTGTCGTCTTCCAACGTAGAAACGCCTGATGACATAGAGACGTTTCTCAAAGGATGATGCAGTGACAGTCTTAATGGAAACACGGCCTTTTTGAGTGCAAACCCAGCTTCTTTTTTAATTCAGTTATTGATTGTGGCTAAGAAGTAGCATTGGCGTCCTCTGTAATCATATCAGCCGCTTTCTCTGCAATCATAATGACTGGAGCATTGGTATTGCCGGATACGAGAAGGGGCATGATTGATGCATCAACCACCCTGAGTCTATCTATACCCTTAACTCGTAGTCTGTCGTCAACTACTGCTTTTTTGTCTCCAATGGGCCCCATTTTTGCAGTGCCTACAGGATGATAAACTGTTTGGCCTGTCTGGCGAACATAATCTAAAATTTCATCATCAGACTGGCAGGAATGGCCAGGGTTCATTTCAAGGGAGATGTAGGGTTGAAGTGCAGACTGCTCTGCAATTTCTCTGATTAACTTGATGGCGGCTACAAATGTATCTCCATCATTTTTCACAGTCAGAAAGTTGGGGCGGATCGAAGGTGCCATATGAGGGTTTGACGATCTTATATGGATAGTTCCTCTACTTTCTGGTCTGAGTTGGCACGGTCCAACAGTCATTCCAGGCTCAGGGTCGAGCACCCGGTCTCCTGCATTTTTGAAACTAGCAGGTGTCATGAAAAATTGTACATCTGGGGTCTCGAGTTCGGGCCGAGTTTTGGCAAATCCCATAACATTTGCAGCAGTATTTGCCAGAAGTCCTTGCTTTGCAGTGAGGTAACGTAAGCCTTCCCAAAGCTTTCGTAGCCCCTGGGCGCGCTCATTGAAGGTGCGAATATTTTTCATTCGCCAATTAACACGACACGCAAAGTGATCTTGATAATTTTCGCCAACTCCCGGGAGGGCATGAAATACTTCTATTCCTGCTGCTTTGATAATTTCGGGATCACCAATACCAGAAAGCTCGAGAAGTTGAGGGGATTGAACCGCTCCAGCCGATAGGATTACTTCCCCGATCGCGCGTGCCTCAGTCAATTTGTCATTAGTGCGGTACGCTACGCCAACAGCACGTTTTCCTTCAAAAATAATTCTCTCAGTCAACGCATTAGTCTGCACTCTGAGATTGGGGCGGTGCCGCACTGGTTCCAGGAATGCAGCAGCTGTGCTTCGCCGCTTATTTCCAAAGGTAGTGGACTGACTTTTTGTGAAACCTTCTTGAGAGCGACCATTATAGTCGTGGCCTATTTGATGCCCTGCTTGGCTGCAGGCCTCTAAAAAAATCCGATCTAGAGGGTGGTCTTCAGCTGGTTCTGAAACCGTTAATGGCCCGTCTGCTCCATGAAATTCATCTTCCCCGCCATAAAAATCTTCTGACCGTTTGAAGTAGGGGAGTATATCTTGAAAAGACCAGCCTCTATTTCCAAGTTGCGACCATCCATCATAGTCTCGGGCTTGTCCTCGCACATAAAGAAGGCCATTGATCGAAGAAGAGCCTCCCAAAACCTTTCCTCGTGGGATTGGAATTTTGCGGTCACCAGTAGCAGGATGAGGATCGGTCTCGAAGAGCCAATTGAACCTTGGGTCATTCATGAGTTTTGCAAAACCACTTGGAGCATGAATCCAAAAATTTTTGTCTTCACCACCTGCTTCTAGGAGCAGTACGGAAACTTTTGGATTTGCTGAAAGTCGGTTGGCCAAAACGCAACCCGCTGAGCCTGCACCAACAATTATGTAGTCGAACGTATCAACCATTGCTTGAAGTCGTCCTGCTGAGAGTGTTCCAAGTAGATGTTATCTGATCTTACTCACAGATAAAGAGCTTGTGGAAATTGCTAAGTTCAATTGAGTGCATAAGGCGTAATTTTTGGGGAATTTTTTCGAAACCCACTTTGAAATATTTTTAGTTAGTGACCTGATACACTTGGCGTGGCGCTATGCATACGGCTAGAGTTGCAATGTTTAAGTTTTGATGTCACGCCCTGGAGGAATTTGCATGGAGTTTGAATATTCAGACCAGACTAAGGAAGTCTGTGCACGCGTAGAAGATTTTATGGATCGGTATGTCTACCCCAATGAACAGAAATATTATGATCAACTCGATGAGGGCGGAAATCGATGGAAGGTCGTTCCGATACTGGAGGAAGTAAAGCAAAAGGCGAAAGACGAGGGCCTTTGGAATTATTTTCTTCCAGAGAGTTTGAACGGAGCTGGGCTAACCAATTTAGAATATGCGCCTGTATGCGAGATTATGGGAAAGGTTCACTGGGCTCCCGAAGCTTTTAACTGTTCCGCACCAGACACCGGTAACATGGAGGTGCTGGAGCGTTATGGAACTTCTGGACAAAAGAAAGAATGGCTTGAGCCTCTTCTGAATGGTGAAATGCGCTCAGCATTTGCTATGACAGAACCGGCCGTAGCTTCCTCAGATGCAACCAATATTGCCTGTCGTATCGAGCGTGATGGTGACGAGTATGTGATCAACGGCAGAAAATGGTGGACCAGTGGCATTGGCGACCCCCGTTGTAAGATCTTAATCCTGATGGGCAAGACAGACCCCTCAGCCCCAACTTATCGCCAACAGTCTATGATTTTAGTGCCCCGCGATACACCGGGTATTACGATAGAAAAAATGCTTCTTGTTATGGGCTTCGATGACGCGCCACATGGGCACGGTCAGGTATTATTTGATAATGTTAGGGTGCCTGCAGAGAATATCCTCTTGGGTGAAGGTAGAGGCTTCGAGATTGCTCAAGGTCGATTGGGCCCGGGACGGATTCACCATTGCATGCGCATCATTGGAGTTGCTGAACGTGCGCTTGAGATGATGTGTCACCGAGGGACAGAGCGGGTGACATGGGGGAAAGCTTTAGCTGAACGAGATAACTTCATGGAGCGGGTTGCGAACGCTCGGATAAATATTGAGATGTGCCGGCTATTAACCCTCAAGGCCGCTCATATGATGGATACGGTAGGCAATAAAGAGGCAAGGCAAGAAATTGCCATGATCAAAGTAGCGGCTCCAAATATGGCTCTTCAAGTTATTGATGATGCAATGCAAGCTCACGGTGGTGGAGCAATGAGTCAGGCTTTTAAACTGTCATACATGTGGAGCCGCATGCGTGCACTTCGTTTTGCTGATGGTCCAGACGAGGTGCATCGCCAGCAAATTGCACGCCTAGAGCTACGTCGGCAGGTAGACTGGCCGCCAAGGGCGGCGAAGGCCGCACAGTAGAGTTGATACATCAATGCCAGACTTCTCTTTAGAGAAGGCCGCTCAGAGGAGAGGCGTATCTGGGATTATTGTTGGTGTTGACGAGGTGGGACGGGGTCCGTGGGCGGGCCCCGTTTTCGCGTGCGCTGTTTGGCTTTTTGGTCGCAATGCGCCCCAAAGTTTTTTGGATCAATTAAATGATTCAAAAAAATTGAGTAAAAACAGTAGGGAAAAGATTTTTCTTAAAATTCAAGATTATGGAATTGTCGCTCTGGGTGAGGCAACTGTTGAGGAAATTGACGAGATTAACATTTTACAAGCAACCAAACTGGCTATGGAGCGTGCAATCTCCAACTTGGAACTTTTAGCTGATCAGCCTGTAGCGCTTGCCCTGATCGATGGAAATCAGTCACCTAATGTACCTTGCGCCGCACAAACTGTTGTAAAAGGAGACGGAAAATCTGCCTCTATCGCAGCTGCGTCAATTTACGCCAAGGTATCTCGAGATCGCTATATGGCGCAGCTCGCCACCCAATATCCTGGATATGGCTGGGAGCGCAACGCAGGATATGGTGTGGCAGAGCATAGTCGTGCGTTGTTAGATTTAGGCCCAACAATACATCACCGTAGAACTTTCAAACCTGTCTCCAAGCTTTTGACTCTACTAGATTCTTGACGCGAGTCAGATTGTGGATAACTTTGTGTATATCCACTTTGGGGGCGTGATCTGTGCTTGATAAAATTATCATTGGTGACTGTATTGAAGAGATGTCCAAGCTGCCAGCCGGTTCGGTCGATGTAATTTTTGCTGATCCTCCTTACAACCTCCAACTGTCCGGGGAATTACGACGTCCAAACGATAGTGTGGTGGATGCAGTGGATGACGATTGGGATAAGTTCTCCAGTTTTTCGGAATACGATACTTTTACACGTGCATGGTTAGCAGAAGCTCGCCGACTACTCACCCCTGATGGCACTCTTTGGACAATCGGTGCTTACCACAATATTTTTCGAGTGGGTTCCGCACTCCAAGATTTAGGCTTTTGGGTTCTTAATGATATTGTTTGGAATAAAACAAACCCGATGCCGAACTTTAAAGGGCGGCGCTTTACGAATGCGCATGAGACCTTAATTTGGTGTTCAAGGGATGAGAGCAGTCGTCATTACTTCAATTATGATGGGATGAAATCTCTCAATGATGGGCTCCAAATGCGCAGTGATTGGACCCTGCCAATCTGCACGGGCCGTGAACGAATTAAAGGACCAGATGGTAAGAAAGCGCATCCTACTCAAAAACCTGAGTCTCTCCTGCATCGCGTTCTGTTAGCTTCGACAAAACCTGGTGATGTTGTTCTTGATCCTTTCTTTGGTAGTGGTACTACCGGTGCTGTTGCAAAACGTTTAAAGCGACACTGGATTGGAATTGAGCGAGACCCTGAGTATGCGAAGGTAGCATTACGGCGCATAAAGTCGGTTCAGCCCGCAAACGATGATGAAGTAACGGAGGCTCCCTCAAAGAGAGCTGAGCCGCGAATTCCCTTCGGTTGGGTTATAGAGCGAGGCCTTCTCAGTGTAGGTGATGTGCTTACTGATCCCAGTGGCCGCCATGCAGCTCGAGTTCATGCTGATGGTTCGCTAGTGTCAAAGGATTGTCGAGGTTCAATTCATCAAGTTGGTGCAGCTGTTCAAGGAGCTGCGGCCTGCAATGGGTGGACATTTTGGCATTATCGCCCCGACGAAGGAGAGGGCACTCAGCCTATCGATACCTTACGGCAGCGTTTGCGAGCACAGTTGAACTAGTTCTTAAAAAGAAGTGTGCTTTGTTATTCTTATTCAGAATCAATGAACCAGTGAAGGACTTAAAAGATCTCTCGAAACCGAGCCTAAAATTCTCATGAGTTAATAGGCTTGCAGTCTTCTAGGCATTACCAGCTTGGCTTGATAATTTCCCTGGGTCGATGCCAATTTTGGCGAGAGCTTGATCCCACTTCTGCCCGAGTTCTGGTCCAAAAACCAGATCTGTATCTGCGTCCACTATTAACCAACCATTTTGTTTAATTTCATCCTCAAGCTGTCCGGGCCCCCATCCAGAATAGCCTAGAGCAAATATACGTTGTTTAGGTCCATTCCCTGAAGCAATGTCCTGCAAGATATCTATTGAGGCACTCAATGATATGTCTGGAGAAATTTCGGACACCTCTTCGGCTGTATATTCGGCAGAGTGAAGAATAAAACCCCTGGTATTTTCGACTGGTCCCCCGTACTGGATTTGTAAGGACTCAATAGCGATGTTTTGTATTTCCAGCTGCTCAAATAATTCTTGAAAGTTTATGCCTTCTACTGGCTTGTTTATTACAATACCCATCGCCCCACCATGCTGAGAATGAGCGCACATATAAATGACGGTTTTCTCAAACCGTGGGTCTCCCATGGTTGGCGATGCGATTAAGAGTCTGCCTTGGAGACTGATGTCTTTGGTGTCCGACATGGGGTAAAATTAAGAAACACTTTCTATCGAAGCAAGCATTTACAAACAGAAGTTCAAACTGGGACTGGTATGGATTTGAACATGGTTTATATCAAATCTTATATGACACGATATTTTTCCTTTATCTTAGTCCTTACAACCTCTCTGATTTGTGGCTCTGCGGCGCGCGCAATCGAGTCTGAATGGGCCGTTTCTTCTGAAGCTCGTTCCCGACTGATATCTGGGGTCTCCGCTTCGGGCCTTTCTAGTGCTGCTCCGATGGGCTTTGAAATTAGGCTTAAGGAAGGTTGGAAAACCTATTGGAAAGCACCTGGTCCCCAAGGTTATCCTCCCAATTTCGACTGGGCAGGCTCGGATAACGTACGAAAGTTGGATGTGGCTTGGCCAACGCCAACGCGTTTTAATGTGCTTGGATACGATTCAATTGGATACACTGGTGATGTTCTACTGCCATTAAGTGTTTCTATTGATGACCCTCGTAAACCAGCCAAGCTCGACCTAAAAGTTGAGTTTCTCACTTGTAAAGAAATTTGCATTCCACAATTTGCGCAGTTCAATATTTTCCTGCCAGCGGGCTCCCCGCAGCCTACTGTTTATTCTTTTGCCATAGATCAAGCGCGAGGCCTTTCTCCGGCTCCAGCAGGGGCAGGATTTGGTGTTGAGAGAGTATCGTTATCGACCAAAACAAATCCGGCTGAACTCATACTGGAGGGGAAGGCGCCGTTTACTGTTCAGGAAGGCGATCTCTTCATCGATGGACTATCCGGATATTTTTTCTCTGCACCAAAGATTGATGTGCTTTCTGGGAATAGGTTTCGCCTAACATCAGTCGCCACTTCTATTCCGCCTGCTTTCCCCTCGCTAGGCCAGGAGGCGACGTACACCCTCGTCTTAAATGGCCAATCTTTTAGCCAAAAAGCTTCTCTTTCTCAGCTTTCAGCAGATCCAATTGGGCCACGTGAACTTCTACTAATCGTAGCGCTTGCTCTAGTAGGTGGCTTTGTCTTGAATTTTATGCCCTGTGTCCTGCCAGTATTAGCAATAAAACTCACCAGTGTTCTCAGCCATTTCGACGATAGCAGACGAGCAATCCGTATGGGTTTTCTAGCGACGAGTGCGGGAATCCTGGTCTCTTTTTTAGGATTAGCTTTGGGAGCTATCGCACTAAAACATCTAGGCATGACTGTTGGATGGGGGATGCAGTTTCAGGAGCCATTTTTTGTAGCCGTAATGGTTTTTGTAATGGCTCTCTTTGCCTGCAATCTCTGGGGTTTTTTCGAGTTTTCTTTACCGCAGGGCATCGCTCGTATTTCTGATAATAGACCGACGTCCGGTCTTGGAGGAGCATTTTGGACAGGTGTATTGGTGACATTATTGGCTACACCTTGCTCAGCACCGTTTGTGGGGACAGCTCTAACTTTTGCGTTATCTAGGGGCGCGTTCGAAATCATCATTGTCTTCGTTGCTATGGCTTTGGGGCTTTGTCTTCCATATCTCTTGACTGCCTTATTTCCTTCCACTGTTAAAATGTTGCCTCGACCAGGTCGCTGGATGCAGGCAGTTCGGATAGGTATGGGGTTTTTGGTTGCGTTGACTGGGGCCTGGCTACTTTGGGTCCTATTTAACCAAACGGGTTTAGTAGCTTCGGTCGTTGTCGGAATAGCTTCTGTTTTGATAGTTGGGTTTTTCAGTTGTTTTCGAGCTCAAGTGCGCTGGCTGGCAACCTTATGCACCATCATTGCAGCTTTCATTGCTTTAGAAATTACGCAAGTGGCGCCTGAACGAGCCAGCTTTGATTCTGTGAAATGGATAAAATTTGACGAGTTAGATATTTCTCGGCGCATAGATTCTGGAGAAATAATTCTTGTAGATGTAACCGCTGAATGGTGCGTTACGTGTAAGTGGAACAAGGCTGCAGTTCTGTATAACGATCCAATTCTTAACCTTCTTACTGATGATGTAACCCCTATTCAGGCGGACTGGACTCGGCCCAATACTGTTATTTCAGATTTCTTAGCGCGGAATAATCGATTTGGGATACCTTTCAATATAGTTTATGGTCCCGGTGCGAAAGAGGGGATTGTGCTGCCAGAATTACTGTCAGCTGGTGCTGTTATGCAGGCAATAATTCAAGCTCGAGGAAGTTAAAGCCTTTTATTCCTATCAGAAGCGATTAAATACTCTTCTATTAAAAGCGCGATATACGTGCTTACAACCGGATTACATGGAGAATGATTATGGCAATTAAGGCTGGAGATAAGGCACCTTCTGTTACTTTTAAAACAATGGGCGATAGCGGCCCAGAAAATCTGTCGAGTGAAGATCTATTTGCAGGTAAGAAGGTTGTCCTATTCGCGGTACCTGGAGCTTTCACACCAACCTGTTCAGCGAAGCACCTTCCTGGATTTGTCGAAAAGGCAGACGCAATTAAGTCCAAGGGTGTAGATGAAATTGCTTGTGTTTCAGTAAACGATGCGTTTGTCATGGGCGCCTGGGGTAAAGACCAGAACGTTGGTAACAGTGTGAAGATGGTTGCTGACGGTAATGGCGACTTTGCGAAGGCGTGCGGTCTAGAAATGGACGGTTCTGGATTTGGACTAGGAACCCGCATGCAGCGTTGTGCAATGATTGTTGATAATGGAACGGTAAGCCAAGTTTTTGTTGAAGAGCCTGGCCAATTCGAAAAGTCCACTGCCGATAATATTTTAGCAAACCTCTAAAAGATAATAAGACTTAGAGTTATGCCTCGCTGTCTTATGCGGACTGCGAGGCATTTTTTTGTTTTTAATAACTTAAAAAATTATATTGTTTTTTTTGCGCTTACAAAATTTGCAAGGTATTCGCCTGTAAAACTACCTTTCGTGGCCGCAACTTCTTCAGGTGTGCCAGATGCTACGATTTGGCCGCCGCCATCTCCTCCTTCGGGGCCGAGGTCTATAACCCAATCAGCTGTTTTGATTACCTCTAAATTATGTTCAATCACAATAATACTATTGCCTTGGTCTATCAGCGCGTGAAGTACTTCTAGCAATTTGCGCACATCTTCAAAATGAAGTCCTGTTGTAGGTTCATCCAGAATGTAAAGAGTGCGACCGGTAGCCCTCCTAGATAATTCCTTAGCAAGTTTAACCCGTTGGGCTTCACCTCCTGATAAGGTTGTCGCTCGTTGACCAATTTTAACGTAGCCCAGTCCAACCTGTTCCAGAGTAGATAATTTTTCTCGAATAGATGGTACAGCAGAGAATTCTTTGACCCCTTCCTCTACGGTAAGGTCAAGAACATCAGCAATTGAACGTCCGTTATACTTTACCTCTAGAGTTTCTCTGTTGTAGCGCTTTCCCTTGCAGACATCGCATTCAACATAAACGTCAGGCAGGAAGTGCATCTCAATTTTGATGACACCATCACCTTGGCACGCCTCACAGCGGCCTCCTTTTACGTTAAAACTAAAACGGCCTGGTTTGTAACCGCGTGCTTTTGCTTCGGGAAGGCCAGCGAACCAGTCCCTGATGGGCGTAAAAGCGCCTGTATAAGTGGCCGGGTTAGACCTTGGAGTCCGCCCTATAGGTGATTGATCAATATCAATAACCTTATCGATAAACTCTACTCCATCGATTCGATCGTGCCCCTCTGGAGCCGCTCGAGCATTCATTACTCGGCGAGCTAATGCCTTGTATAGGGTATCGATTACAAGAGTTGATTTGCCGCCGCCGGAAACTCCAGTTACAGCGGTTAACACTCCTAAGGGAAACGATGCATCAATATTTTTTAGATTGTTACCTCTAGCGCCTCGGATGGTTAGTACTCGACCATCACCAATACGCCGTTTCGAAGGAACGGCAATTTGCTTAACCCCGGTCAAGTATTGTCCAGTAAGGCTATCGGGGTGGTTCATGACTTCCTGCGGCGTGCCAAAAGCTACTACTTGTCCACCATGAACACCTGCGAGAGGTCCCATATCCACCACGTAGTCAGCGCTTCTGATAGCGTCCTCGTCATGCTCAACAACGATTACAGTGTTACCCAAGTCTCGCAGTCTGTTTAGTGTTTGAAGAAGTCTTGCGTTATCCCGCTGGTGCAGGCCAATAGAGGGCTCGTCAAGAACATAAAGTACTCCAGTAAGCCCTGATCCGATCTGTGAAGCTAACCTGATCCGTTGACTTTCACCTCCAGACAGACCTCCAGAACCACGGGATAATGTTAAATAACCTAGGCCAACATCTACCAAGAAACCAAGTCGCTCATTGATTTCTTTAAGGATACGTTCACCAATTTCTAGCTGCTTAGGGGATAAAGATTTAGGGAGCTCCAGAAACCAGTCTTTTGCTTTTGCTACTGAAAAATCCGTAACTTCAGAGATGTCTCGCATATCAATTTTTACGGCTAATGCTTCAGGCTTTAGTCGCTTACCTTTGCAGGTTGCACACGCTGCCGCTGACATAAACTTTGAGAGCTCCTCTCTCACCCAAGAACTGTCAGTTTCACGCCATCGCCGTTCGAGGTTATTCACCACTCCTTCGAAGGTTTTTTTCACAGTGTAAGAACGAAGGCCATCATCATATTTGATTGGTATAACTTCTTCCCCAGATCCAAAAAGTATGGCTTCTCTCACGCTTTTTGGTAGCTCGCCGAAGGGCGTCTTCATCCCAACGTTGAAGTGCTTACAAATTCCTTCGAGAGTTTGCTCATAATATGACGAATTAGATGAAGCCCACGGAGCAATTGCTCCATCTCGCATGGACATCAAAGGATTTGGAACTACAAGGTCTGCATCACAATGCTGCTCGGTGCCTATTCCATCGCAAACTGGGCACGCGCCAAATGGATTATTAAAGGAAAAAAGTCTCGGCTCGATTTCGGGGATAGTGAAGCCTGAGGTGGGGCAAGCAAAGCGACTTGAAAACACTGTTGCTGTACCATCATCGGCATTTTCCACAGTTGCCAAACCGTCAGTCAATCCAATGGCAGTTTCAAGGCTATCTGCTAGACGCGCTGACGCCTCCTCTCGAACAATAAATCTATCAACCACAACATCTATGTCGTGTTTAAAATTTTTCTTGAGTAATGGTGCATCCTCTATGAGCACGACTTCGCCATCTATTTTTACACGCTGAAATCCACGGCGGGCGAGGTCGGCTAATTCTTTTCGAAATTCACCTTTTCTTCCCCGAACGATTGGGGCCAAAAGGTAAAGGCGTGTTCCTTCTCCCATCGCCATAATCCGGTCTGCCATTTGACTGATTGTTTGACTTTCGATGGGCAGGCCCGTTGCAGGCGAATAAGGAATTCCAGTCCGAGCCCAAAGTAACCGCATATAGTCATAAATTTCAGTTACTGTACCTACCGTCGATCTGGGATTTCGGCTTGTTGTTTTTTGCTCTATCGATATTGAAGGAGATAGACCTTCAATAAGGTCTACATCCGGTTTTTGCATCATTTCTAAGAATTGGCGAGCGTAAGCAGACAGACTTTCGACATATCTGCGTTGTCCCTCGGCATAAATGGTATCGAAAGCAAGAGAAGATTTTCCTGACCCAGATAGTCCGGTTATGACAATCAATTGATCTCTTGGAAGATCCACGTCCACATCTTTCAAATTATGCTCTCTAGCTCCACGGACTGAAATGTTTCGCAGAGTGTCCCGTGATTGCATAATTTTTTTCCCAATGGGCGCTTTGTTCATTACAACGTCTTTTTCTCTCTTCATCGAGGTATACGGTTTGAACCCGACGAATGGTCTTTTAAATCTGTGGACAAAAAACCAACGACTTTGGGTCGCCGAATCTTACTCAACTCAGTTACTATGATAACGTGATCGATAAAACCGAATTAGGCGTTTTTCTTCAGTTTTGAACCCTTTGGAGTCAACCCCATGTCTGGCAGCGTTAATAAAGTTATTCTTGTTGGAAATCTTGGTCGTGATCCAGAATATACCCAAACACAAGATGGCCGCAGATTTGCTCGTCTATCAGTTGCCACATCGGAGCGTTGGCGAGACAGGCAGTCTGGCGAACGACGCGAACAGACAGAATGGCACCGCGTTGTTATATTCAACGAAAATTTAGTGGACGTCTCAGAACGGTTTCTTCGAAAAGGCAGTAAAGTTTTTATTGAAGGGCAACTTCAAACTAGGAAGTGGCAGGACCAATCAGGTGCTGATCGATATTCTACCGAAGTCGTTCTAGGCCGTTTCCGCGGTGAGCTAACAATGCTTGATGGACGAGGTGAAGGAACTGGCTCAGAAGACGGTGGTGGAGATTATCAAAGCATGCCACAACGCTCCGGGAGTGCAGCCATCGCATCAGATAACCAGGGTTCAAGGCCGGCGCCAATGGACTTGGATGATGACATCCCATTCTAATTCGGCCTTCTTAGGATAGGCATATAATTAAGCGTTTCTGATTTACCCTTTTTGCCATTAACGGGATGCCAATTTCTTGTCTTTGTAGTTTATTCCCAATGAGAAATTTGGTATAAATCCTAACAATCTCGACGCTCTTTTTATTGCGTCACTGATCTGGGAGTTATTGCGTGTCAGACACCTCGCCACCGCGTTCAGACGAGGTGCGTGCCGTCTCCATAGAAGAGGAGATGCAACGCTCTTATCTCGACTATGCTATGAGTGTGATTGTCGCTAGGGCAATCCCCGATGTCCGAGATGGTTTAAAGCCGGTTCACCGCCGAATTCTCTATGCCATGCGTGAGGGGGGCTATGATTGGAGCCGCCCGTTTCGAAAGTCTGCTCGCATTGTTGGTGACGTTATGGGTAAGTACCACCCCCATGGCGACTCAGCGATTTATGACGCTCTTGTGCGGATGGCTCAAGATTTTTCCATGCGTCTGCCTCTTGTCTCTGGTCAGGGCAATTTTGGCTCCATGGATGGGGATCCACCAGCAGCCATGCGCTACACAGAGGCGCGTCTGGCTAATTCTGCGGAAGCTCTTTTAGCTGATATAGATAAAGATACGGTCGATTTTCAGGCCAATTATGATGAATCAGATGACGAGCCGGCGGTTTTACCAGCACAATTTCCGCATCTCCTAGTTAACGGTGCGGGTGGAATTGCCGTTGGCATGGCAACGAATATCCCGCCTCATAATTTGAGTGAGGTCATAGAAGCAACACTTGCGCTTATCGAAAACCCTCAAATAGATCTCGACGCTCTTCTGGAGATAATTCCTGGCCCAGACTTCCCAACTGGTGGTCTCATAATGGGGCGCGGTGGAATTCGACAGGCATTTGCAACTGGCAGAGGTTCAGTAATCATGCGAGCAAAGACGGAAATAGACCTCCGTCGTAATGCCATTCTGGTCCATGAGATCCCATACCAAATTAATAAGTCACGACTTGTTGAGAGGATTGCTGAGGTCTCTGCACTAAAGCTCGTCGAAGGCATCTCAGAGTTGCGTGATGAAAGCGATCGGCACGGTGTTCGTATAGTTGTTGATCTCAAGCGCGATGCTAACGCCGAGGTTGTACTTAATCAGCTATTCCGTCACACCGCGCTTCAAACTAGTTTTGGCGTTAACATGCTCGCTCTGAATGGTGGACGTCCAGAGCTGCTATCGATCAAATCTGTTCTAGAAGCGTTTGTTGCCTTCCGCGAACAGGTTATTGCACGGCGAACTCAATATGAACTCGCAAAAGCCCGTGCTCGAGGCCATGTTCTCCTTGGTCTTGTGGTAGCGGTCGCTAATATCGATGAAGTGATAGCTGTTATCCGGGCTGCTCCTGACCCGCAAGCAGCACGTGAGGCTCTTTTTTCCAGGGCCTGGCCAGCCTCAGATGTTGCTCCTTTGGTTGCTCTGCTTGGAGCAGAGGAAAGCGGAGCGCTTACGGACGAGGGGTATAGATTTTCTGAAATACAAGCGCGAGCAATTTTGGATCTCCGCTTGCATCGTTTAACAGGGCTGGAACGTGAGAAAATCACTGAAGAATTGGATGAAACAGCTGCAAACATTAGAGAATTTTTAGAGATACTCGGAAATCGGTCGCGGTTACTTGAGGTTATGTGTGGTGAACTGAATAGCCTGAAAGAGAGGTTTGGTACACCGCGGAGGACGCAGATCGAAGAGGGTGGTGCAGATCAGGATGACGAAGACCTGATCCAGCGGGAAGAAATGGTAGTAACTGTCTCCGCCAATGGCTATGTAAAACGATCTGCTTTGGCAGAATACCGCGAGCAAAAGCGTGGTGGTAAGGGGCGGTCAGGAATGTCGACCCGTGATGAGGATGTTGTGAGGGATGTTTTTGTCGCTTCCACTCATGCTCCAGTCCTCTTCTTTACTACTAAGGGCATTGTTTACAAATTAAAGGTCTACAAGTTGCCTTTAGGCGGCCCCAATTCTCGCGGGCGGCCGTTAGTCCAACTTCTTCCTTTAGATGAAGGTGAAACTATATCAGCTGTACTTCCTCTCCCTGAGGACCCTGCAGAATGGGATAACATGAATGTAATGTTTGCCACCCAGTCTGGTAATGTTCGCCGTAATCTCCTCTCTGATTTCTCCAATGTCATGGCGAATGGCAAGATTGCCATGAAACTTAGTGAAGGAGATGCGCTAATAGGTGTTGAGCTTTGCGAGCCTGGTAATCATGTCTTATTAGCTACAGCACGCGCTCGTTGTATTCGTTTCCCAATTGAGGAAGTTCGTGTTTTCGCAGGGCGTAATTCAACAGGAAATCGCGGTATTGATCTGGCAAGTGGAGACGGCGTCATTTCGCTTTCAATCATTGACGGTGCCGAGTTTGTTGCCGAAGAGCGAGACGCTTATCTTAAACAATCAACAGCTTTGCGACGAGGCGAGCCTCAAACAGATGGCACTCTACCTCCTGAAATTTTCGATGAATTTAGGGGGCGGGAACAATTTATTCTAACGCTGGGATCTAATGGGGTTGGCAAACGCACTTCATCCTATGACTACCGAGTAACCCGAAGAGGGGGGAAAGGTATTGAGTTAATGAGTCTTGACGAAGGAGCTGAAGTTGTTGGGGCATTCCCAATTTCTGATAATGATGGGCTTGTACTTGTTACCAATGGAGGGCAGCTAATCAGATGTCCGGTCGATGAGATCAGAATTGCTCGGCGTTCGACTCGTGGGGTCAGGATATTTGACGTTGCAAACGGAGACCGGGTTGTTTCGGTTTCCCCTTTACGTGAGCAAGATGAAGTTAGTTCGTTGGATACACCGGAAGGCTCGGAAGTAACTGAATAAGCAAAGTTCTGGGAGTATAGTTATGTCAAGTGTTGTAGGTCTTTATCCTGGGACGTTTGACCCACCCACGAATGGACATTTCGATATCATTCTGCGTGGAGCCAAGCTGGTCGACAAATTGATAGTAGGTGTGGCTATCAATGCTGGCAAAGGACCTATGTTTGATATTGATAAGCGTGTCTCCATGGTGCGCGAATGGGTCAATAATCTAGAGGACGTGCAACTAGCAAATCGGATAGTTGTTCAGACGATGGATGGGTTATTGGTGCATTATGCCGAAGCTAATGGGGCTACCTGCATTGTTCGCGGGCTGAGAGCTGTTTCAGATTTTGATTATGAATTTCAAATGGCAGGGATGAATAGCCGTTTGAATGATGACATTGAGACCATTTTTTTAATGGCCTCAGAGCGGTGCCAATTTATTTCCTCGCGCTTTGTCAAAGAAATTGGAGGGCTTGGCGGGGATATTTCGACCTTTGTGCCAGCGCATGTAAAGGATGCCTTAAATGAGCGTCTTGCTAAAGGTGCGGAGGTATTATCTGGAGCAGCTTCTAAAGCTTATTAATTAGTATAAAAGAACGTCTTGACCCAGAGGACAAGGCGCAATAGTTTCCGGTCACTCCTTGCCTAGATAGGCATTCACGGAGAGCGTGTAGCTCAGCTGGTAGAGCAACGGACTTTTAATCCGTCGGTCCAGGGTTCGAATCCCTGCGCGCTCACCACTCCCACCTGGAAAAATTAAGCGCAGTCCGATCAGTTATTTGAAGGGATTGTTATGCGCTTTAATGGAAGAATACTTATTCTTGGTACTGCTTCAGATGCAGTGGCCAAACAATTGGCAGGCTATGATGTTTCTCTAGCCGAAGCCGGTGAATTGCGAACAGATGTATCTACGGACGAGATCACGCCCCTTCAGGTGATGCTAAATTATGACGAAAAGTTAGCGCAATTTGCCCATACAGGCTTAGTTATCAATGGTGAGCGACCAGTCGCTGAAAATGCTTTGGTAGATGCTAATATTGCCGTAATCGTTGCGGGACGCCGCTATGGAAAAGGCTCTTCCCGTGAGCACAGCCCCTTTGCTGAACTTTCAGCTGGCATACGCTTGGTTATTGCTGAAAGTTTTGAACGGATCTATCGGCAAAATTGTGACAATTTAGGCATCTTCACTTCAACTGATTTTGGTTTAATCGACCGCATTCGAGCTGGCGAAGATATTCCTATTGAGGAGTTAGTGTCAGACAGGGATCCTCTTGCCGCTGATATATTGCGAGCGGGAGGCCTGCTTGCTTACGGTCAGGTAAAATTAAAAGGAGCCAAAAGGCTCGCTGATAATGGCATAAGTCCAAAGACGTTGGCTCAAAAAATTATCTCTCGTTTTGCGTTAAATGTAGATGGGCTCGCTTGGAAAATGGAACCGGGGACCGGCGGTTTTGTGCAGGCCGACTATCGTTTCATTATTGAGTATTATTGCCCGATGGCCGTTCATATGTTGGTAAAGGCTTTTGGACATCCTCTTGATCTCGAAGCTCCGGATACAATCATCTTATTCGAAGATCACCTTTCATATGCTCACAGATCGCCAACGCATGTCAGACTAGGACTTTTGGATGGAGTAAACGCTCTCTCTGCGGCCCATAGGCAATTTGCGGACGCATATAGTTTAAAAAATCATGGCTGGTTAATGGGGGAGGAGGGTTCCGAGGGTATTAGCCATGCAATGATGATTGAAAGGTACGCACTGCCAGGACGGATTGTTGTGGGGACAGACAGTCATACTCCACATTCAGGTGCACTAGGGTGTTTTGCATTTGGTGTTGGCACTACTGATATGGCTAATGCTTTCATGACCGGAGCAATTCGTCTGAATATGGCTGATAGCCTTTTAGTCCGGTTGGAGGGTGAGCGTGGTACTGGTGTAACTGCCAAGGATATCGCATTAAGTTTGCTGGCTTTACCTTTTATTAGAGATGGGGGTGGATTAGGCCAGATCTTTGAATTTGTGGGCCCGGTTATTGATGCAATGTCAATTGACGAACGAGCAACTCTTACAAATATGGTTGCTGAGTTGGGAGGTCTGACCGGTATTTGTGCTCCAGATTTGGAAACTGTCAGATTTCTGAAAGAAAGGCGTGGGATTGAATTTGAAATAGAAGACTGGATGCATTCAGATTCTGATGCCTTCTATGCTCACGAGATAGTTTTGAATTGTAGCGATGTCGGTCCAATGCTTGCTCGTCCAGGTGATCCTGGCAACGGACTTTCGCTGTCTGAACTTGAAAACCCCGTTCCCGTACAGATTGCTTACGGTGGTTCTTGCACTGCAGGAAAAAGAGAAGATTTTGATCATTATTTTGAGGTGGCGAAGTGGGCTAGAGACCGCCAGATGCGGGTTGCTGACGGAGTAAAGCTTTATCTGCAGTGTGGCACGCTTGATGTCCGGCAATACTGCATTGATCAGGGTTATTTAGATACATTTGAAGCGATTGGGGCCGAGTTGCTAGGTCCTGCTTGCGGTGCCTGTGGCCAGTGTGGACCTGGGGTCACTGAGGAGGCAAACCAAACTGTTGTATCGGCCATCAATCGTAATTTTGCCGGCCGTGGTGGTCCCGGCCAGGTATGGCTTGCTAGTCCTCCTACGGTCGTAGCAAGTGCTTTAGCTGGAGAGATTTTGTCTTTTGATGATTTGAAGGCCCGGCGGTCATAGATTGTCAAAGGCTATGATATGGTGCCAGGATGAAAGCTTGGCTGGTTTCGAAGCTCGCAACCCCGTTTTGAGTTTGCCAAAAAATGTATTCGTAAACCTAATGTTAAATTGTAAGCATAGACTACCTTGGCGGTTGCTTTTTAAAGGAACTTTAAGGCCTGTTTAAAACGACTGAATTGAGAATTTTGATTGGAGATAGAGAATGCGGCTAGGGCTATCGATAGGGTATTCTGGTGCTAATCTTGAAATCCCAATTGAGCGCATAAAGAGAGCCGAGGCTTTAGGGTATGATGCTGTCTGGACAGCTGAAGCATACGGGTCTGATGCGGTGACGCCACTTGCTTTTATAGCTGCTCAGACAAGCCGTATTCGGCTAGGCACAGCGATTATGCAACTCGCTGCCAGAACCCCTGCTAATGCTGCTATGTCTGCTGCTACGGTCGATGCTTTGGCTGGAGGTGGGCGTTTTATAGCCGGTCTCGGGGTTTCTGGTCCGCAAATTGTTGAAGGGTGGTATGGTCAACCTTGGGGGCGACCCTACTATCGTTTGAAAGACTATGTAGAAATTATGCGAAAGGTATTTCGCAGGGAAAGTCCCGTTACGCACGATGGGCGTGAAATTAGTCTTCCGTACCACGGCCCTGGTGAGGCAGGAGTGGGTAAGCCTTTAAAATCTATCTTGCACATGAATCCAGAAATCCCAATCATGATTGGTGCAGGTAATGAGGCTACAGTTCGGTTAACAGCTGAGATTTGTGATGGTTGGTTGCCTCTTGGACTGACCCCTGATGCTGCGAAGGAATACTTGCCCTGGGTGGAGCAGGGTTTTGAACGAGCTAGGGCCAAAGGCATGGATAAAGGCTTTCACAATTTTGAGATTATCGCATCTGCACATGTTGATGTGGACCACGATGTAAAAGCGGCACTTGATCGGCTGAAGCCAGAGGTGGCTTTATATGTTGGAGGTATGGGGCATCGTAACAAGAATTTCCATAACGACATGATGGTTCGGAGAGGCTATGGGGATGCGGCTGTTAGGATCCAAGAACTTTTCTTAGCAGGGCGAAAAGATGAAGCCGCGGCAGCCGTTCCAGATGAGTGGGTCGATGAAAAAGCTCTTGTTGGACCGCCGTCAAGAATTAAACAGCGTTATCGTCGTTGGGAGGACACTGAGATGATTGACTCTCTCTACGTTCGTTCCAATCAAGATGAAGCTGTGGAAGTAATGGCCGAAGCTGCTAGGCTGAACGCGCCGCGTTAGTTGCCGTATTTTGCTCTGCTTCTAATTCTCCGACACGAGCACGTAGAGTCTCCAAATCTTCCTGCATTTGAGCAATTGATTTAGCCAATGGGTCACTGATTTCTTCTCCAACCGCATAGGCAGCAAAATCTTCTGGTTGAGATGCGGGTTTGGATCGTTGCGCGATTGTTGCTGGTATTCCAACAACGGTAACCCCGGGAGGTACTGCGTCTAGAACTACAGCGTTAGCGCCGACCCGTGCACCAGCGCCAACCGTAAAAGGACCTAATATTTGTGCGCCAGAGCCTACAATTACACCGTCTTCCAGAGTGGGGTGACGTTTACCCTTGGCAAGCGAGGTGCCACCAAGCGTTACCCCTTGATATAGCGTTACGTCATCCCCGATTTCGGCTGTCTCGCCTATGACAACACCCATTCCATGATCTATGAAAAGGCGCTCGCCAATTGTAGCCCCTGGGTGAATCTCTATTCCTGAAACTATTCGTCCCAAGTGAGACACGAAGCGTCCAAGAGTGAATAATTTTTGACGCCAAAGCCAACTGGATAATCGATAGCAAGTGAGAGCATGAAATCCAGGATAAGATAAAAGCACGTCCCAACGACTTCTCAGCGCAGGGTCACGTGCCACGTAGGAATCTATCTCCTGGAAAAGTCTGTTGAACATTTTTCTCATCACAACCAAATTATACATCAAAATTTCTGAAGTTTGAAACCTTTTAGAGATATGTATTCATAATCAAAAAAGAAATAGTGATTTTTCACTATGGCATTGTTAGAAACAAAAACTCGGGTCGATTATCGGATATTATTCTCTTATATCATTTTAATTATCACATTTTTAGAAATCCAAGGATGATTTTTTATGGAGTATCGTCGCGACTTTATTGACGCCATAGGTAATACACCTCTCGTTCGTCTTACTCGTGCTAGTGAGGAGACCGGCTGTGAAATTCTTGGAAAATGCGAGTTTATGAACCCTGGTGGTTCTGTTAAGGACCGTGCTGCATTAGCAATAGTTTTGGATGCGGAAGAACGCGGTTTACTGAAGCCTGGTGGCCTTATCGTAGAGGGTACAGCAGGGAATACAGGAATCGGACTTGCCCTTGTCGGAAACGCTAGAGGTTATAAGACCGTAATTGTAATTCCTGAGACGCAGTCTCAAGAGAAAAAGGATATGTTGATCCTTGCTGGAGCAGAACTTATTCAGGTGCCCGCTGCTCCCTTCAAAGACCCTAATAACTATGTGCATGTATCTCGGCGTTTAGCTGAGGAGCGTGCTAAAACTGAGCCTTCTGGTGCGATATGGGCTAATCAGTTTGACAACGTCGCCAATAGACAAGGGCATATGCGATCAACAGCTGAAGAGATATGGTCCCAAACTGAAGGCAAAGTTGATGGCTTTATTTGTGCAGTTGGAACTGGTGGTACTCTAGCCGGCACAGGTATGGGACTTAAGTCTAAGAACCCTAATATTACGATTGGACTTGCTGATCCGCCTGGAGCTGCTCTTTTTGAGTATTACACCAATGGCGTTTTAAAAGCTGAAGGATCTTCAATAACTGAGGGTATTGGTCAGGGCCGAATAACAGCTAATTTAGAGGATGCTCCCATCGATAAAGCGTATCAAATTCCAGATGACGAGAGTTTGAAAGTGGCTTATGACCTCCTGCAATATGAAGGGTTTTGTCTAGGAGGGTCTTCTGGAGTCAACGTGGCAGGGGCTATCCGACTAGCAAAAGATATTGGCCCCGGAAAAACTATTGTCACAATCTTGTGTGATGCCGGAGCCCGTTACATGAGCAAGATGTACAATCCGTCTTTCTTAAAAGAAAAGGGCCTGCCAATTCCTCCCTGGATGAGCTCAACAGGTTAGTGCAATATCGGTTTAGTTCTTACGGTAGATAAAGCCCGTCAAGGAGGCTCGCAAATCTAAGCACCAACTGTGCTGTTTATTTAATGAAGAGCCTCTGTTCCTGGTTGCCTGTCCCTTCAAAGGTTGCTTCAGAACAAACGCTTGATTACGCTTCTGGCAAGCCAATTTTTAGTCTCAGGCCGCATTTCTTGGAGATGTTGGGGGGGGGCAGTAAT
>Ga0255764_10001025_pt1 | contig 24322 bp, 48 predicted proteins | sample 071ome_30_FD_179964 | JGI IMG/M metagenome (GOLD analysis project Ga0255764, IMG submission 179964) | Coastal salt marsh microbial communities from the Groves Creek Marsh, Skidaway Island, Georgia - 071406AT metaG (version 2) | ecosystem: Environmental > Aquatic > Marine > Intertidal zone >... | reverse complement strand
ATGATTAACTTTTTAAAACATTACAAGCACCTATAATTAATTTAAGCTTGACATTTAGTGATTAAAATGCAATAATGTATGCATGAAAAAAATTACATTAAACAAAGACGGTACACCTCGTAAGCGCCGCAACTCTGGTCGTGGCGCATCTATTGTGATTTTATCTATTGATGAAATTCTTGAGCTTGCATCCCAAGATGTTCAATCTATTCCTGTTAGTGAAGAGTGGATTAAAGGCAGGCTTTATGCAAACTATCTTAAAAACAAAAAAGTATCCCAAGATTTTTCTGACACACAATCTTTACAAGACAAAATTGAATATGCAATCACCGACTTTGACAATGAATAATTATTTCTCACATCTCATAGGCCAAGACAATGTAAAGAAGAAACTCAACTTCTATATTAAGGCATATCATGCAACCAAAATTTGCCCATTCCTCAATTTGGTCGGAGCCAAAGGTTTAGGAAAAACTTTATTTGCAAAAGAATTCGCGAAGAATTTAACTAATCATGACGGATCTAAAAGGCCGTTCCTAGAACTTAATTGCTCTACAATCAAAAACAATCAACAATTTTTTGAACAAATCTTTATTCCGCTTATCATGAATAATGAAATTACAATTTTGTTTGATGAAGCGCATGCCCTACCCAAAGATTTGACAATGGCATTTCTTACTATTTTCAACACAGAGAAAACCAACACAAAAGAGTTTACATTCGAAGACCAAACTTTTGTTTTTGATTTCACTAAGCAGACATTTATTTTTGCAACGACAGAAAGCGACAAGCTCTTCCCCCCGCTCAAAGACAGATTAACTACTGTTGATTTTGAACAATACTCAGAGGACTCCCTTGGAGAAATCATTGAGATGAATTGCGATGGAATTAATTTTTCAGATGATGCGCTCAAAGCCTTGTCCCTGACAGTTCGTGGCAATGCGAGGAATGCAGTCATGCGATCAAAAGAGATTGTTCTTTACTGCGAGTCTGAAAACAAAAACACCTTTGATATTGACGATTACAATTCCCTCGTAGACCTACTCGGTATTCTTCCTTCTGGAATAACTTGTACTGAGAAACAAATTCTAGATATCCTAGCGGATAGAGGTAGCTGTAAGCTCCAAACAATTTCAGCAATAACTGGATTAAGCCCAACATCTCTCAGAAGAGATCATGAAGTGTATCTTCTTAGAAAGAATTTCATTCAGATAGATGGTGAGCGAAAAATTACCAACAACGGAAAACAACTAATAAATTCTATAAAATGACAAAAGAACAAACATATTATGTAGTAACAAGAAATTCTCGACGAATTGAAGAAGACAATTATCTCACGAAAGAAGATGCAGATGCTCGAGCAGAACAACTTGTACAAGTTCTCAAAAAGTGGAAAGATCCAGATGAAAAACGGGTCTCCGTAGTTCAGACTACAAATCCATCAAAAATTCGCTAGCCGTGTTGGGACAGAAAAATGACAAAAAAGAGCCTCCCTCTTTTGAAGATTTAGCTACGATCAGGGGATATTCTCCAGAGAGAGCAAAAAGATCAAAATTTAGAAATGTATCACATTTCCTTAAAGCAAAAGGAAAAGACGGAAAACCCATTATACTTCGTTTTGATTTAAAAAAAATAAAAAACAAAAAACGAGGAGCAGAGTGGCTATGGGTTGAATTCAAAAACTCAAAAGGTCACCCTGGCTGGATACATGGAGATTCTCATTTTGTAGCATTTGAAAGGGTTGACGATTTTATTATAGTTAATCGCAAGGAACTTTTAAGTTGGTTGAGTAGCGGAAAAGTTAGATACGATCTTCCTTTTGTAAATTTGGCAAAAAAAGCTAAGTATAGAATCTATAAAAGACATGGTATGCCCGAAGAGATAACTCAAATTAACTCTGAAGACTTGAAATGCCTAAAGTCTTTCCAGATCTGGAAAAAGTAAAATGCCTTCAGTTCAAGAGCTTGATGCCACATATTTAAAAATGGCAGAACAGTGGTCGCTTTTATCTAAAGCCAAGCGAAAGCAGGTTGGATGTCTTATTGTTAAAAATGGAATGATTATTTCAGACGGATACAACGGAATGCCAAGCGGGTTTGATAATGATTGCGAATATAATCCCAATCCCGAACTTTTTCATGAATTGATCACAAAACCTGAAGTTCTTCATGCGGAAAGTAATGCAATTACTAAACTAGCAAAATCCACACAATCAAGTAGCGGCTCGACATTATATAGTACCGCATCCCCATGCATTGATTGCGCTAAATTAATCATACAGGCTGGTATTATTAGAGTAGTTTACGGAGAACTGTATAAAAATCATGAAGGAATTAATTTGCTTCAAAAAGCTGGAATCTTAACAGACAAGCGAGATTTTTGAGTTGTGGATATATTATATATTTTTTGTATTGCCACGCTTTGCTTTTTATTGTTTCGCAAAAATCGAAATCAAGAAGATGACGAAGCCCTTCGCGAATCAAGAAATGAAAACAATTTTTTAAAATTAAAAATCAACGACCAACATTTTGACTTTCAAGCTCGAGAAAAAACTTTAAATGAAACAATTCGAAACCTACAAAAAGTTTTAACACAAAACAACTCATTGACCGAAGCCTCTAATTCGGATTTCAAAAAAAAGGAGATTGAATTAACAGAAAGGGTGCGTCAGTTAGAAAAGGACTTGCAAGCAGAGACGGAAAATAGAAAAAAAATTGTTTCGCAGAAAAAAAGCAGTGAAGTCAGACTTGGTCATATAGCCGAAACCCTTGCTCCATTTTTAGATCAATTCGACTTTGATCCAGAAACATGCTCATTTCTCGGAAAGCCAATAGATTATATATCTTTTGGCGATGATGAGATCACTTTTATAGAAGTAAAAAGCGGCAACGCACAACTCAACCAAAGACAAAGACACATAAGAGATCTAGTAAATCAAAAATTAATATCATGGAAAGAAGTAAGAATAAAGTAAAACTCAAGTTTAAGAAACTAAATGAACGCGCAGAAATTCCTTTTTACGCAAAGCGTGGAGATGCAGGAATAGATCTTGTTGCGACAACAACAGTTAATACAGGTCAATTTATTGAATACGGCACCGATTTGGCAATGGAAATCCCCGAGGGTTATGTGGGATATATTTTTCCAAGATCAAGCATAACTAAGACTCAACATTATTTGCGAAACTCTGTTGGGGTCATTGACTCTGGCTATCGAGGAGAAATCAAAATCAGGATGAGCATCCCCACATTAGGATCAAAGCAATATAACAATGGAGACAGAATAGCTCAATTAATTATTATGAAGCTTCCTTATGTTGAAATTGAAGAAGTTGACGAGCTATCTGATACTGATCGCGGAGATGGCGGATTCGGAAGCACAGGAAATTAAAATTTTACTATTGACATCAAAACTAATTTATAGTATAATACTAGCATGTTTAACATTAAAAGAAAACTACAAAATATGAAAGTTGAAAATCAAAGATACTTCTTGGTATACAGAAATGCCAACAACGCAGTGAAGACATACGAAATCGGTCGCCCAGATTTATCTGAGTCCTTCGGGAACAAAGATGAATCAAGAAACAATATCGGCTTTAAGGCTTTTTGTTTCGCGAGAAACGAAATGAGATCATTTCGCCACGACCGAATCGTATCCCTTACCCGAGCATCATAATTTATGATTCTCAATTATTTATTAAACAAATTCTGTCCCTATATCATCATAGGGTTCCTAGTGTTCTACCAGTTTGGTCTTGAGCGCTGGGAGCCCTATGTGATTATGGCAATGTCTTTTGTAATTGATAAAATTAGTTTTAAAACTGGATATGCAGTAGCCTTTTGTGAGTCGAAAAACATAAAACTGGATTAAATGAATAAATCCGAAAAGTTAGTTCTAAAATTCTGCGAAGAGCTTCTGGAGCTTGTCACAGCCTTAGTTCAAGATATGAACAAGGAAAAAAAATTAAACAACAAGATCATCTCAGAAGTCGAAGATGTAGAAAAACAATTGAAGCTAATTAAACACTATTTTCAATCACAAAAGTGAAGGAATTAAAGAATATTTATATTCTAATTGATTTCTCTAAGCCACAACCAATTCTTCCACAAAAAGAAATAGAAATGAATGAGCTTGAAGCAGAACTAATTAATAAAAATTTTTCACTCAATAACATTCAAAAAAGATACATTAAAAAATGAAGATTATTTTCTGCCTTCCTGGCCGCGAATTCTCAAACAATTTTTTAAATAGCTGGACTAATTTAATTTGCGAGCTACCAAAGCACAACATTTCTTGGGCGCTATCTCAAAAGTATCATGTTAATCGATATTTTGTATGCAATGCGTGCCTCGGGGGCGATACTTTGGCTGGGAAAAATCAAAAACCATTTCAGGGCAAAATTGACTACGATTACATCATGTGGATTGATAGCGATCAAGTTTTTACGCCCGACCACTTCTTTAGATTACTAAAGAGGGCAGAAGAAGAGGAAGTAGATATTTTATCTGGACTATATTTAATGCAGGGGGGAAACATTTTTGCCACCGTAGAAAATTGGGATCTCGACTTTTTCAAAGAAAATGGTTATTTTAAATTCCTTGCACCAGAAGACATAAAAGATAGAAAACATATATTTCCAGTTTCGTATACTGGATTTGGATGGCTTCTTGTAAAAAAAGGTGTTTTTGAATCGCTGGAATACCCATGGGTTCAACCTACTTGGCTAGAGATAGGAGATATCAAGGAAATGACCACCACCGATTGCGGCTTCATGCATCGAGCCGCACAAGAAGGCTTCAGGACATATGTTGACCCAACGATAATCGTTGGTCACGAAAAAAGCATGATACTTTAAAGATCGAATCGCGCAATAAAGTGTAACATGTTATGTGCGACTTTTTTGCATTTTACTTTTTATGGGAGGCTGTTCTTTAAAGCAGGAGCCACAAATTTGGGATACCGAACTTGATCCATCAAAAAGAAACTGGGAAGAAGTTTATGAGCACGAATTAAAAGAGGCCATCAAAAATCAAGATGATGAATCTTTTCATTTTTTTTGGCCGCTTTACATTAAAGAATTATCAAAAAACAATAAAACAATAATAATTTATCGAAGCGATTTAGATCAATGAATTTTAAGATATTTTTTCTAACCACAAATGGCGACATCCAAGCTTGGGAGAGAGCGCAAAATCTATTCGCGTTAATTCCAGAAGAAATTCAAGATTACATTGAATGCATAAACATAGAGGGCACTGGTAAAGACTTGAATTTTTTGCGAGACATGGGTTTGAAATTTAAACCCGTTGGGTTAATCAACGAGATATATATGTCCGAAAACCCAAGAAGCCTAGATAGATTTATTGCCCACTATTCAATTTATCAAAAAATTATCAATGAAGAGCTTGACTGTTGCATGGTTTTTGAGGACGAAGTCTGCGTGGCAGACATGATCAACATACTTCTTCTAAATCTAGACCTACCAGAAGATATAGATATTGCAACTTTTTCAAAAACAGGACTAGAAGCATTTAACGCATATTATGTAACAAATGCTGGAGCAAGAAATATTCTAGATAAAATCACAAACACAAAATGGCTTAATGCATTAAAAAAGTTTCAACCAAGAGATTATGGCTTAGACAAAGATGTTAATACTTTTGAAGCATTTTCATCTGAGCCACTACAAGATTTTTCTGATGAAAACCAAATCGTTGCGCCGATTAATCAAATTATAAAAGCAGCCTGTCAACACGGAAAGTTGAAATTTTCAAACAACATTTCATTTGTTAATTCTATAGCCAATTATAATACTTTTGAGGTAAAAAATGATTTAAAAAATTTATCCGAAAAAGAACTCTCTGAAATTATTGATTCTAAACAATTTAAATTTTGGACAAAAAGAAGCTCGGCAAACAGTTCTTTGTTTGATTGCGTGTTTTACATAAACCTAGATCAAGACTTAGAGAAAATGGCTCGAACCGAATCAATGCTCGAACAAATTAGCGTCCCTTTTGAACGTTTTTCCGCAATTAAACCAAAAGCAGAAGATGTCGTGGCGGGCGGGCAATATAAAAAAATTTATAATAAATCTAAAATACTTGAAGCAAGAGCATATTTCAGCGAAAGCCTAGACTGGATAGATCTTGAAAAATATCAGCTTGGAACACTTGGATGTTACTTATCGCACTACAAGCTATTGGAAAGAATTTATTCAATGAAAGATTTTATTAAATATGCAATTATTATTGAAGATGATTGCTATCTAAACGAAGAGAGCATTCAAGAACTCGAATGGATCGCAGGCCACATAAAAGAATGGGATATCATAAGAAGCACATGGTCTGCACCCAAGTTTCATTATAAAATCAATTATTGCCACCCACTCTCGAATCATTTTGAACCTTTTATGCAAAAACATATATTTAATAGCATTAGAAGAATCAGAAACGACTATCCATCTGTTTGTCCAGTAATCAATACTTTTTGTGGAGGCACTCACTTTCAGGCAATTAATGTTGAATCAATTCCCAAGATTCTAGAATACTTAGATTCAGAAATTTTAATTCCAATTGACAGCCTTTATAATACAACAAAACTAGATATATATAATATAAAAATGAATATATCTCATGACATGTTTGAGGCTAGCTCCATACTCACTCACTACAAATGATTCACTTAAAACCATCAATACTCGCAAGCACACAGCTTAAAAAAGTTAAGCTCGGTGATTTTAATTTTGAAAAGAATTTTTTGTTATTCTGTACATTGCGAAACGAAAAAATAAGGATTCCATATTTCCTACAATACTATAGAGATCTAGGGGTAGAACACTTTTTCTTTGTAGACAATGATTCATCGGATGGATTTATCGAATATGTAGAAGATATGGAAGATGTCGCGGTTTACCACACAGAACATAGCTACAAAAGCTCTAATTTTGGCATGGATTGGCTGAATTATCTATTAAGAAAATATGGTCAGAACAAATGGTGCGTAGTGTGCGATCCAGATGAGTTCTTGGTTTACCCAAATTGCGAGACTGAAAAACTACCTGAGTTTACAGAATATTTAGATTCTCAAAATCAAATCTCCTTGTATTGCACCATGTTGGATATGTATCCCAAAGAATCAAGAGATTATGTCGAAGGCGAAGATCCGCTTATTTCTTGCCGCTACTTCGACAAGTCAGGATATACATTTAAAGAAAATTCAGAGCTTGATTCGGTTTGGACGCAAGGAGGCGTAAGAGCCAGACTATTATTCAAGGAAGATATGAATTCCGCGCCAGCATTAAATAAACTGCCGCTTATAAAATGGAATTATGATTTTTGTTTTTTATCTTCTATGCATCACGGTTACCCGAATCTAATGAACTCCTCGTACCGAGCAAGCACGACAGGGGCTATTTTGCATTTTAAATTCTTGTCTATGTTTAAAGAGAAGGTGGAAGAAGAAATCGTTAGAGGCGAGCACTATAATGACTCAGGGGAATACAAGCAATATCATGAGCAATTAAATGAACTCAATTTTTTTGACCCCAAATTGAGTGTAAAGTATAACGACAGCCAATCTCTCGCAAATTTAGGATTAATTAAAAATGATATCACATGAACATAAGTTTATTTTTATACATATACCTAAATGCGGTGGCACGAGCGTAGAGTGGGTATTCAAAGCTTGGGAGAATAGCCAAAGTTTTTTTGTTGGCTCAGGTAAGCAACATTGGTTTTTGGAGCAAATTATTACAGCCAAGCCCGAGTGCAAAGACTATACTTCATTCACTTTTATTCGCAATCCTTTTTCAAGAATTGTGAGCGAGTACAAATATGCCAAAAAAGAATCACAGATTAACTGCGACCATATAAAATCTAATTCTGGCCTCAATTTATCATTCAAAGAGTTTTGCAAAGACTTAGAGCATAATCTTAAACATTATTGTTATGAATTTCATGATAAAAGTTTATGCGACTACGTACTTAACGCAGATGGCTCAGAGAGAGTTAACTATATAGGTAGATTAGAAAATTTTCAAAAAGATTTTGATATAATTTGCGATAAAATAGGAATCCCACAAAAACAACTTCCCCACGCATTTAAGTCTGACGACAAAAAGTGCTATACCGAATACTATGACGATGAAACTCGTGAGATTGTGGGGCAGAAATATGCAAAAGATATCGAGTATTTTGGCTATCAATTTGGACAGTGAGAGATGAACACGGATTTCACGCTCATACATATAGGGAAGTGTGGGGGCAGCACGGTCACTTTTTTGCTAGAAGAAAATAATTTTAATTTTAATGCAATTCATGCCCAGAGAGTTAGATATGAACCTGACATAAAATATCTCATTGTATTAAGAAATCCAGTAGAAAGATTTGTTTCTGCATTTTATTGGAGAAAATACCTACTTGAATTAAACGAAAAACAAAAATCAGACGAACTCAAGTTTTTGCAAAAATATGATAGCGTAGATAATCTTTGCAATAATCTTTATACAAAAAATGGTGATTTAAATTCATCTACTTCCGACGAAATAAATTGCAAATATGGTAACGCAGGACATCCAGAGCATTATGCGATGGGTTTGGATTATTATATCGGAGATTTCGTAAAACAATGTAACCCAAGAAACATAATTGGTATTATTTGTACGGAAACATTGAATCACGACATAAGCAAAATTTTTGGAATTGAGTGCCATGTCCACAAAAAGAATAACAAGGAACATAAACAACAGGTAAGCAAACAATCTAAACTGATTTTAAAAAAATATTTACATAAAGATTATGCGGTTATAGAAAATTTAAATGATTCAAATTTATTGTCCGAAACTCAATATAAAATTTTATCAAAATGAATAAAACAATATGGATGTGCTGGTTTCAAGGAGAAGATCACCAAAGTCTACCTGCACTAAATCGAGAGTGCATAAAAAAATGGAGAGATCTTAACCCAGACTGGCAAGTAAATATTCTTTCGAACAAAACAATTGCTGATTATGTTCCTGAATATTTTGACATTCTCAAGAAATCTAAATTTGAAAGAAACTTTCCCGCAAAAAGCGACCTCTTAAGATTACTTTTGCTTAACAAATATGGGGGAGTTTGGGTCGATGCTAGTGTTTATCCGATGGATTCTTTAGATAATTTTTTAACAAAGCTCTTGCATAGTTCTAACTTTTTTACATACCGGTTTAAAAAGCGCACCGACCGCAGAGAAACTGTGAGTTGGTTTTTGGCGGTAAAACATAAGAATCATTACTTAATTACAACATGGCTCGATCATTTTACTCAAGATTTTATTAATGGGCCTAAAGATTGGAACATGGGCCAAAAACCTCCTTTTAATCCTACTAAATTTTATGAAGTCCATGCCACTCTTTCTAATTTATACGATTCTAATGAAAAAATACAAAACATCATAGAAAATATGGTGCAAATTGACCAAGCAATTCCTCATTCTGCCCAAAAATGCTGGGAAAATAAAATAGATTCCTATATGTATAAAAGACCTAAATTAGAACTTTAATAAACAAAAAATATCTCACAGATAGACAGCGAGTTTAGATGTATATTTAAAGTGTAATTAAAATTAATGAACAAAACAATATGGATGTGCTGGTTTCAAGGAGAAAATGACCCTAAAATGCCTCCATTAAATAGAGAATGCATTAAACGATGGAGGGACTTGAACCCCGACTGGAAGGTAAAGGTTTTATCCGATAAAACAATCGATCAATATGCGCCAGAATACTTTGATATTATTGAGCAATGCAAAGTTCAAAGGGCTCTTCCTGCAAAAAGCGATCTATTGAGGCTGCTTTTACTAGAAAAGCACGGAGGAGTATGGGCGGATGCGTCCTTATACCCAGTCACCAACCTTAATACAATCATGAAAGATTATCTAAATGAAAGCAACTTTTTTGCATATAGATATAAGCCAAGATATACAAATCATTGCGGAATAAAAGAAATTGCGAGTTTTTTCCTCATTTCTCCGCATAAAGAATCGCGCATCATTCAAAAATGGAAAACTGAGTTTGTAAAAAGGTTCACTTCTAACTCTCCTAATACAGGGTGCCAAGCAATTAATTCTATAAAAAACTTTACCAAAGATAATTTTGAGTATCAGACTGTATTTTCTGTTATATCGAAGCTTTATGATTCTGATGATCATATCCGGACAATTATTAACAGTATGGTACAAATAGACGAGAAGCATGTCCATAGTTTTACCGCTAGGGGAGACGATAGGTACATTAAAAACTTCTACTGTCACACATATAAGAGGCCAGACAAAAATTTAATGCAAAAATACTTAAGCTCATTAAATAATGATTGATAGGCACAATAAATTTATTTTCAGCCATATTCCCAAAAATGCAGGGCAATCCATAGAAAAGGCTCTAGGTATTTCTAATTATAGAAGCGTTGACTATGAATATCTTATTGGGCCTTGTATGGATCTTGAGAAATTTCCGCATAAACCTTTCTTTCTTCAACATTTAACACTTTCTGAGTTTAAAAAATATTTTCAAATAAAAATTGAAGAATATTTTTGTTTTTCTGTGATTAGAAATCCATGGTCTCGAGCGGTATCAAGTTTTGTTCATGAAAAAAAACATCACATGTCAAAAATAAAAAATTATTCTTTCTTAGACTTTCTCAAAAATCCTAAACATGTAGACCCGTCACACTCCTTGCTTCAGCATGAATTTTTGTTTGAAGGAGAAAAAAAATTGTTTGATTTTTTAATAAAATTCGAAAACCTTCAAGAAGATTTTAACAAGGTATGCCAAATACTGAAACTTCCCAAGAAAATACTGCCAAAAGAAAACTCTGGAAACAAAAAACATTATACCGAATATTACAATTCTGAATCTTTCGACATTGTTTCAGAAAGATTCCTAAAAGACATAGAGACCTTTAATTACAAATTCGAATAGCATGGAAAATTCAAAAGAAATTTTATTTATTACTGCATACAAAGACATAAATAGAGGCTCCTGGCTAGCATCGAGCAGATCTAACGATCAATATTTCAAAAATTTCGATAGACTCGCAACAAAAATTAATTACGACTTAGTTGCATTCCTAGAGGAACCCTATCTTACAGCCTTAACTGAAAAATATAAACATAAAAAAAATATTTTTTTCGAAGATTTGAGCAAGGTAAATACTTTTTTAAATCAGTATCTAGATAAAGATCTTCAGATTATTAAAAGCGAAAAATATAAAAACAAGATACCAGAACACAGAAAAAATCTCCCTGAACACTTGTACTCAGATTACAATCTCATTAATCACAGTAAAATTAATTTTGTAAATTTTGCCAGCAAAACACATGAAAACTATAATTTTTATTCATGGATAGACTTTGGCATGATTCGGCAGAATAATGTAAGCTCAATACCAAGCAACATAAACCCCAAAAGAATAGCTTTAGATAAAATTACATATCAATTCAAACTAATTCCCCCCCAAAAAAGAATTGATCCAGATTTAATACTTCGGGGCCTACCCAAAACAGTCAATAACATTGTGGTTAACGGAGTCTACATTATGGGTTCAGCGTTTATTTGCCCAAAAGATCTTGCTCCCGTTTTTGAAAAAAAATGGGAAAGCAAATTACTTTCATTTTACGAAGATAATATTACAGACGATGATCAGAGCCTTATTCTTCAAATTTATTATGATGACCCAGAATTTTTCTCCGCTAAAGTTTCTGCAAAATGGTTTGATCTTTATAATATTCTATGATGTTGCTATTTAATGTAAAATTTATAGATTAACCCATATATGTTAAACTCAATTTCTCACATATTGCTACTTTTTCAGCCTTAGAGAGTTCATCATAATGATTGAAAGCCCACTCACGAACACGCATCTCTCTTTTTTTGGGGCAACCATTTACCCAATCTATAGCCAACGATTTAGAGGCGCCGTCTATCAAGTAATTTATAATTTTTTTTCTTACGGCTGACTTATAAACTTCTAACTTTTCTTTATTTGAGAGATGTTCGTATTTCATTTTAGACTCTAATTTGCAAGTCATCTTGCTTCGGATAATAAATTGATCTTTTGACTCCGCCATGCATTCTTGATACAAATAATCAAGCACGATTTGTCGTTCTTTTCGTTTTAGCATAATTTTTTTCCTTATTTATATATACACTCGCTTTTTTCCTTTACATTATCAATGATATGTGATATTATTTTAGTCATGCCAAGAATAACCAAAGAACTGAAAAGCTTCACCTTTGAATATGATGAAGAAAGAAAGGTATTTACGATATCAGAAGCAGACGGGATGCTTGGCTGCATTGAACTTAATAAAGTTTATGCTTTTGCATTTATGCGGTTTGTTATTCGCATGGCGCAAAAAAACTGGCTTCGTTCTTTTAAACTTACGGAAGAAATTCTAAATGATAACGACAACGAGGAAACAGAAGATCCCTCTCAACTTAAATTATTCTAATGTTTAATGACCATATTCACAATTTACATGAAGAAGCTCACAGAAGGGCTCTTCAAAAAGGGTTTGATTTGGGCTGGACTTATAAAGGCGAATTTGATAGATCTATAATAAGAGACGAAATTCAAAAAGCGCAAAACAAAAAAGACAAAAAATCTGAGTTAATTTTAAAAAGTTTGCTTTACAAAATCAAAAATCATAAGTATAATAGAGAAAATATTTTCAAATGAGTACAGCAACTATTTTTTTATCTAAAGAAGATGTCAAGCCAATGTATGTCAAAGAATGGGTATTAAATTGGTGCAAAGAAAATCATCCAGAAGTTTTTATAGAAGCAGAAAAAGAAACCAATAAACTACTAGAAGACAATGAAAACCTTACTATTATTCGCCTTAACGATTAGCCTATCAAGCTGTCTGATAGAGAAAAAGATTGAGTACCGCACAATTGCATATTTTCCTGAAAAATCTAAAGATAACGAAATCCAAATCAACAAAGTGCCGTCCCCTTTTAATTTAAATGACTATACCCCTTATATTGTTTTTGTGAACGGAGAAAGGGCAAATCTCTCTGCCCAGCAATCCCAACATCTTGCAAAAATATTAAATCTTGAAACCAATGGTAGTAAAACCGCAGCTTTTCGCTTGAGTACAGATGGGTGGATTCGTCCTTATTCAAATTTAAAATAGAAATTTAGTGTAAATAGTTGCCACACCAAGGCAACAATGAACGAGCAACAATTAAAACTATTAATCAACAATCAAGAAAAACAAATTCAAGACCTATATGTAATAATCGACACCCTTCAAGCCAATCTCAGATCCGCAGTAAGCTATTTAAATGAAAAACAAATTCAAGAAATTTCAACACAAAGCTTTAATTGGGTGATGAATTGGCGAGCGGGAGACGAAAAAATTTAACTTTACGCCACCTTAGCTCAGTTGGTAGAGCACCTCACTTGTAATGAGGATGTCGTCAGTTCGAATCTGACAGGTGGCTCCACTTTTGGAGAGATGGCTGAGTGGTCGAAGGCGGTGGTTTGCTAAACCATTGAAGGGCATTAACCCTTCCGCAGGTTCGAATCCTGTTCTCTCCGCCAAAGTGTAATATTTTACATGAGAGCGTTTATTTTATTTTTATTTTTTAACGCATCATGTTATTGCCAAACTCTCATACAGATGAAAGACCTCCTTTGCGGATGCAGTTATTGTTTAACTGTAGAAACAGGTCAACCCTTGGATCTTCATATTCATTTTATGAATTGTCATTCCACAAAAGATGCAATGCAAAAAACGCTTGATCTTATGAATGAAACAGAAAAACCATCTTTAGTCAATACCCCTAAAGAAATAGAGCACAATGAAAGCTCGCAAGAAAACCTCGCAAATATTCACAATGAATATCAATGGTCGAAAGACATTAATGGAGATTGGCAATTTACGAATATGCAAGACCCCTTAAATACAATAGACTCTTGGATTTATCACGAAAAAATTGGATGGCTGTGGTCTTTCAATAGAGCTACTTTTTTATATTCTGAAAATTTTGGTTGGTTATATAATTTTTATTATAAGAAAAATAAAATTTTTTATTGGTATGATAGAAGAATGTGGATTTTGCCAAAAGGCTTAAGAGATTACGATAACCCTTGACATAACGAAGTTATTGTGATATTATATACTCAAAAGCGGAAGTGGCGGAATGGTAGACGCTACAGACTTAAAATCTGTTGCCTGTAAGGCGTGTGGGTTCGAGTCCCATCTTCCGTACCAATTTTATACAAATATTTTAAATCATGCGTCCTTGGAGAGATTGTAATTTTTACGGCAGATTATGCATAATTTGTTGCGTTATCAATGTTATTTTAAGTGTTGAACTCGCTCGATTCGGAAATTATTTGTGCCTAATTCAATTGTTTTTCGCAATTTGTTGTGGACTAGGAACCTATTCAAGTAAATGTCAAAAAGAGTAGAAAAAAGATATAACAGAAATACTCTGTTTCGAGGGCACAGTATGCTTAATGGTTTAATCAAAGACTTATTAGCTTATTTTCAATCTCCAATTTGGACAGATGAAGACGAATCAATCAAATTAGAAATTTTTTCTGATATAATAAAACCTGAAAAATGTTGGTATTGCGGAGCAAACGAACAAAAGGACATGGATCATTTCATACCAACAAATGGCAGACTATTTAAACCTCCGATGTTCGGCTTGGAGCATCAAGGAAACATTATACCTTCTTGCAAATCCTGCAATGCGAACAAAAGCAACAAACATCCTTTGGTTTGGCTCAAGAACGGAATTGTTACGAAAGGTAAAGAATTCAAATTCCCAAAGCGAAGAGTTGAGGCTTTCGAGTTGTTTTTTGATCTTTTTAAAGAAAAGCTAATTGCCGACCAAGAACTAACTGATATTATAATGAATCAAGCAATACCAAAATGTGAAGAGCAAACCCAAGAACTTGCAAATTTTGAAGGATGGATTAAATTATGAATCAATTTGAACTTATAGAATCTCATAAAGAATACATGGAATACGAAAAAGTATTAAAGAAAAAAGGAGGAATTTTCGATGTAGAAATAGTCAATCCCCCATCTGAATTTCCGACATTAATTACATATTCATACAGTAATGATATCAATGGAAGAAGATTCATACTCAAACATATGAATGTCGAAGAAGTTTTTAACAAAATAAAAAAATATGTGGAACTATAGAATAATTAAAAAAGAGGTAAACGGCAAGCCCGACGAATACGGCTTGTACGAAGTTTTTTATAACGACGACAAAGAAATATCTGCCCATGCAGAAAGCCCCGAATTAGTGGCAGAAACTGCCGAGGAATTGATTTCTTCTTTGAGGCTAATGCTTGACGATGCACAAAAATCTTACTACGAAATACTAAATCATGGAGAAATAGAATTTTCCCCATTTTACGACGAAAAAGATTTAAGTGAAGCAATATCGTTCGATGAATTTAAGGAAATTATTGATAAAGAATTGTGAATAATTCCCACAAAAATTATTTTATTTGTAAATAATACCAAATTTTATTTTGCCCAAAACCCTAAATCATTAACTACCAGCAACTTAACCTTTGGCACAATAACTGCAACATATAAAACATGAAAAAACTAACAACAATACTTATCGCTACCCTTATAGGGCTTACATCTTACTCCCAACCCCAAAAACCAGAGAGCCCTATTAAGCTTTCGCCTGAGCTGAAAGAACAGGCTGATGCAATCAAGGCTTCTGTTGAAGCGGGCGAAATCACTCATGATCAGGCTAAAGCCAAAATTAATGAACTTCTTGAGCAAAACAAACCCGAAGTAGGAGGTGAAAAGCCTGAAGTAGAGATTCAAAGACCTTCCAAGCCCGAACTCAGCGATGAATTAAAAGAAAAAATTTCTACAATTAAAAGTTTAGAAAAATCATTACATGAAGATGTAAAAGCAAAAATTAATGAACTAGGTCGAGATGCAAGTAGATCAGAAATAAAAGAAGCCGTAGATAAATTTAAATCTGAAAACAAAGATAGATTTGACGAAATTAAAAATGCTCGCGAACAAATAAAAGAAGAGCTTGAGGCAAATCGCCCCAAAAGACCTAGGCCGGAGCTATCCGACGAGCTTAAAGAAAAAGCTGCTGAATTACAAAACAGCAAAAAAGAAATGCATGAAGCCCACAAAGAACTTCGTGAAACTTTGAAAAACGCTTCAGAACAAGAGCGAGAGCAATTAATCACCGCCTTCAAAGAAGCAAATAAAGAAAAGCATCAACAAATTAAAGAACAATCAAAAGCTATTAAACAAGAAATTCGCTCGATAGCAGAACAGGGAGCTTCAAGAACTTCTGATCAATAAAAAGTGTAACGATAAGAGTGTAAGTTAATCTCAAAGATTTATGATTTTATTATAATGTTTTTTGCGCTTTGGTATTATCTTTTAATCGAACCGATTTTGCGATTCTTCCGAAAGTATTAAGCTTGTAATTATTTTTGATTTATTTTTTCGTAGATTTTGATGGCGTCTTGCCTTCTATCTTCGAGGAGTTTTGTTGTCTGAATCCATCGTTCCGAATCTCTCGCTTCGTTTTTGGCGAGAGATACTTCTAATTTCCTAAGTTTTTCGCTTATTCTTTCGACTCGTGCATTTTCTTTTTTCAAAAAGAAAGCTACTACAGAAACCATAGTTCCTAAAGCAAGCAATATAATTTTTTCAATTTCCATATAAATATATACACCCAAAATAAAGCTTGACAACTAGAGCAAAATGAGGTATCATGGATAAATGACAACAATACTAGGCTTAACTTGTATCAGCGAAGAACTTAAAGACAAAGACAAAAAAAAATATTCGTTTCGCACAATGACCCGCAAACGATTCAATGACTTGTGTAAATCAGAAGGTAAAGATGAGGCAATTAAACAATTATCTGAAAGGATTTTGCATAATATTTATGTTACTCAGTATATCTTGCGTCACTGTGCTGATCGCGGGATCAAGCATTATCGTCTTAGCTCTGCTTTATTCCCTCTTCTTACTGACCAAACTTTGGAATTGGACTTTTCAAGCATTCCAAATGCGAAGACCATAGATTCAGAGCTTAGATTTGCGGGACTTATTGCTCAAACATTAAAAATATCCATTGGCTCTCATCCCGACCAATTCAATGTTCTTGCATCAAATAACAAAGATGCAGTTCATCGAACAATAAATGAACTAAACTTTCAAGCAGGTATCCTTGACAAGCTAGGCTTGCCTCAAGATCATACTGCCCCAATGAATATTCATATTAATTATACCCCACAAGCAGATGAAACATTAGAAGATGTGGCAGAAAGATTTTTCAACAATCTAATGAAATGTGATTCGGGGGTTTACAATAGACTAACTATCGAGAACGAAGACAAAGGTTTCTTTAATGTAGATAATTGCATTAAATTTAGCGAGTATTTATTCGAGAAATATAATCATAATTTGCCTGTGTGTGCAGATAATTTGCACCACAAATGCAATCCATCGGAAGTCGCAGACTTTGCTTGGCAAGCAGAGCGTTGTGCATATACATGGGTAAATAATGGAAATTTTATTTCTCCTGTCTTTCATTGGTCAGAAGGCAAGCCCGAAAAGCCTCGTGCCCATGCTGATTATGTTGCATTCGGTAATTTCCCACCACATATTGCTATTGATCCCGATAAACCTGCAAAGTGGGATTTGGAATGTAAGAAAAAGGACTATGCAATCAAACTTTTACAACAACAAATGGCAGGAGTTATTTAATTTTGTTATTATGCAAACAAATTCAACAAAAACCTGTTCAAAATGCAATCAAACTTTACCAATAGATAATTTTCATCTTAGAGATAAATCTAAAGGTTATAGACGGGGAGCTTGCGTCAAATGTTTCAATAAGCAAAGAAAGGCTTATCGTGAAGCTAACAAAGAGAAAAGAAATGCATATAACAAGGCTTATCGTGAATCCAACAAAGAGAAACTCGCAAAGCGAGACAAGGCTTATCGTGAATCCAACAAAGAGAAAATCGCAAAGCGAGACAAGGCTTATTACGAAGCCAACAAAGAGAAACTCGCAAAAAAAAAGAAGGCTTATTACGAAGCTAATAAAGACAAATTTTTAGAGCGAAGTCAGGCTTATTACGAAGCTAACAAAGAGAAAAGAAATGCATATAGCAAGGCTTATCGTGAATCCAACAAAGAGAAAATCGCAAAGCGAGACAAGGCTTATTACGAAGCCAACAAACCGAAAATCATAAAGAAATGGAACGCTTACAAAAAGCAGAGGGCGAAAAAAGACCCTCTTTTTAGAATAAAAAATAATTATAGTGGATCTTGCCGTAGAGCCTTTAAATCAATAGGTCAGAAAAAAAATAACTCTTCACTAAAACTTCTTGGTTTAAACAATTGGAAAGAATTAGAGGAGCATTTATCTAAACAATTTCACGATCACCCTGAAACAGGTGAAAAAATGACTTTTGATAATCATGGATTTTATGGTTGGCACATAGATCATATTACTCCATTATCTAGCGCAAAAACTGAAGAAGATATAATCAAACTCTGTCATTATACAAACCTTCAACCTTTATGGGCAGAGGATAATTTATCCAAAGGAAATAAAATTGATAATTAATTTAAATCGTGCAATGCAATATCAAAATCAGCATTAACTGCACCATTGTTTCCATCTGAATCTACTATATTAAATATTATATCTGTTTTTGGTGGTAGTTTAGTTGGAAAGTCTAATGTTCTTTGCGTGTCGTGATCTGTACCAAAAGATACGATCTCTTGCACTCGAAATACTTTACCAAATTCGCGTGTTCTTATTTGTGCGGTAAAATTAATACTGCTTGAACTTGGTTTTTGAGCAGATAAACTATATTTTGTTAAATAGCCAATCTTATCAGCGGGAATAGTATATATGCACATTAGGGTCTGATTATTTCCTATTAGAATTTTTACATAATCAATAGATTGACCAACTTCATTTATAGTTATATTTCCTGTAAAATTTGTAGAATCATTATTGTATGCACGAAATACTCTTGACCAAGTTCCAATAGCGACAGGATTGCTTCCTGTAAGTGTGGTGCTTAAAGTTTTTAATTGAAAGTTTTCATCTAAACCTTGAATAACTATATTTTGGTTGTCGGAACCACTAGAGGAAACGACTTCCATATCTTCGCCATTATCGTCAGGAAAAACATATTCATTTGAACCATCCCAAATTGTTTCTTGTGCATTTAAAGCTACTTGATTACTGATATTATTATTACTTCCAAATTTATGCACAAAATCGCTTGCTTGAGCGGTAATACCTCCTGCGTAAGAACCACCCGCAGTCATGGGAACCCATCTTGAGGTTGCTTGCTCCCATACATAGTTAAATGGAATTGTAAAATTCCTATGCGGAACAAGCTCTCCCGCATCATCAAATCTTGGCTGTTCGGGCATAATATTTTATTACACATTTTTATTGACTTTAGAAGTTTAACATGATACAATAATGGAAAGTTAAATGACCAATCCATCGCAAAAAAGCTCAACACAAACCCCCGAAATTCCTACCGAAACTTGTCCTTATATTAATTTCGTTCAATCAATTTTAGATGAAATACAAGACGAAGTAGACTCGCGTTTTATTGAATTGAAAATTTCACTCATTAATGACTTGCTTGAATATATCAGAGAATCAAATGACGCACTTAGAAAAAGCTCTAATTATTGGGAGAGGCAATTTTTAAATAAAAAGAAATGAATAAAAAAAGCAACAAAAATCTTGTTATAGGAGATTATATCAAAGAAAAATCTTTCTCTTTAAAAAGAAGAATTGGTCAAATAACTTCTATCTTAGAAGATAGCTCCACAAATCCTAGTCTTGAATGTATTTTAGTTCACGAGAAAACACTACTACCCATAGAAGATGTTTTTGGAAAACACAAAGCATTTAAAATAAAAAGAAATAATGTAAAATACTATATTCCACGCAAAGAATTATTCAAGAAGAAAACATTTGAAATTGGAGGATTCATTTCCTATAAGGGAAAAACCCGCACAAGATACGGAAGAATTCTTTGTTACCTAAATCAAGAAGAAGGACTATATCCTCATTCGTATGACATTAACAAGCATAATGGAAAAGACCTGCTTGAATGCGTGGAGATTGATCCGAATAATTTAAAAAGAATTCTAGATGAAGAAGATCACCCCAAGATTTTTGTGGCTAACCCCGAAAAATGCAAAGTTGTTGAAGTCCTAGATAAAGATGAAAAAGGAAATCAAGTTGTCCCTTTTAAATTAAAAATATGAACACACAACCTAAATTCGTAGAAAAAAGATGGGGGCATGAAATATGGTTCGCAAATAATGAAGAAGAAAATTACTGCGGTAAAGAATTATTTATCAAACAAGATTGTCGCACCTCTATGCATTTTCATTTACAAAAACATGAAGTTTTTTATATCATAGAAGGAAAGCTTCGACTCGATTTAATTGACACAGATGAGGGAAATGTCAATAAGGTGATCTTAAACGAAGGAGACAAATATGAAGTCGAGCAAGGTCAGCCACATCAACTCATTGCCCATAATGGCTCAGTCAAACTAATCGAAGCTAGCACATTTCACAAAAATTCAGATTCTTACAGAGTTTACAATTAAAGACTTGACAGATTATTTTCTTTTTGGTAAAATACCATCATGCGAACAATCCGAACAATAAAAGGTAATCTATTAGATTTTCCTAATTACTGCCAAACTGACCACAACCTTGACAACTATGTCGGGATTAATGCAATAGCACATTCATGCAACTGTCGAATGATTATGGGCGGAGGCATCGCCAAACAAATCAAGAATCGTTACCCCGAAGCATATCAAGCTGATGTTGACTACATTAGCAATGAATATGATGAAAACGGACAATATATTCATCCGCTCGGCAATTTTTCCAAAGCAGAAATAAATTCTAAATCTTTACCGAACGATAAAGGCTACATATATAATATGTATACTCAAGCAGGTATTGGAGATGGTTCGAGACGAGTTCACTATGAAAAGTTTTGGCAAGCATTAAAAAAGGTCGAGCAAGATCTTTTTGAAATGAATGTCAACAGGCATGAGTATAATTCGTTTTCTCCACCCGTTCTTGGTTTGCCGTATGGAATTTCATGTGGACTTGCAGGTGGTAATTGGGGGATCATAAAAGCCATGATTGAGGATATTTTTCTTGACTCTCCCATAGAATGCTATATAGTAAAGTTTGACCTAGCTATAAATCAAACACATTAATGAAATCAAATAACGAGAAAAGCCTACTAACCGAAACCATATCAGCTTGTGAATGTTTACTTGATGACATTGAATGGGGCATCGATTTAAACCAAAAAGAATTTGAAATGCTAAAAGTTGCTCACGCAAATATATTGGAAATATATGGACAGGTAAATAGAAGATCAAGACCTAGCAATATTCAAGACTTTAATGATCAGTAAAATGTCAAAAAATAAATCATCAAATAACCAAAACGGCAAAGGCGACTCACCTCGAAATAATACCTCAAAGCAATTTCGAGATAATTATTCTAAAATAAAATGGAGCAAAATTAAAAAAACGCTTGACAAAACAAAAGATAAATGATAGAATAGCTTCATGGATCAAGTTTTACAAAAATACATATTAATTGACCCAACCCAAAGATCAAGCTACGCTTATCTTGGATACAGTTACCTAACAAAAAAAGAAATGCTACTAAAAAATAAAGCATTTGCAACGAATAGAGTAAACAAAAAATACATAAAAGAAAAAGATTGGAATTAAATCGCCAATTAATAATCTTTGCGAATTAACAAAATGAAAATTAAACTTGGAGTAAGAGGCAATTCAGATGCAGTATATGGTATCATCGTAAAGTTTGATGATCTTAGCCTTGTTTCTTCTGATAATATTTTTCTTATTGGCGAGGAGAATCGAAATAAAATGGGAGAAAACCTTAAAGCATTACTGGATACTTTAAGTATTGACAATGAGATCGAAATAGGAGATAATGTTCAATCTATGATTGAGCGAGAGTTAAATATGGAAAATGGAGCATTAAAAAAGTATGTCCCTTGACGAATACGAAAGGGGAATGAGAAGGGGTTATAATAGTGCCTTACGCATCCTTAGAGAATTTGACATGAAAGTATTTGACTTGACAGATAAGGACGATATATATAAAGTAGGCAAATCAAATTTATATAATATTCAAAAAGACTTAATCCATGAAATATATGGAGCAATAAAAAAAGAGAAAGAAGAATATACAGGCGATCAGTTTAGTGATTAAAATGAAAACAACCGAATTACAAATAAAAGAAAATAGCGAGGGAGATTTATATTTTAATATCCCCGACAATTTGCTCGAAAGATTAGGTTGGGAAGAGGGTGACGAAATAAAATTTGTCGAGAAAGATTATGGATTTGTTTTAACAAAAGTTAAATATAAAACGATTGAGAAAAAATAATGCAAGGCAAATGGAATCATTCTAAAAAACCTTCAGAATACGAAGTCTTTGATTCTAATGGAGAATTATTGTATAGTGGCGCATTTGTAGATGCAATGAAATACATGGAGGAAAATAAAGTGGAAATAATGGACGATTATGATGCAGGATATGCAAAAGGATATGCAAAAGGATATAGGGATGGAGAAGAAGCAGGATGGGAAAATGGACATGAGTGTGGAACAGGTCATGGTTTTGATGATGGCATGAGTCACTCACAAGAAAATCTATCAAAAAAATTTGAAAAAATATTACAACAAGAAACCCAAAAAGCATACGAAAAAGGATTGAGAGTTGGGGGAAAGATAGCGAGTGAAATGTGAAAGCATTAGCAAGCAGACTACTTTATTATATGGGGCATTTAGTTAGTCTTTTTTTATACTTCGATTGTTTTACTTTTCTTTACCCTGTTTATAAAAAGTTAATGATTTGGAGTTCTGATCTTGACAAACATGGAAAAATATGGGATACTATGAATAAATAATGAAACCATTACATAATACTAGAAACTGCAATTACAGAAGATTCTTGCACAAAAAACTAAAGCACGGCAAAATAAGTGGCAAGTTTTATAAGTTCCTTTGCAGAAACTTTCCTTATCGCTTGACTGCTCGATCAGTATCAGTTATGGTTAATTGCGTTCTTAATGGGGTGATAAGTGAAGAGAAAGCTATTGCTAACCTACAAAAAGATGATAACGAACTTAGACGACAAAAACAAATGATGCAATCAAATTGGGAGTGCAAAAAGAAAATTTCAAAAACAACAACTCCATATACAAAACCTCTTTACAAATGAAAACAGGAGTTACATTTTCAACCTTTGACCTTCTCCATGCAGGTCATATCTTAATGCTAAAAGAAGCAAAATCTGTATGCGATTATCTAATTTGTGGACTTCATGTTGACCCTCAAATAGAGCGTCCAAATAAAAATAAACCTATACAAAGTTTAGTGGAAAGATATATTCAATTATCTTCAGTAAAATATGTGGATGAAATAATCCCATATAATTACGAAAAAGATTTACATGATATACTTTTAGGTTATCCTGTTAATATTAGAATTATAGGTGCAGACTACAAAGGAGCAAACTTTTCGGGTCTTGACATTTGTCAATCAAAAGGTATTGAAATTTATTATAACGAAAGATCACACAACTTTTCAAGCACAGAACTTAGAAAAAGAATATCAAAAGTAGAAAATAGCAAATGAAAATATTAGTTACAGGACACAAAGGTTATATAGGTTCACATCTATATTCAGAAGTCAAGCGAGATTCAACGCATGATGTTTACGGAATTGACCTAAAAGACGGAGATGATGTTTTGTATTGTTTGCCCGATAAAGAGTTTGATGTTGTTTTTCATTTTTGTGCATACCCAAGAGTAGAATACTCTGTCCTTCAGCCGAGTTATACATTACAACAAAATGTTTTAGTTACTTCTAAACTTTTGGAGTGGAGTAAAAATCATGGAGTCAAAAAATTTGTATTTTCATCTTCTTCTGCTATTATGGGAGACGGAGACGGAGTTCCAAAATCTCCTTATGGCTTACATAAATTAATGTCAGAAATGGAATGTAGATTATATAAAGAATTGTATGGAATGCATTGCGTTTGCCTTCGTTATTTTAATGCTTACTCAGAAGATCAACCTTACGGAGGAGCATATACAACTGCTATTTCTGCATGGATGGAAATGATTCGTCAAAATAAGCCATTGCGTCTCGATGGCGATGGAGAACAGACTAGAGACTTTGTTCATGTT
>Ga0255764_10001006_pt1 | contig 24481 bp, 28 predicted proteins | sample 071ome_30_FD_179964 | JGI IMG/M metagenome (GOLD analysis project Ga0255764, IMG submission 179964) | Coastal salt marsh microbial communities from the Groves Creek Marsh, Skidaway Island, Georgia - 071406AT metaG (version 2) | ecosystem: Environmental > Aquatic > Marine > Intertidal zone >... | reverse complement strand
AATTAGCAAAAGATATATTTCCTGAGGAAGTTATTGTAATTGGAGGTGGAGAGATATTTCAGGCAACAATTGAGTTAGCAAATAAGTTGGTAATTTCAGAGGTGGACTGCGTCATCGATGGAGATATTTCATATCCTGTTATCAATCTAAGCGATTGGAGAAAAGAACTTATTGGGGAATATGCCAAAAATAATTCCAATGAGTTTGCTTTTAAGATTTTTGCTTACGAACGAAAAGATTAGGAATTTTGTTCTATGTACTCTCTTCTGAGTGCTAGATTCTTAACTCTAACTTCCTCATTCTCTGCATACTTAATCCAGCTGTTTGCAGTTTTCTTAACTTTAGAATCTTCATCACGAGCTGCAATCCTAAATTGCTTTTTAGCTTCATCAAAATTTTCTAACTCAAAGTATGCTTGGCCTAAAACCAATCTAGCCTGAGATGGCTTCTTAAGTTTTCCTTTCTTAATTCCTTCATTGATAGCTCTTACAGCATCATCAAGCTTGTCTTCAACTAAGTAAAGGTTGCCAAGCAAAATAAAGGTTTCGCCTTCTTCAGAAAGTTTGGCAGCTTTCTCAAGAACGGGAATAGCTTTGTCTGTTTCTTGAGCTATACGCCATGCGTCTGCAAGAAGTTTTAGATTCTTTTCGGTATCTTTAACAACTGGTTGAATTTCTTCTTTGCCAGTTTTTTCATTCTTAATAGCAACTTTTTTGTTTTGGCCATTTACTAAGACGGTAGCAGCCCAATAAGGATTTTTGTTTAGTAGCAAAAGTTGGGCTAATGCTAGATACTCCCCTTCTCTATCTAGAAGATCTTGTTCAAATGCAGCCTTAAGAGTAATCATATAATCAACTTCTCTATTCATTTGACCATATACTCCCCCTAGCTGAAGGAAATAAAGTTTCTTTGGATAGTAATTAACTAGGATTTCGTAGATATCTCTTTGCTTTTCAAGAGCAAACTTCTCTGTAACTTTCTTTTGATCTTTAAGTTCAGAGTAACAAGCAGCTAGTAGAACATACCAATTTTCTTTTGGTCTATATTCTTCTACTTCTTCTGCTAATCGAACTGCCTCAAGCATAGCATCTAAAGATTTCTGATATTCGCTAGTTTGGAAATATGCTTGGGATAACAATGAATAAGATTGTGCAGTAATGTTTTCAACCTCATCCATCCAAGTAAGAATTAGCTCTATACCTTTTGCATAATTTTCTTTTACTAAGTAAAGCTGAGCCAAGGTATAAAGAGAGGCTGTTCTGAGCGGGAGGGTAACCTCAGGCTCGTTGAGAAGCAACTCATATGAGCGCATCGCCTTGTCGTAGTCTTCATCATTAAAATGCAGATAACCCCAATAGTTATACATCACGGAGCGATCATAACTTTTAAAGGTATCTTTATTTAGTTCCATGTCGGTAAGAAGTCTTTTTGCTTCAGTAAAATCAGGGTCTTCTTTACCCTCATCATCTAATCTCTCAAGGGCTTCTACTACATTGGTAATAATCTTTGCAGCTTTACTGCTTAATACCCTTGCTTTCTTATAATTGCCCTTGGTTTTGGATTGGGCTTCTACTTGAGGAATATAAGATATGGCTCCAATACCCATTACTAGAGTGAGAGATAAAAATAATGATCTAATCAAATTCTTCATTAATCTTCCTCCAATATAAAGGTAAATTTATGAGGTACATCGTAAACTTTCACAGCATTACCATCTACTATTTTCGGCTTATATTTTAGTTTAAGGGCTGCTCTAGAAGCTGCTGAGTTAAAAATGCTGCACTCCCTGTATTCGGTTGCCTCATCGGTTGGATCTCCGCACCAGCCCTCCAAAGGAACAACGTCTTCAACTGTTCCAGTCTCGGTGATGGTAAAAGCGACAATAGCATATCCCATGATGCCCCTCTCTTGAGCTCGTCTGGGATAAATGGGAGTAACCTTAAAAAGAGGAATATATTCCCCGTCCCTAAAAAAAGATCCGCCAGCTGTAAAATTTGCCTTGGGCTTTGGCAAACTTACATCGACACCAGCAAGAGGTTGCAAGTCAACCTCAGGCTCTGCAATGTCATCAGGCTGTTGTTCAGGCTCCTCAGGTTTATCAACCATATCAAGAAGAGTGTCGATATCTCTTTCAGGCATGATAATATCTGCGAGTTTTCTTGAATTATCCGTTTTGATGGAGGAATCCCCCAAAGATATCAAAGCAACCATTAGAAAAAATAATCCTACTGTTATGATCACAGCCATAGTTGCGCTAGCAGCAAACTTATTTATAGCAAAGAGCTTTGCAAAAGGGGCAAACGCAGATTCTATCAACTGCGAACCTTTTGATTTTGGAAGAGTAAAATCAGCCCCTGAACTCATACTTCTTACTTAGGCTCTGATGCCAATGAGATATTAAATACTCCAGCTTCTCTGGCGCCATCCATGACTTTGATTATGGTATCTGCCTGAGCCTTCTCATCTGCTTGGATAACTACAGAACCCTGTGGATTATCTGCTAAGAGCTTGACGACATTGGCTTTAACTTGGCGAGCATCAACTCTTCTGCCATCCATCCATATCTCTCCAGTAGGACCAACTGCAATTAATATCGCAGCATTCTCCTGAACTTCGGAGGTATTAGAATCAGGTCTATTAATTTCTAATCCTGGTTCTTTAATAAAGTTAGCAGTCACAATGAAGAAAATAAGCATGATGAAAACAACATCCAACATTGGGGTTAGATTAATTTCGCTATCTTCTTCTTGAGCTGCTGTAGAAATTGCGTTTCTTCTCAAGTCCTTCTCCCTTTAGTTTTTAATAACTTCTTTTACCAATAACTCTTCTCTGCTCTTGGCAGAATTTAAGTAAATTTGTGCAAATACTCCACTCAAAGCGGTAGTCATGCCCGCCATGGTAGGAAGCGTTGCCTTAGAAACACCTCCGGCCATAGATCTTGCATCTCCACCGCCAGTGAAAGCCATTACTTGGAATACCTCAATCATCCCTGTAACTGTTCCAAGCAATCCAAAAAGTGGAGCCAATGCTACACAAGTTTGAATTAAAGGCATATATCTATTGATTTCTTCGTTAGCTTCAGAAATAAGCTTATCTTTAATTTGTGAAGCCCTCCAAGAAGTATGATCTGGTATAGATTTCCATTGAGATTCAATGCCCTTCATAAATTCTTTATGACCAGCATTGAAGTACCAAATCCTCTCTAGGATTAAAGACCACATAAAAAGAGCTAAAAATGCGATTAACCAAAGGACGCTTCCTCCAGCTGTCATGAAGTCTCTCAATGAATCGAAAGCTTCTGTAATCGCGTACATATTAGCTACTAACTCTTATTAGACTTTTCAGCAACAATTCCAGTACTTTGTTCTTCAAGAACATTAATAATTCCTCTTGAAGATGAAGCTGCAAATGAGTGCAGCAATGTTGTTGGAATCGCAACCACTAGACCAAGAACGGTAGTAACAAGAGCTTGTGAAATACCTCCAGCCATAATTTTAGGATCACCTGTTCCAAATAAAGTGATCTGCTGGAAGGTAACAATCATACCTGTAACGGTTCCCAGCAATCCTGCTAAGGGAGCCACAACAGAAATAATTTTCACAACATTGATTCCTCTCTCAATTGCTGGCCTTTCAGCCATAATAGCCTCTGCTAGTTTCAATTCTAGAGTTTCAATATCTTTGCTTAGATTATCTTTTCCAACCTGCAAGACCCTGCCTAGAGGATTGTCATTGCTTGGTTTATCAGCAGCTTTAGCCTGTTTCTTAACAGCAACACCCATCATATATAGAGTGTAAAGCTTCCAAAGCGCAATACCGATACCAAAGATACCAACAATAATAATAATGTAACCAACTTCCCTGCCCTGGTTGATTCTTTCCATAAGGCTAGGAGTTTGAATTAGATTTGCTAGAAGACTTCCACCAGCTGGTCCTGTTGGGTCGACACCAAATTTGACCTGCTCTCCTGCATCTGCATTGGAAAGCTTTTTAGCAGTACTGGTGTATTTTCCATCAGGCTGTTTTGGTAAGAATGCGTATTGCCCTTTAGAAGGAACGTATTCTAAATACTTGCCATCACAAACTGCGTTATACAAACCAACCCTGGTTACAACACAAGTTGTAGTTGCCCCATCTAAATCGATGACTTCTGTTTCAAATCTGACTACTTCACTACCAGCAACCATTTCTCTTTGAAGCTCATACCATAATCTTTCTAATTCAGAAATAGTGGGTAAAACAGTGGCGTCAGCCATTTTGCCGGTCAATTCATTTAGGAACTGCTCTCTTTCTCTACCAAACTGAGCAGCTGTTAAGGACTCAGAAAATAGAGCGCTAGCTTCTCCAGCGGTACTCTGTAAATGGCCAAATAACTCTGTTAATGAACCTAGCTCTTTCTTATAAGCAGCCTCTTTAACTTTGAGAATCTCTTCATTGTTTTTGTACTCTGCTTCTAGCTCATCAGCAATTCTCTCTTGTCTGGCAAGCTCCCTTTTTTCTGCTGCAAGAATGGCAGCTTGCTTGTTTTTGTCTGCCATAAACTCTTTTTCTCTTTGAGAGTTTGCGTTTTGCTCAGAAGTTCTTCCTTGTTTGACCAATTCAAGAAGTGATTGGATAGTTGTTGGCTCTCCCTCAGCGCTGTCGCCATTATCTTGAGCATAAGTTAGGCCGACAAAACCCAGAGCAAGTAGAAGTGTTAAATATTTTTTATTCGTTTTCATTAGCCTTCACCTCCAGCGGTAACTGGCAATACCAACATATCAATTGGAGCTAGTTTTTGCGCCATTCTGATGCCGTCTCTAATTTGTGTTCTGTAACTTCCAGATAGCTCTTCCCATGAACCAGATTCAGGATTCCAAAAGCCGGTTTGTCTTTCATCCTTGGTTTGGTAGAACATGCCCAATCTTCCAACCCTTAAAATGTTTACTACAACTTCTTGATCATCAAGCACGATAGTATCCTCATACGCATCCAATTTACGTCCATACTCCGCCTCGATATTAAAGGCTTCAAGTATTTGCCTGACTTGTTCTGAGGAAGTTACCTTTGGATTTGAAAGGGAAGATCTAACAAGGTCAACTCTCTCGAGCCTCTCTTCTAGATGAAAAGGGGTATCTAAACTGATGTACTTCTCTAAACCTTCAAGCATTCTTTGAGCCAATGGTGGGATCTGTCTTTGCATGATAACAACCTGTACAAGCTGTTCATCGTATTTATCCATTAGATCAAGTTGGGCTTGAATTTGAATTCTTTTTTGTGCGTTGTATAGCTTTAAGCCTTCAACTTGTTTTGATACAACCTTCCACTCATTAACAATTTTATCTGTTGCTGTTTCAGTAGCATCAATTCTTTCTTGTGATGCGGCAGAAAGCCCTGAGTTGTCTCTACCAACTTCTAGTACTGCTTCCATTTCGGAGGCAAGAAGTGGAAATGATAGACACGTTAATAATAAATATTTTTTTGGTGACATAACACGACCCCTATTTTAAGAAAGCTATTCTATCAATCATTATTGATATAAGAAAGCTTAGGTTATTTTAATTGATTTTTAGGAAAGGGAATAATTTTGGTGTCTTTTTTACATATTCTTTATAAGCTTCTTCATGACCCCACTTTTTATTGCCCCTGAGCTCCAATAGTCTGACCCCGCTAACATAATTAAGTAAGATAAAAGTAAATACGGGAGATGAGATGGCTGCATAAATTTCATTGCCAACAAGAAAATCAAGCGACATTACACTGATTCCAAGCCAAAGCATGATTTCCCCAAAATAATTAGGATGCCTGCTATAAGCCCATAAGCCAGAAGTTATAAACCTATCCTTATTTTCAGGTAGTGCCCTAAATTTACTTTTCTGAGAATCTGAAACAACCTCAGTGCAAAATCCAAAAATGAATATAAACATGCCAATGTAAAATATTTTTGATACAGCGGCTGCTTCACTATTCAAGGCTATGAAGGCAGGCATAGCGCATAAGGAAACCCACATTCCTTGAAGCGTCCATGTCATAAAGAATTGGGTCGGTTGCTTTTTAATGGAATCAAAACGTTTATCGCCATTATCTTTATGGACTCGGCTAAATAAGAAATATCCCAATCGCATGGCCCAAAACAGAATAGAGGCTAAGATAATAAACTTATAAATACTCATCCCTGTTCCCATGGCTCCAAAATAAAAAGCCAACAACGAAACAGAAATATAGGTCAAACTTCCTGTGAGGTCATAAAATTTTTCAGTGTTATATAGCCAAGCGGGAATGAACATAGTCCACTGAATTAGAAAACATAAGCATATTAAGGACAGCAATGTTGCCTCATTGCTCAAAAATGAGGCATAGGAAATTGATAGCAAAAAGACTGCCAAAGAAATTAATATATTAATAACGGCTTTCATTGCTATTGCCAACCGCAAGATCTGTTCGCATTTTTATCATCTAGCCAATCTTTCAGGGGCTGATAATAATTTAATAATGCTTTGCCACTTAGCTCTCTGGTGCCTGTTAGAGCCTCTAATGCACTCTGCCAATCTTTGCTTTGGCCCAGGGAAAGCATAGCTCTAAGCTTTTCTCCAGCAATTTCATTGTTATAAATAGAGCATTCATGCAGCGGTCCTTTGTGCCCTATTTGCTGGCAAAGAGATTCATGGAATTGGTACTGTAAAATCCTAGCTAAATAGTATCGAGTGTATGGGGTATTAGCTGGAATATGATATTTTGCTCCGGGATCAAAAGCATCCTGGTCTCTGGGTATCGGAGAAGTTATCCCTTGATACTCTTTTCTTAAATCCCACCAACTTTTATTAAGATCCTCAACTCTAGTGGTGCCATCAAAGACCCCTGCTCTCCAGCGATCAAGCATGAGAGTCCATGGAACTGCAACCACTCCATCTAGTGCCTGCTTCATCAATAACGCAATGCTGTCTTTGGATGCTTGCTCAGCATCTTCTTCGCTGATAAAGCCAATCTGATAGAGATAATCTGGAGTAATAGATAGGGTGAGCAAGTCTCCAACCGCTTCATGAAATCCATCATTCGCCCCACCCTCGAAAACACTGGGCAAATGATTGTATGCTTGGTAGTAGAAAATGTGGCCAAGCTCATGATGAATAGTGGCAAAGTCCTCAGCATTTTTTTCAATACACATTTTGATTCTAAGATCCTCCATAGAATCTAGGTTCCAGGCAGAAGCATGACATACCACATCTCGATCAGCTGGCTTAACAAATAGTGAGCGCTCCCAGAAGCTTTGGGGCAGCGATTGAAATCCAAGGGAAAGAAAGAAATCTTCAGCAATCTCTACCATATCAATTTCTGTGAGATTCTTTTCTTGGATAATTGCAGTCAAATCAATAGATGGCTCTTTTTGAGTATTTTCCTCATAAACCAAATCGTAGATATTGGCCCAGGATTGACCCCACATATTTCCAAGAATATGGGCAGGAATAGTGCCATCGGTAGGCATGAGATCGGATCCGTATTCCTCCATTAATTCATATCGAGCATGGCACTGTAAGGCATCGTAAAGGGGCTTTAATTCCTGCCAGACTCTTTCGGTCTCATCTCTAAAATCCTCTGCGGGCATATCGTACTTACTAAACCAAAGCTCCGTTAAACCTGCGTACCCGAGATCTTTAGAGCCTTGATTGCCAATATCAATCATTCTTAAATATTTATCTCGCATAGGTGTGCCAATATTTCTCCACCCATCCCAAGCCTTCAATAGCTCTTGATAGTTCCTAGAATTATCAATTACTGATTCAAAGGCCTCTAAATCCCAGCAATCTTCAGCTGAAAAACAGTGTTTGCCTGATCCATACATAGCTTCAAGTTCAGTTGAAATATCTGCCAACTCGGTAGCCAAATCCTCATTTAAAGGAGATGGCATAACAAATGAACTTTTAATTAAGCTGAGCTGTCTTCTAATAGATTCTGAAACCTCAACCTCATCAAAGGTTGCAGCTTCCCGCGCTCTTTCAAGAGCTAAAAGTTGAAAGCGCTTGCCAAAATCAGCTACTACTTTCTGTGAGTCATAAGTGATAAAATTTGAACCTATCCAATAGGCTGAGCTTGCTGTTGGACCAAGTGCTGCATCTTGTGCTTCAACTTTATTAAGAAACTCAATGGCATCTTGTTCAGTGAGCTGAGTACTTGGTTGAGAACATGCAATGATAATTAATACAGGTAAAACGCTTAGTAACTTTTTCATAAATATCCCCTCGGAGGATCAAGATAGCCCCAAGATATGAAAATTTCAACAAATCAATTTAAAAACGGATTAAAGATCCTAATAAATAATCAACCCTGCTCTATCTTAGAGCATGAATTCCATAAGCCCGGAAAAGGTCAAGCAGTTATGAGGGTGAGGTACAGAAACTTAATAACCAGCAAAGTTATTGATAAGACCTTTAAATCTGGAGAATCCGTGGAACAAGCAGATGTGGTTATCAAAGAAATGGACTATCTTTATAACGATGGTGAGTTTTGGTTTTTTATGGATCCGGTTAGCTTTGATCAAGTTCAGGTGAATAACACAATTATGGAAGAAGCCTCTAATTGGCTAATGGGCCAAGAAAGGTGTGAAGTAACTACCTGGAATGATGACATTATTTCTGTTGAAGTGCCTGCAATAGTCGAATTAAAGATATCTGAATCAGAGCCTGGCGTAAAAGGAGATACTGTTTCAGGAGCGACAAAGCCAGCTACCCTAGAAACAGGGATAGTTATCCAGGTCCCTTTATTTGTAAATGAGGGCGAAGTTATTAAAGTCGATACTCGTAAACGAGAATATGCAGGCAGAACATAAGAGCATCCTATCTCTTATTAATTCGGGGATAGCAAGCGCTTTAAAAAATGAATTTAAGGCTGATCAAAGCCAAATTGAAAATATTCTTAAAAAAACTACTGTTTCCATTCCGGACGATATTTCAAACGGACACTGGACTTCTAATATTGCTATGGTGAGCGCTGGGATTTTAAAAAGCTCCCCTAGAGATTTAGCCAATGAAGTTATTAAAGTATTTGCAGAAAATGAGGTATTTGAAAAAATTGAAATTGCAGGACCAGGATTCATCAATTTCTTTTTGACATCTGAATCCCTGTTAAGGCAGACGGAATATTTACATGAGCAATTCCTAGAAACCATCAAACACATTAACCCAAGGAAAATACTCATTGAATTTGTATCAGCAAATCCTACCGGTCCCTTGCATGTTGGGCACGGACGAGGAGCCGCTTATGGAGATGCCCTAAAACGAATGCTTGAATTAGTAGGTCATAGCGTTACCACGGAATACTATGTAAATGATGCTGGAAGACAGATGGATATTGTTACAGCAAGCATTTTGTTGCGGTCTGCCAATATCGGTGCTGAAGATTTTCCTTCAGCTTGTTATCAGGGTGAATATATAAAAGCTATCTCCGCAGACATTGTCCTCACCCCTGATGAGTGCAAAACAATTGAAGACTTCCTGAAAGATCTGCCCGCAGATGAAGATGAGGCAATTGATAAAATATGTTTAGATCTCAAGAATCTCTCAAAGATTTGGGACTCCGCAAAAAATATTGGTTTGCAATCCATCCTGGGTCTGATTAAGAAAGAATTATCTGATCTTGGTGTAGATTTTGATGAATGGTTTTATGAATCATCTTTGGGTGGGCTGGACGATAGTTCATCCTTGTTAAAACAAGCGCTTGAGCAAAGTATAGACACCGCGGGATATGAAAAAGAGGGAGCATATTGGCTACGCTCAACAAATTATGATGACGATAAGGATAGAGTGCTGATTAGGAGGGATGGGAGAGTAACCTATTTAGCATCAGATGTTGCTTACCATAAAAATAAGTTAGATCGCGGATTTGATCAGCTCATAAATATATGGGGAGCAGACCATCATGGATATATTAAAAGAATTGAAGCTGCCATAGAATCTGTGGGTTACTCCAAGTCATCTCTGTTAGTTTTATTGGTCCAGTTTGCTAATCTATATGAAGATGGCAAAAAGCTTAAGATGTCTACTAGATCCGGTACATATTATGATTTAGGCAGTCTTATTGAAATGGTTGGAGCCGATGTAACAAGATTTTTCTACCTTGCTAAGCAAGCCGATCAACATCTAGACTTTGATGTTTCCTTGGCAAAAAGCGAATCAAAAGATAATCTCTACTACTACATCCAATATGCTCATGCGCGCATATCATCGCTGGAAAAAAAATATGAAGCTGCAATGGGATCATTGCCAAGCTCAATAAGCGCAAATGAATGTCCAGAAGCTCTCATAGAAATAATCCAAATGCTTATGAAGCATGCGAGCACCCTGCTTAATTCGGTAGAGAGGTATCAACCTCATTTACTCATTTATTTCTTAAGAGAGCTTGCCCAAAAGGTTCATCAATTTTATAACGAAGTAAATGTGCTCAAAGCAAGCCCTGAAGAAGCAAGCACTTATATGTTTGTTTTGCTGCAAGCCAAGCAAGTTATTGATCAGTCCTTGGGTCTTCTTGGAATTCAAGCAAAAGAACAAATGTAATGAAGGACTTTGCTGGTAAACAACATAAGCGCAAGCAAGCACATAAAGCATCCCCAAAATTTAAAACTGCTAAAAAAAACATCTCTCCAATAAACCTCAGAACAGGCTTAATTATCATTGGGGCAATAGCAGTATTTGTCTTGACTGTTTTTAAGACAATGGAAACAGACATTTCATCGATTTATACGCAGGAAACTAAAACTACTATTGAATTTACTTTTCCATCAGATCTAGAAAAGAATTGGGTGCTTGCTGAAATTGATGAAAAATTAACTACCGAATCATGCGAGTATTTGTTGCAAGTAGAGACTTATGGAAAAAATATTTATGCTCAGGAACTTGTGAACACTATGTTCACTTTAGAATTGAATGCTTACATTGAAAAAGCATTCAGCCCAGCATCTCCAGGACAGACTTTCTATAGAGTGCTGAGCGGGCCCTATCCAAACAAATCATCTGTAAATAATGCAAGGGAGAGGCTTATTAAAAATGGTTCAAGACCATTAATACTGACTAGATGCAAAACAAAATGACTGCGTTTGAACAATTTCATGGTGATCTAGTTGCTGCTGCCTCTGACCTGGGAAAATCAACCCCTCTATTAATCGCTGTTTCAAAAAAACAGTCTTTGGAAAAAATGCACCATGTTTATGAACAAGGACAACGTCACTTTGGCGAGAACTATGCGCAAGAATTATTGCATAAGGCTAATGAAATGCCAGCCAACTGTTGTTGGCATTTTATTGGGCCGGTGCAAAGCAATAAGATAAAAATTATTGCTCAGCATGCAGACTGGATTCACAGTCTGTCAGACTTAAAACACGTGCAAAAGTTGGAAACAGAGCTGCAAAAATTAAATAGAACTATCAACGCACTTATTCAAATAAATGTAGATAGTGAAGAATCTAAGTCTGGTATTACCAAAGAAGAGGATTTTATTGAATTAGCGGAAAAATTGGTGCGTTCCACTAAAATTGGTCTTAAAGGAATTATGATGTTACCGAAGCTTCATAAATCAGAGAGCGAACTTGAGCATCTTGCAGCTGAAATAAAAAGGTATAAAGCACTTCTTAACAGTATTGGATGTCAAAACTGTGAGATTTCATTGGGCACATCCTCTGATTATCGTGAAGCTTTAAAGATTGGATCTACAATGATTAGAGTTGGGGAAAAAATATTTGGAAAAAGAATTTAACAAAATAATCTTCTTTGGTGCAGGGAATATTGCCCAAGCAATCATGCTTGGCCTATTGGAGGCAAAAACTTCTAGCACTAAATTACTGGCGATTAACAAAAATCCTATGCATGATGTTTTCTTAAGAAAACATGCTATCAAGAAAATTTTTCCAAAGGACCTAGGTAAGCTTAATCATCCTAATAATATATTGTTGCTAGCCGTAAAACCAAAGGATATAAATATTGCTGTTGATCAGCTGCGATTTTCTGGTTATGAGGGAACTGTTTGCAGTTTGGCAGCAGGAGTAAGTTTGAGAAAAATATCGCAATTACTTGGCTCTGATTCTGTGGTAAGAGCAATGCCAACAACAGCTTCAGCCTTTGGACTAGGAACTACTGGGATATATTCAGATAAAGCAAGAGGACAAAAAACTAAATTAATAAAAAAGCTATTTGACAAAATTGGTGTAACTTTAATCCTTAAAAAGGAAAAAGATATGCATGATTTCACTGCCGTTGTTGGCAGCGGCCAAGCATTTCTCATGCAGCTTCTTAAAGAATATGAAAGGGGTTTGGCTTCCCTAGCTGATCAAAAAAAGAATAAAGCCATAATCAAAAATCTTCTAAGGTCTTTATTTCTTCAATTTGAAATGTATGGCTTTGAAAAAGCAATTAAGAAGATTGCCTCTAAAAAGGGAACGACTGAGGCTGGATTGGTTACACTACATAAGCTTGGGGGTAATAAGATGTTAAATGAAACCTTTAAGGCCACCAAAATTAGATCTCAAGAGATAGAAAATGAATTCAAGTAACTTATTAATATATTTGGTTTTAAATTTGCTCTCATCAGCATTTTTAGCTTTGTTTATCTTGAGAGCATTTAGAGCCAATTATTTCAATCCTGTGGTTAAATTTTTTGTTACTTATTTTGAAAATCCAAAACAAAAATTATTGCCCTTCTTGCCTGCTCTTGTATCTTCTTTACTTTTAGCACTTGTATTTAAATTTATGGCAAATAGTTTCATCTATGATGTTCAAAACTATTACAAGGTAGTTGTTTTTAGCTTGGTTGGTTTAATAAATCTTTTTTTTAGACTTATTTTTTACATTGTGGTTGCATCGGTTATCTTGAGCTGGGTAGCAAGAGGATCACGCCACCCAATGATCGATCTGGTAAATGAGATTTCAGATAAGTCTTTAGCGCCTATTAGGTCTATTATTCCAAGTTTTGGAGGCCTAGATTTTACTCCAATATTTCTTATCTTAATTCTTAATTACGCTAACAGTGTGATGATAGATATTGTTAGAATGCTCGCCCAAAGCATATAAAAGTATATAAATGAAAATCGAGCAATGCTCCTTTAGATATGAGGGCAAATTTAGTCTCCTTAATGGTGAATCCATAGAAGGATTTGAACTGGTTTATGAAACCTATGGAGAGCTAAATGCCGAAAAAAATAATGCAGTGCTCGTATGTCATGCATTTTCTGGAAGTCATCATGCAGCTGGAGTAGATCCAACTACTGATAAGCCAGGCTGGTGGCATGAGTTTATTGGCCCAGGAAAAGCTATTGATACAGATAAATACTTCGTTGTGTCGCCAAATAATCTTGGGAGTTGTTATGGCTCAACTGGACCTCTTACAGTTAATAATGTTACCGGCAAGCCATATGGATCAAGCTTTCCTGCCTTAGATGTATACGATTGGGTGGCCTCTCAAGATCTTCTTAGAGAAAATCTTGGAGTCAAAGCTTGGGAAATGGTTTTAGGAGGAAGCCTTGGGGGGATGCAGGCCCTTGAGTGGAGTATTTCTTTTTCAGGCAAGATTAAAAAAGCTGGAATTATTGCTGCTACTGCATTGGTAAGCTCTCAAAATATTGCACTTAATCAAGTAGCTCGTGAGATTATTAGAAAAGATATTGCCTTTGAAAATGGTGATTATCTATTAGCTAATAAGAAACCAAAAGATGGCCTCAAGGTTGCCAGAATGCTGGGTCACATAACCTACCTTTCTGAAACTAATTTTAAAAATAGGTTTGGCAGAAAATTGCAAGATGCAGAAAATAAAATTGATGAAAATATTGATTTTGAGGTTGAAAACTATCTTCGCTATCAAGGAGAAAAATTCTCAGAGTATTTTGATGCAAATTCTTACATCCTGTTAACCAAGGTCATGGATACCTTTAATCCTGCTGCGAGATTTAATAATAATATTGTCGAAGCGCTTAAGAATTGCATAGCTAAGCTTCTTATTCTTAGTTTTGATGACGATTGGCTTTTCCCGACTCAGTACAGCAAAGAATTGCATCTTGCCGCTATTAAGGCTGGAGTTCATAGTTCTTTCATTGAGCTTTCTGGGCAACATGGACACGATAGTTTTCTATTCACCTCAGATGACTACACCTCAGCAATTTCAAACTTTTTAAATCATGCATAAAAACATTGAAAGAGAGATTCTCAATCTCATTTCCTCCGGTGCCAAGGTATTAGACTTGGGTAGCGGTGATGGCGCCTTGCTAGCAAAATTAGCTGAAAAAAATATTGAGGGTCATGGAGTTGAAATCGATTCAAAAAGATTGATAGTATCATTGTCCAAAGGGGTGTCTGTAACCCAAAAAGATATAGATAGAGGTCTTTCAGAATTTAATAATTTAGGTTTTGATTTTGTGGTCATGGCAAACTCTATCCAGTGTTTAAGAAGACCGCATGAGGCATTGAATAATATTTTTGAAATTGCTAATGAGTGTGCCGTTACCATTCCTAATTTTGGGTTTTGGAAAATAAGGCTAAAGTTACTAAAAGGTGTCATGCCAGTATCAAAATCATTGCCAGCAAAATGGTATGAGACCAAAAATATTCACTTATGTACTATCAAAGACTTTGAAGAATTGTGCTTTGAAAAGAAAATCACAATTAAGAAGAAATTCTATTTCAACGAAAACTATATGCCTTTAAATAGCGTATTGATTTCTAGAGCCAATCTCTTTGCTGCTGAGGCTGTCTATCATCTTGAAAAACAATGATCCTATTTACCTGGCAACGGGTAACCCTGGAAAAATCAACGAATTTAATGGCATGCTTTCAGGTTATCAAATTCATAGTTACAAAGAGCTAATTAATGCCGATCTTCCAGAAGAGACTGGATCAAGTTTTGTAGAAAATGCCATGATAAAAGCTCGATTTGTTTCCTCTTATACCGAAAGAAAGGTGTTGGCAGATGACTCGGGACTGATTGTTCCTGAATTAAATTATTGTCCCGGAATTAAATCTGCAAGATTTGCAGGCGACAATGCATCCGATAGAGAGAATAGAGAAAAGTTACAGCGCCTCATAGCAGGATTAGAAGTGGAATTTCTTCCTGCATACTTTATCTGTATTCTTGTGCTCATAAGATTCCCCAAAGATCCTCTTCCAATAATAAAAACAGGGAAAATGCATGGATATGTTTCGATCCATGAGCAAGGCGATAAGGGCTTTGGATATGACAAAATGTTTTACCTTGATAATAAAGTCGATACCCTGGCTTCGGTTGATGCGACTAAAAAGAACTTAATTAGTCATAGGGCCAAAGCCGTTAAGAAGCTTCTTGCAGCTATTTGATGGTATCTAAATTTCCACTAAGCCTTTATATCCATCTTCCATGGTGTGAGAAAAAATGTCCGTATTGCGATTTTAATGTCACTACAAATATTCCGAACAACTTCTCAAATTTTAGTAAGGCTCTTATTAGTGATATAGAAGCATCCAGCGAGTGGATTCAAAATAGAAAATTTTCAAGTATTTACTTTGGGGGTGGGACTCCCTCCTTAGCAGACCCAAGTTTGCATGAAAGTATCATTAAATGGCTAACAAAAAATCATTTAGCACAAAGCGATATCGAAATTACCCTAGAGTGCAATCCAAAAGAAACTAATTTACAAAATCTTAATAGATTTATGGATATTGGAATTAATAGATTTTCTTTAGGAATACAAAGCTTTGATGAAGGGGTTTTGAAAGACTTAGGAAGGAATCATACATACAAAGAATCTTACAAAGCCATCGAAGAACTAGAGAAAATTAGTTCCAGAAAAACTATAGACCTCATGTATGGTTGTCCAAATCAAACCTTGGAAAAAGCAGCAAAAGATATTGAGGTTTTCAGTAAAAGCAACATCAAGCATCTTTCCTATTATCAATTAACTCTTGAGCCTAATACGGTCTTCTACTCAAGATCACCCAAATTACCCAGCGAAGACGAGATTGAGGCAATAGAAAGCGCTTGCAAAGGTATCCTTAATAATAAGCTGTTTTCTCAGTACGAAGTATCCTCGTGGTCCAGAGGAAATGACCTTTCTACTCACAATCTCAACTACTGGAATTACGGAGATTACTTAGGCATTGGACCAGGATCTCATAGCAAAATTTCAATTGAAGAAAAATCTATAAGATTTACAAAGCTTAAAAAAGTCTCTTCATATATTGAAGATCAAGCGCCCAAGCTTATGCAATCTATTGAGGGCAAAGAACTGGATATGGAAATTGCAATGAACTTTTTCCGCTTAAAAAATGGTCCTGATGTAGAAAAGATAGAAACCTATCTTCAGCTCTCAAATGAATTCTTAAATAAGTGTAAAAATGCTCAAAAAGAAGGATTATTGCTTAAGGATAAGCTTGTCCCAACGCAAAAAGGCTTCAATTACTTAAATGAATTGATAGCTTTATTTTAAAAAAGAAATCTTAAAGTTTGTAATTGTTCTTCCTTCTTGTGCGGCTCTCTTTGCAAATCTTGTAACAAAGCTTGTTTCAGGATGCTTTCCCTCCATAAATCTCAAGTCAGTCGCAACATCTTGAAGCTCTCTGATGGCTTCAGCATAATTCTCCCAATCAGTTGAAATGAATATTTCCGCATCTTTCTTTAAATGGGGCTTGAGAACTTTAAAAAAGAAAGGGTTTATTAATCGCCTTTTGTGATGCCTGGCTTTTTGCCAAGGGTCGGGAAACATAACAAAAACTTTATCGAATATAGGTTTATCACTCGCAACGATTAAATCTCTTATATCTCCATCAAAAATCCTTACTGAATCTATGCTGTTGGACTTTAATTTACCAATAAGGCTTCCAATCCCGCTTTTATATACCTCTGAGGCAATGATTTTATGATTTTCAAATTGATCTGCTAGAAAAATTGTGAAATCGCCATCCCCGAAACCAATATCTAAAATAGCTTCAGAATTACCAATGAAATCCGAGCAATCTGATAATGAATTAACTTGGTAGGAAGAGAGGCTCTTAATATTATTTTTCTGGGACTCGGTTATCCTTCCCAATCTTTTAACAAAGCTAGGGAGATATTCTTTACTCAATTAAACCTTCGGTTGGAGAGGATGCATTTCCATACTCGGTTTTTTGCATTCTTCCAGCAAGAAATGCTTTTCTACCTGAAATTACAGCATCTTTCATAGCTTCAGCCATCAAGATAGGATCCTTGGCTTTTGCTATCGCAGTGTTCATCAATACTCCTTCACAACCTAGCTCCATGGCAATAGCAGCATCCGATGCTGTGCCCACTCCTGCATCTACAATGATGGGTTTAGAAGAGTTTTCTAATATTATTGAAATAGTATGAGGATTTACTACTCCCAAGCCTGAGCCAATAGGCGATGCCAGAGGCATAACAGATACGCAGCCCATATCATCTAATTCTTTACAAAAAATAGGGTCATCGGAACAATAAACCATTACCTCAAAACCATCTTCAATAAGGGTCTTGGCAGCAGAAATTGTATGAGTCATATTAGGGTACAAAGTCTTCTGCTCCCCCAGGACCTCTAGTTTTACTAAGTTGTGGCCATCCAGCAATTCTCTTGCAAGCATGCATGTTCTTATAGCATCTTCTGCATTAAAGCACCCTGCAGTATTTGGAAGTATGGTCCACTTATCTGGGCTGATAAATTCTAATAAGTTTGGTTCGTCAGCATTTTGCCCAATGTTAGTTCGTCTAATAGCAACCGTAACTATTTCGGCCCCAGAAGCAATAATTGCATCCCTGGTCTCTTCGAGATCTTTGTATTTTCCAGTACCAACTAATAATCTTGATGAAAAAGATCTGCTTCCTATTTGCAAAACTTCACTCACTAGCCACCACCAACAGCATGAACGATTTCTATAACTGCATCCTCTTCAATTAAGGTAGATGCATGCAGCGATTTTGGAATAATTTCTCCGTTCATTTCAATTGCAAATTTCTTTTTAGTAAGCTCTAAATCAGAGGCTAATTCTGCAAGGCTTTGCCCTGATGTCTTTTGAATTATTTCTCCGTTTAAATGAAATTTAATTGCTGACATTAGGCAGCATTCGACATTGCAGACTTAAGCTTTTTCAAGGCTGCATTCTCAATTTGTCTAATTCTTTCAGCAGAAACTTCGTATTCTTCTGCTAAATCATGGAGAGTAACCTTATCTTCTGAAAGGTATCTTCTAAAGATAATATCTTTGCTTCTCTCATCTAGAGTTGAAATAGCTTCGGCTAGCTCTTGCTGGTTATGAAGATTGAATTCCTCTTCAGCAACAATATCTTCTGGGTTGTATCTTTTATCTTCTAAGAAGTGAACAGGAGCAACTGCTGCGCTCTCATCATCGTCTGGCGGCCCATCAAAAGATGCGTCCCCAGCAGATAGCCTATTGTCCATGTGGTAAACATCTTTTACATCCACATCTAGATCTTTTGCAATTTGCTCAGCTTCATCTTTTGTAAGCCATTCAAGACCTTTCTTTTTACTGCGTAAATTAAAGAACAACTTCCTTTGGGCTTTGGTAGTCGCAATTTTGACCATTCTCCAATTTTTTAGAATATATTCATGAATTTCTGCCTTGATCCAATGGACAGCAAAGGATACGAGTCTTACTCCCTTGTTGGGATCAAATCTATCCACTGCTTTCATTAAGCCAACATTGCCTTCTTGGATAACATCGGCAATGGGTAATCCATAGCCAGAATAGGATCTTGCAATATGGACTACAAAGCGAAGATGAGATAAAACCAGCTGTCTTGCAGCATCTAAGTCATCGTTCTCATACAGCTTGAAGGCAAGCTCTTTTTCTTGTTCAGGAGTTAAAATAGGAATAGAGTGCACACAAGCAAGATAGGATTCAATATCCTTTCCTGGAGTTTGCAGCTCAATTTTTTGTAATTCAGTACCCATTTTTATCTAAAAAATCCCGTAGGATGCGAGATTTTAGCTAATTTTAGCAATTTTAGCTAAATTCATTAAAAATTTTGCTTACCTCTGTGAAATCTATCGATGCTCCAAAAGCAACAAAGTATGGATTTAAGATGGTATCTTTTTTACCGTATTCAAGGGTTTCCATTGAAGAAATATTAATAATGTCTCCGCCCGCAGCCAAAAGAATGGCATGAGCTGCTGCTATATCCCATTCGCTGGTAGGACCAAATCTAGGGTAAATATCTGCATCTCCTGTAGCTAACATACATATCTTTAGCGAGCTACCATATGACTTATATTGGTGATCAATGCCCCTTTCTTTCAAAAAAGCTGCAAAAGCTGTGTCTTGGTCAGTCTTATGACTTTTGCTACCTACAACTCGTATAAGTTTGGGTAAAGCGCTTGTATTTGAAAGTGCTTGGCGTTTAACAGCATTCGATGTCCAGACTAAATTCATAGCGGGAGCACCTACAAAGCCATAAACAGGTATTCCGTTACTAATGAGGGCAATGTTAAGCGTGAATTCATTTGATTTATTAATAAATTCTTTTGTGCCATCGAGCGGGTCTATAAGCCAAAACTCCTTTGGTATGGAGGATGGATATTTTTCCTCTTCTGACAGCACTGGAATATCTTTGAAAATAGATTCTAAGCCCAGCTTGATAGCTTGATGCGATAGCAAATCTGCAACCGTAACCGGAGAATTATCTTCCTTTGACATGGTTTCCAAATTATCTGAATGATAAACATCCATGACTTGTTTGGCCGCAGAGTTATAAATTGGATAAATTAATGCGTCTAGTGAATCGATAATGGGTAATGCCATTAATTAATTGTACAAGTTTCTTTGTTTGCCAAAGAAGTAAGTTTTGTGAAAATTTCAGTTTGATCCATTTTTCCAGCAAAAGCCTCTGCTCCTGGTCCATATGCATAAATCCCTATCTGATTTAGAGAGTGCTTATCTGTATTCCAACGACTGTAAACAAAGTCATCTTTTTGCCCAAGGATAGTCAAACCGCCTGTCTCATGGTCTGAGGATACCACCACAAGCACATCATCTCTTTGCGAAGCATAGTCAAGAACAGTATTAACTGTAGCGTTGAAATCCTCTAATTCTATTAGCATTGCCTTCAAATCATTATCGTGCGATGCCCAGTCAATTTGACTACCTTCTGACATTAAGAAAAATTTACTGCAAGGACTGTCTTGATGAAGATAATCTAAGGCAACTTTAGTCATCTCAAGCTGAGAAGGGCCCTCTCCTCTGTTAATGCCATCCTCTGCAAAAAGCCCAATGACTCTCCCATTTTTGAATGCAGCGCCTGGAATTTTATCCAAATCAAAAAAGAAGGTTGCATCCTTGGGGTCATTAAAATTAAAAAACTCTTTTCCGCCACCAAGTGCAATATGAATGTTCGAATTGACTAATTGAGAAGCAATCTCCTCTTCCTCGTAACGACTTCCAACATGAGCATAATGTGCAGCTGGGGTTGCATGAGTTATGGATGATGTTGCTACCAAACCTGATAAATAACCATGCTCTTCCAATACTTCAGAAATATTAGGAACGCTATTTTGGGTAGGATCCACTCCTACAAATCTATTGATTGTGCTAGTTCCTGTGGCCCAAGCTGTAGCGGAAGCAGCAGAATCAATATTCAGCGAATTATAAGAGTGATTAATAACTGTTCCTTGTATTGGCATCCTATCAACTGCCATATTAAATTCAGATCCACCCATCGTAATTCTACCGATTTGAGTATGGTTAATTCCCATCCCATCTCCAATGAGGAGTATTATTTTTAAGGGATTTTTTGAATAAGAATTTTGCTCAAGTTTCGTGGGCGATGAATTATTACTAGGTCCAATCAATGTTTTATCAATGGATTTTTGAAAAAAAACAAAGCAAGCAACAGCAATTATTAGTACGGAAGTAATAATCAAAAATTTATTTTTCATCTAACGCTTGTCTTCGAATATCCGAAATAACTGATCTTGGTTGATTGAAATCATAATTATAAAGTGAGCCTTCCCAATCACCATAGGTAGGATTTTCAATAACAAACCAGGTTTTGCCCCAATGTTCCTGGTATTTTCTTACAATTTCTTTTCTTTCTGATGGCGATATTTTATTTTCTTCTTCATCAACAAAGTCACCCAGATTATCGCCTACTTGAAAAATAACTCTGTATTTTTTTGCAATCAATTCTCTCCTTGGGGTTTTATTGGAAGTCCAGCCATTTTCGTTTCTGGTAAGTAAGTTATCAAATGCTTCTTCCAAAGGAATGCCAAGTTTTTTAAAATTCATGCGAGTGGCATCTTCAAGATGTGCTTTTCTGTTAGTGACATAAAATATAGTGACGCCCATTTGGGTTGCTTCTTTGAGAAAATCAACAACTCCTGGGACTGCATCTGCTTGTGCTTCTTTGCACCACTCATCCCAACCCATTGGATAGTTATTACCTGTCTTAACCACCCTTGCCTCAAAGGGTGAATTGTCCAGAACGGTATCATCTACATCTAAGATTATTGCTGGTGGATTACTTGGATTGCTTGGTAAATCAACCAATGCATTCCAAGATTCATCATCTATGGCAATAGATAGCAGACGTTGCATGGTTTGAAATGTTTGAATGGAGCTTGCCATATGCTCTGCAGAGCTTTGTGTATAAAGCACAGCTAGAGTTCTGTCATCTTCCTTGGGATCAGAATACAAAAAGATGCTTGTAAAGGAGAGGGCCAATAAATAAAAAGATGCTTTCATGATGCGGAGCTATTATAATTTTTATCCACTTAAATTGGTAAATTATGTCTGAAGATAAAAATAATAAACTTAACGAGCTAGAAAAAGGGTTAAAAATGCTTTCCAAAGAGCGAAAAGTTGTCCTCCCTCATCATAAAACTTTTGAATTAGTGGATAAAATGCTCGAAATTGTCAAAAGCCTTAAGAGCAGCGCTTAAATGAGTAATTACTCGTGCTTTAACTTTGAGGTTAAAGACAAAATTGGATACATCACTATGTGTAGAGGTGATGAGCTCAATACGATGACTAGGCTCTTTTGGAAAGAATTGCCTGAAATTATCAAGCAAGCAGACAAAGATTCGCAAGCAAGAGTTTTAGTTCTTCAAGCTGAAGGTAAACACTTCTCAGCTGGAATGGACTTTGCTAATTTTGCTGGAGATAACAATCCAAATAAAAAAGATCCTGCTAGGATGCGTGAAGCTTTTTATCATGAGCTTTTGGAGCTTCAAGATACTTTTACAGCTTTAGAAAAATGCAGAATGCCAACCATTGCCTTAATTCAGGGAGCATGTGTTGGTGGCGCCATAGATATGGTGGCAGCTTGTGATATGAGATATTGCAGCGAAGATGCCTTCTTCAAAATAGCAGAAGTAGACATTGGTTTAGCTGCAGATGTTGGCACGCTGCAAAGACTCCCCAAGCTTATGCCGTTTACACATGTTAAAGAGCTAGCCTACACCGGACGCAAATTTGATGCTAAAGAGGCTGCAGAGCTTGGCCTCGTTAATAAGGTTTTTTCAAGTAAAGAAATGCTTGCCGAAGAAGGTAAAAAGATTGCCACAACCATAGCAGCTAAATCTCCATTAGTTACAAGAGTGATAAAAAAACAACTGAATTATGCAAGAGATAATAGCGTTGACGATGCGCTCGAATATCATGCCATGTGGAATGCAGCACTTATAAGTTCTAAAGATATGGAAAGCGCTCTTTCAGCATTTGCTGCAAAGTCAGAAGGTGATTTTGAGGACTTAGCCGAACTAAAATCTTTCTGGGAAAAGGAAGGCCTAGTCCCTTAAAAAGACCGGAGCTTCTTCTGAAGAATCGCTTGGAGAAAAGTAATAGCCTTCCTCAGAAAAATTACTAAGTTCTTTTGAGGTAGTTATTTCGTTGTCAATTATCCACCTTGCCATAAAGCCTCTAGCTTTTTTAGCATAAAAACTAATGATCTTATGTTGATCTCCTTTCTTGTCTTTGAATACCGGAGATACCACATTAATAGAATCTGGAATCTTGCCAAGCACTGAAGAGTATTCATTGGATGCAAGGTTTATCAATAAATTTGAACCCAAGTCTTTAAGCTCTTTAGAAATATTGTCCATGACTTTGCTGCCCCAAAACTCATAGAGGTTTTTGCCTTTGTTGTTTTCAAGCTTGGTGCCCATTTCTAAACGATAGGGCTCAATAATATCTAACGGCTTTAGTGCACCATATAAACCGGAGAGGATTCTTAAATGTTTTTGTGCAAAAGCAAGCCCTTTATTATCCAAAGTCTCAGCACATAGACCTTGATAAACATCTCCCTTAAAAACCGAAATAGCAGATTTACTATTTTCACTGACATCAGTTTGGCCTGACCAAACTTGGTATCTTTCAAAATTTAGGGCAGATAACTTATCGCTTAGATGCATTAAGGAAGCTATCTCATGCGGCTCTTTAGCCTTGAGATTACTGATAAGCTCCTTAGATTCACTTAAAAAAGTAGGAGCAGAAAAATCTGATGGATTTTCAACAGTGTAATCAAGTGTTTTAGCTGGTGAAAGTATGATAATCATTGTTTTATTTTAACTAAATATATTTAAGATAGAGTAAATGATAGAAAAAGTAGGCAGATATTTTGCTATTTTATTGCTTGTACTGGTTGCGCTAAATTTTATTGTGGTCATGAGTAGATACCTCCTAGGTATTGGCCAGCCAGCTCTGCAAGAACTGATTCTTTATCTTCATGCTGTTATTTTCCTCGGCTGTGCTGCCTGGGCTTATCAAAATGATGAGCATGTCAGAGTCGATATTTTTTATAGAGATAGTCCCATGTCTTGGAAAAAGAGAATAAATTTTTTTGGAGCTATATTTCTTTTACTTCCCACAATAATGGTTACAGGTTTCTATTCAGTAGATTTTGTAATAGCATCTTGGGAAATTACAGAAGCATCTACTGAGCCAGGTGGACTCCCTTTTGTTTATTTTCAAAAAACAATTTTGTTTTTGTTTCCAGTGTTCTTAAGCTTTGTTTTTATTAAAGAAGTGGTATCCGGATGGAAATAATTCCGATTCTTTTTATTGTAATGGTATGTGCTGCCTTGTTATTAGGCTACCCAGTAGCCTTTACCTTGGCCGGAGGCTCCTTATTATTTGCATTGATAGCATCCTGGCTTGGATATTTTGATATTGGGCTCTTAAAAACTATTCCCATAAGAATCTTCGGGATCATGAACAATCAAACGCTTTTGGCGGTACCTTTATTTATTTTTATGGGCGTAGTTTTAGAAAAATCTGGAATCGCTGCCCAAATGCTTTCTGATTTTGCAAAGGCTTTTTCTCGACTCAAAAATGGATTGGCAATATCTATTGTGGTTGTCGGAGCATTGCTTGCAGCAAGCACAGGGATTGTGGGCGCGACAGTTGTAACAATGGGGTTAATGTCTCTCCCTGTTATGCTTAAACAGGGTTATCCAGTGAAGTTCTCCACAGGATTGATTGCTGCCACTGGGACTTTGGGACAAATTATTCCTCCTTCTATTGCTTTGGTTCTATTGGGAGACGTCATGTCAAATGC
>Ga0255764_10000975_pt1 | contig 24932 bp, 16 predicted proteins | sample 071ome_30_FD_179964 | JGI IMG/M metagenome (GOLD analysis project Ga0255764, IMG submission 179964) | Coastal salt marsh microbial communities from the Groves Creek Marsh, Skidaway Island, Georgia - 071406AT metaG (version 2) | ecosystem: Environmental > Aquatic > Marine > Intertidal zone >... | reverse complement strand
GTGCAGGTCATGGATGGAGACCGGATTTTCCACAGCTTTGAAACCAAATTCATCCGTGGCTCCATAGGTCGTGCCTCCCTTGATGCCTCCTCCGGCCAGCCAGAGTGAAAATCCCCAGTGATTGTGATCCCGTCCTTGCGCGGCTCCGCCTCCGCCCTGGTCCATTTCCACCGAGGGAGTCCGGCCGAATTCACCGGTGCAGAGGATGAGTGTTTCGTCCAGCAATCCCCGTTGTTTCAGGTCCATGATCAACGCGGCGAGGCCCTGATCACATTCGTTGGCGACCTGGCGATGGGTGTCTTTGATATTGGAATGGCTGTCCCAGGGTTGCATGTTTCCGTGCCAGGTCTGGACAAAACGCACTCCTCGTTCCACCAGTCGGCGCGCGATCAGGAGTTGCCGGTTTTGTGGTCCTTCTCCGTAGAGTTTCAGGATGTGCTCCGGTTCTTTGCTGACGTCAAACGCATCGGTCGCTTCGAACTGCATGCGGTAGGCGAGTTCAAATGAAGCAATGCGAGCTTCCAACGCGCTTTCGTCGGGCCGATGGCTCAAATGGCGACGGTTGATCGCCTGAAGCAGTTCGAATTGTTTCTTTTGTTCCTGACGATTCAATCGGGCATTGTGTACATCGGCGATCAATTCCTTGGGGTCGGTTTTGGAACTGTCCACGTGGGTGCCCTGATAGACGCCCGGTAAAAAAGCACTGCGCCAATTGCCGGCGCCTCCCACAGGCATGCCACCTGGGCAGAGAGCAACGAATCCCGGCAGGTTTTCGTTGTCGGTTCCCATGCCCCAGGTCAACCAGGAACCGAAGCTTGGCCACACCAGGCGTTGTGTGCCCGTGTTCATGAGCATCAATGACAGTTCATGACTGGGCAGCTCGGCATACATGGACCGGATCACCGCCATGTCATCGACACATTGGGACAAGTGGGGGAAAAGATCGCTGACCGGAATGCCGCTTTGACCATGTTGCTTGAACTCGAAAGGCGAGGGGAGAGCCACACCGGTGCGACGTTCGGTCTGGAGGTTGTCGAACGGCAGCATTTGTCCACCGCGTTTGGTGAGTTCCGGTTTGGGGTCAAAGGTGTCCACCTGCGACATCCCGCCGTTCAGAAAAACATGGATGACGTGCTTGGCTTTGCCTGGAAAGTGGGTGGTTCCTTTCGTGGCGGCCTGTGCTTCCCGGGTGAGCATGCCGTTCAGGGCAAGCGCGCCGAATCCCATTCCTGATCGTTTCAGAAATGCGCGTCGATTAAATGGTAACGTGGAGTGCATGATTTCTTAATCCACAAAGTTGAACTCGTTCGATGCCAGCAATGCCTGCGCCAGGCGCGGCCAGGGATCGGTTTCCGATATTTCTTTCCATTGCTCGACATGATCCAAAGCCGCCCGCATCTCCTCCGGATCCGGCCATCGTGAAAGGGTTCGCTGATACAACACGCGAATCTTGTCTTCATTGCTTTCTGCCGATTGGACTTCGCGCCTTTGCACCAATGCCTCGGCACGATCCAACATGAATGCCGAGTTCAGCGCAAAGAGCGTCTGTTGCGGGACGGTTGTTTCGGGTCTTTTGGCGGTGCATGCGCTGGGATTGGCTCCGTCAAAGGTGGTTAGCAACGGAGATGGCACGTCGCGATTGACAAAGCCATAGACGCTGCGTCGCGGGGTGATCCTGGCGGTCATCATGTCGAAGGGACGTCCGCCCATGCTTAAATCAAGTTCGCCCGAAGCCTGCAGCATGGCGTCGCGCATGGATTCCAGACTCAAACGCTGGCGTGGCATGCGCCAAAGGAGTTGGTTGTGGGGATCTTTGTTGCGTGATGTTTCATTTTCAATCGAGCCCTGTCGATAGGTTTTGCTCAGCACAATACGTCGGTGCAGTTGTTTGATGGACCATCCTTCTTCTCTGAAAGTCTCTGCAAGGTAATCCAAAAGTTCCGGGTGTGTAGGAGGATCGCCCCGTGTGCCGAAGTCGTCGGGTGTTCGGACCAATCCTTTGCCGAAATGATTTCTCCAGACCCAGTTGACCAGCACGCGCCGTGTGAGCGGGTTGTCGGGGTGAACAACCGATTCGGCCAGATGCAGGCGTCTTGTGCCGGGGGAGAATATCTTCGGTTTGCCTTGGCTCAATGCCGTCAGAAAACGGGGTTGAACACGGTCTCCCTTGTCCAGTGGGTTTCCCCGGCGGAAGACATAATACGCTTCATCCTCTTCAGGTTTGGGTTCCGTCAAGGCCATGGATCGGGGAGGGGAGCCTGCCGCGGTGAGGTGAAGGTTGTGAATCGCTCCGCGTCGGCCGCCAAGGTTGTCGCTGACCGTTCGGTTCAGCAGTCGGGATGCCTCGTTGTCAGGCAGCGCTGTAGGAGTGTCAGGTGTGTAGAGGTGACGGCGTAGCTGACGCAGGATGGCGCTGTTGATTGTCAGGTGGCGGGCGTCCTGATCCGGAATGACGTCCGCTCCGGGCAGGGCTTCTTCGGCAGCTTGAACGCGGGCCTGCAACCATTCCCGATGCGTGTTCGCAAACACCTTCCCGTAGACATCCGCGAGTGATTCCAGCGAATCAGGCTTAATTTCTTTGATTGCCTCGAGGATCTTTGGATTCCATTTCGGGGCGGTGGCTCCAAGGTTTTGTTGAGGTGTGGCTTTGGTAAGATCCCCGTTCTCCTCCTCCCAGGTTTTGAGTTTGGAAGCGAGCTGATCGCTGAATTCTCGGGAATCCACTTGCGACAATTGCTTCCATGGTCCAAACACCGGATCGGAGGCATCCATCGTCGCGAGGTATTTTCGCCACCGTTCCAACACGTGGGGCCGAATGTCATCGGTACGAAAAGAGAGAAATGAAACCGACAAATCCTGTTCAGGGGTTCCTTTGGCCAGTTCCTTCAGAAACGCTCCCACCTGCATGCGAAGTCTTCCCCGCATGACATCGCTTTGTTCGCGGGCTAGGTCACCGTAGGTTTGTTGGAGGTCATGAAGTTTGTCCTCGTAATCCGTATACGCTTCGGAAGGCTGCGGCTCACCGATCAGCGGCAACAGTTCCGGTTCGTGACTGCTCGCAAAAGTGGCGTAGAGCGCATAGTAATCGGTGGTGGGAATGTTGTCGAATTTGTGATCGTGACACCTGGAGCAGGTGGCTGTGAGCCCCATCAATCCCCGGGTCACGACATCAATTTGATCATCGATGATATCATGTCGGGTTCGAAACCGTTGACCGATGGTGAGAAATCCCAGAGCGGCGAGTGCCGGATCAGTCTCTTTGAGTCCCAGTTGATCTGCCGCGAGTTGTTCTTTGATAAATCGATTGTAAGGAAGGTCATCGTTGAATGCTTGAATGACATAATCGCGGTAGGTGTAGGAAAATGGAAATTTCGTGAAACCGATGGCACTGCCTCCGTGTGTGTCGGCGTATCGCGCTATATCCAACCAATGACGCCCCCAGCGTTCGCCGTATCTTGGCGATTCCAGCAGCCGTTCCACCACTTTTTCGTAGGCATCCAGTGAGTAGTCTTTCAAAAAGGACGCCACTTCTGCCCAGGTGGGGGGAAGCCCCGTGAGATCGAAGGTGACGCGTCGGATCCATTGTTGCCGATCGACCGAAGGGCTCAGTTGCAATCCTTCCTTCTGCAGTTTGGACACGATGAAACGGTCTATGTCGGTCAAACTGGTATCCGTTATGACCGGCACTTCAGGTTTGCGGATGGGCATGAACGCCCAGTGGCCCTCGTAGGGCGCCCCTTGTTCAATCCAGCGTTTTAAGGTGTTTTGGTCCGATGCGGACAGCCTGTTTCCGTCATCCGGTGGAGGCATGCGCTCGTCGAGATCTTCAGTGATCAGGCGAAGGTAAAAGGGGCTGTGATCTGGATTCCCTTCGCGGATGGCTTCCCGTTTTGCTTCGGTTTCAAGGTCCAGTCGCAGATCGCCCTTGCGTTTGTTTCCATCGGGACCGTGACAATGAAGGCAATGTTCTGCCAGAATGGGGCGGATGTCTCTATTGAAGCTCAGTAAACCTTCCTCAGCTCTGCCTGTTTGCAGCATGGCCAGAAGGATGCCTGCCAAAACCAATGGTTTGGAACCCAATACGGCCCCATTGGTTTTAAGATCGAATTGTCCTGTTGCTAGGATCATGGGTTGATTCCATGATCCTAGTGAAAAACAGCCCTCTGTCGAGGATCATTCGGCCTGAAGTTGGTCCATGAATTCCTCCATGCCGGCGCAGGAACAGACCGGGTTGCGATCTCCATACACGTTGTCAATGCGTCCAACGCGCGGCCAGAATTTATGTTCGCGCTGTGATTCAATGGGGAACCCGGCTTCCACACGTGAATAAGGGCGATCCCACGTGTCCGATGCGACGGTGTCAGCAGTGTGTGGCGCGTTTTTGAGCAGGTTGTTTTTCGCATCGACTTTCCCTTCTTCAATGGCCTGGATTTCCGCGTGAATACGGATCATGGCGTCACAGAAACGGTCCAGTTCGGCCTGGGATTCGCTTTCGGTCGGTTCGATCATCATCGTTCCCGCCACGGGCCAGGAAACCGTTGGGGCATGGAATCCATAATCCATCAAACGCTTGGCGACATCTTCCACGGTGACTTTTTTAAACTGTCGCAGATCGATGATGCACTCGTGCGCCACCATGCCGTTTTTACCTTTGTAAAGAACAGGGAAAAAGGCATCCAATCGTTTGGCGATGTAGTTCGCGTTCAGGATGGCGACTTGCGTGGCTTTTTTCAGTCCCGCAGAGCCCATGGCCCGGATGTAAACCCAGGAAATGGTGACGATACTGGCGCTGCCCCATGGCGCGGCGGCAATGGGGCCAATGCGGTCTTCTCCGGCCAACGGCACGACGGAATGTCCCGGTAGAAATGGCGTCAGGTGAGATGCCACAGCAATGGGGCCCACACCCGGTCCGCCGCCACCGTGGGGAATGCAGAAGGTTTTGTGTAAATTGAGATGGCAAACATCCGCTCCGTAATCGCCCGGGCGGCAAACCCCGACCTGAGCGTTCATGTTGGCTCCATCCAGGTAGACCTGACCACCGTGATCGTGAATCAATTGACAGATGGCTTCCACTCCTTCCTCGAAGACGCCGTGTGTGGAAGGGTAAGTGATCATCAGGGCGGCCAGCTTTTCCGAATGTTGTTCAACTTTGGATTTCAAGTCAGCCACATCGATATTGCCCTGGTCATCACATTTCACACCGACCACTTCCATGCCTGCCATGACGGCACTGGCAGGATTGGTGCCGTGTGCGGATTGGGGGATGATACAGATATTTCGTTGGTGTTCGCCTTTATTTTCGAGGTATTTGCGAATCACCAACAAGCCTGCGTATTCACCCTGTGCGCCGGCATTGGGTTGCAGGCTGACGCTGTGGAATCCGGTGATATCGGCCAGCCATTGTTCCAGATCGCTGAAAATCTGCTGGTAACCCTGAGCCTGATCCAGTGGCACAAAAGGATGCAACTCGGCAATTTCAGGCCAACTGATTGCCAACATTTCAATCGTGGCATTCAATTTCATCGTGCAGGATCCAAGAGGAATCATGGATGTGGTGAGTGATAAATCCCTCGACTCCAGACGACGGAGGTATCTGAGCATTTCCGTCTCGGAATGATATTTCTGAAATACCTCATTCGTCAGGAAATCCGACGTGCGCTCCAGGTCTTCCGGGATAGCGTTGGTTCCAGTGCTTGTGCCGTCATCCGTCTCAACCTTCTTTGCATCTTCACCGTTTCCAAACAGTGTGCACAGGTCCTGTATGTCGCTGGCCGTGACTGTTTCATCAAGCGATATCCCAATGGTCTGACGATCCAGTCGGCGTAAATTGATGCCTTGTTCCTGGGCTCTGGTCAGCATTGAGTCCGCATTCTCAGTCTGTAAACGGACGCGCAGGGTGTCGAAATAGTGGGTATGCTCGATGGTGTGTCCCTGTTGGGCGATACCTGCGGCCAGTTTCTGTGTCATCTGATGCACATACAGAGCAATTTGCTTTAACTGTTTTGGTCCATGGTAGATGGCATACATCGCCGCCATGTTCGCCAGCAAGGCTTGTGCTGTACAGATGTTGCTGGTGGCTTTTTCCCGTCGAATGTGCTGCTCGCGTGTTTGGAGAGCGAGGCGATAGGCAGGTCGTCCCCTTGAATCACGTGAAGCTCCCACGATACGACCCGGCATCTTGCGCTTGTAGGCGTCGCGTGTTGCGAAGAAGGCCGCGTGAGGTCCGCCATACCCCATCGGAACTCCAAAACGTTGGGCCGATCCCACTACTATATCGGCGTTCATTTCACCAGGGGGCTTGAGCAAGGTCATGGCCAGCAGGTCGGTGGCCACGACGGCCAGGGCTCCGGCTTCATGAATGGACTGTATCTGTGATTCGGGGCTGATGACTTGACCGTCCGTCGCCGGATATTGCAGTAGAATGGCAAAGGTCTTTTCCGTGGGGGTGAGGCTGGCCGATGCCTCCACACGTACATCGATATTCAGAGGCTTGGCTCGTGTGCGCAGGACCGAGATGGTCTGGGGATGACATGCGTCGGATACCAGAATGAGATTTCTTTCTGTCGATCCTTTGGAGTTGAATGCCAAGGTCATGGCTTCCGCTGCCGCCGTTCCCTCATCTAGCAAAGATGCATTCGCGATGTCCATGCCGGTAAGGTCGCAGATCATTGTTTGGAAATTAAACAAACATTCCAATCTGCCCTGGGCGATTTCGGCTTGATAGGGCGTATACTGGGTATACCAACCGGGATTCTCAAGCAGTTTGCGCTGGATGACCGGAGGTACAATGCATCCATAGTAACCCATCCCGATGTAGGATCGGTATACCTTGTTGCGGTCCGCCGCTTCTTTCAATGTGTGGATGACTTCGTGCTCATGCAACGGAGAGGGAAGCTGGATCGATTCCTTCAATCTGATGGGCTCCGGGACCGTGGCGGTGTTCATGGCTTCCAGGTCGGCATGACCGATGGAGCTCAGCATCGATTCGATTTCCTGGTCCGAGGGACCAATGTGACGGTCGCAAAATAAGTCGGGGTGTTTCAGCATAGGTTCGCAATCAACAAGTTGGCTAAAGTTTCGGAAGGAGGTTCCGCTTTGGGACGGCCAACGGGCACGCTTCCGAAGTGGCAATGTAGCGGAACCAGTGAACGCATCAAGGATGGATTCAAGAATCTTATTATTTCCAGGAGGGACAAGCACCGTCTTGAACCCACTTCAAACCTTGTGGCATACGAATGGCTATCGGGCTGCAATGGAAACGCCACAGGTCATCGAACACCCTGAGCTTCCCGCGTTCCACATTTTTTGGTTAAGAATGCTCTAAGGTTTGAAGTGGGTTCGGGGTGGCACCCGACCCTCCGGGTAAAAACAATCTTTGATCCATTTTGATCTTTCGTAAGGACTTGCTTTTTGGGAGAATCCACCTCCCCGTAGCTTGATGCTGCGGGGCAGATCAATCGTATATGAAAAAGAAGACAAATTCGAGCAAAGCCAAGACCTCAAAGTCCCGGCAGGATTTGAACCGCAAACATTCCGCGATCATCGTGGACGGCCCCGAACGTGCGGCCAGCCGCGCGATGTTGCACGCGGTCGGTTTCGAGCGTAAGGATTTCAAGAAATCACAGATCGGTGTGGCTTCCACCTGGGGCATGGTCACACCCTGCAACATGCACATCAATGATCTCTCCGATCACGTCAGTGCCGGGGTCGACAGCACGGGAGGCAAGGCGGTCCTCTTCAATACGATCACGATTTCCGATGGGATATCCATGGGAACGGAGGGCATGAAGTATTCCCTGGTAAGCCGCGAAGTGATCGCCGATTCCATCGAAACAGTGGTGGGTTGTGAAGGTTTTGACGGTGTGGTGACGATCGGTGGGTGCGATAAAAACATGCCGGGCTGTTTGATTGGTCTGGCCCGGTTGAATCGTCCGGGTGTGTTTGTTTATGGCGGTACCATTTTACCCGGTAACTATCAAAAGCAGGACGTCGACATCGTGTCGGTATTTGAAGCTGTTGGCAAGCATGCCAATGACCAGATGTCTGATCGGCAGTTGGCCAAACTGGAAGCCTGCGCCATTCCGGGTGCCGGTTCTTGTGGCGGAATGTATACCGCGAACACCATGGCATCCGCCATTGAAGCCCTTGGCATGTCTCTGCCCAACAGCTCCGCTCAAGCAGCCGTTTCAGATGAGAAACGCTCCGATTGTGTGCGTGCCGGTGCTGCGGTGATGAACCTGCTCAAGTTGGGCATCCGTCCCCGGGATATCATGACCAAGAAAGCGTTTGAAAACTCGATCACCGTGGTGACCGCTCTGGGCGGATCCACCAACGCGGTGTTGCATCTGCTCGCCATGGCGCATGCCGCCGGTGTCAAATTGAGCATCGATGACTTCACCCGCATCGGAAAGAAAGTACCCGTTCTGGCAGACTTGAAGCCAAGCGGCAAATACGTGATGGCTGAACTGGTCCGTATCGGTGGTCTGACGCCGTTGATGAAAATGCTTCTCGATGCCGGGTTGCTACACGGGGATTGTCTGACCGTAACTGGCAAGACCATTGCTGAAAACCTTGCCGATGCAAAACCTTATCCCAAAGGACAGGACGTCATCCGTGGATTTGACAACCCGGTCAAGAAGGACGGACATCTGGTGGTTCTTTACGGCAATCTTGCCGAAACAGGAGCCGTTGCCAAGATCAGCGGCAAAGAAGGACTCAAATTCGAAGGGACCGCCAAGGTTTACGAATCAGAGGAGAAGGCTCTGAAAGCTATTCTGAGCGGTAAAGTCAAGAAAGGTGACGTCGTTGTGATTCGTTACGAAGGACCGAAAGGTGGACCGGGTATGCGTGAAATGCTTTCACCGACCTCAGCAATCATGGGCAAGGGACTCGGCAAAGACGTGGCCCTGATCACTGATGGTCGTTTCTCAGGCGGCAGCCATGGATTCGTGGTAGGTCACGTGACTCCTGAAGCGGCTGAAGGCGGCATGATTGGCCTCCTGAAAAACGGGGACAAAATCGTGATCGATGCCGAAAAACGCAAATTGGACGTCAAGCTGACCAAGGCCGAAATCAACAAGCGTCGCAAAGCCTGGAAAGCGCCCAAGGAACGCTACAAACGCGGCGTCCTGGCCAAATACGCCAAGCTCGTCAGTTCCGCCCATCTGGGAGCGGTCACCGACGCTTGATACGCGGTTTATTCATTTCATTGGAATGCAAAAGGGTGTCCTCAAGGGCACCCTTTTTCTTACCGATCGGAGGGACGAGTTCCACCTCGTCCCATACTTCACCCTAAAAACACCCCTGACCAAAAGACGTGGAACGCGGGAAGCCCAAGGTACACGCCTGCCTGTGGCATTTCCACCGCAGCGTGATAAATGTTCGATAGCTACAAGGTCCGAAGTGGGATTCCCGATATTATCGGGAGAGCTTGCCCCTCCTGTTTTTAATTCGCGCTATCCGGCGATTTCATCGGCGATATCTTCTGCAGGATAGGTCCAGATTTCAGCCAGAGTGGGGTGATAATGGGGGACTGCCGCAAACTCTGCAGCTGTCATGCGCTGATGCACCGCCACGACCACTTCGTGGATCAGATCGCTCGCATTCGGTCCGGTGCAGGCGCCACCGATCAATTCACCCGTCTGCGCATCGGCGATCAATTTGACGCTTCCGTGCATGGCTTCCATGATCATCGACTTGCCGTGGTCGTTGAATGGGTAATCAGCGGTCACGACTTTTCGTCCTGCGGCTCGCGCCTCTTTCTCGCTCATCCCCACCATGGCTACTTGCGGATCGGTGAACACCACCGAAACGAGCACGCGATAATCCATCGATTTCTTCTTTTCTGCATGGATGATGTTGTGCGCCGCCGTTTCACCTTGCTGGATAGCGATGTGGACAATTTCATGAGGTCCCGTGCAGTCGCCAGCTGCGTAGATATGGGGAACTTTGGTCTGCATTTCCGCATTGGTCTGGATGCGTTGCGTTTCAGCTCCCAGCCCCGCTTTCTCGAGATCCAGTCCATCAAGGTTCGGATGTCTTCCCAACCCATGCAAAATGGCTTCAGCAAATACCGTTTGCGCTTTGCCTTCATGTTCGAACGTCACAAATTTGCGTCCCCCCTTGATGCCGCCATCGATCAGTTTGGTGTCCGTATAAAGTTGCATCCCCTCGGCACGCAGGGCGTCCTCCAGCGGTTTGGCCATATCCTCATCAAATGGCTTCAGGATATGCGAACTGCGTTGGATCAAAGTGGTTTTGACTCCAAAACGCAGAAAAAACTGGGCCAGCTCCAAAGCCACGGGGCCCCCACCCAGCACGATAATGGACTCCGGGAGGCGTTGGAGTTTCAGGACATCATCACTGGTCCAGGGCTGGGCTGATTCCAATGCCGGCAAGGGCAGGGGAGCCACGGTTGAACCGGTCGATATGAGGATCGATCGTGACGAGACAGTCGAGCCATCCTCCAGCGCCAGGGTATGGGGATCCACAAAACGTGCTTTGGATCGATACAATTGAAAACGTCCGTCCTGCAACTGCTCACGCCGATAAGAAGCGAAATCCTCGATCATGGCATTCTTCCGTGCCATGACCTTTGTGAAGTCGAATCCGACCTTGGGAATCTGCAAGCCCCAGGTTTCACCGTGATCCGCCAGATGTTTGACCTCGGCCGCATAAAGCAGCGCTTTGGTCGGCATGCATCCACGCAGGATGCAAAGTCCCCCCAGTTCCTGCCCTCCATCAATCACTGCGGTTTTCAACCCGGCGGCAGCAGTGGTGCGTGCCGCTGCATACCCGGCGCTGCCGCCACCAAGCACCACCATGTCAAAATCAAAATTGATATCTCCCGAACGCATGGCTCTATCCTTACCCCATGCAGCTCAACCTGGCAACAGCTACTCCTTACAGGAAACGGCCCCCTGGTATTCCTTCACCAACTCATCCGGTGAAACGCCCAACCGGTAACGCACCATGGTCCTTGCCATCAGCCAGTAGGTTTGGAAAACACCTTTCTGCAGGAACCTGCGCGAGGAGGTCGTGACGGTTGAGTCTGCCAGGACAATGCGTCCCTTTTGACGCAGCTTGCGGCATAATTCAAATTCCTCCATCAGCCGGACGCGTGGGACGCCCCCGATGGATTCGAGCACACTGCGTCGCACAAATAAACCCTGGTCCGCGAAGACATAACGTCCCAATAAAATTCTCGGCAGACACCGAAACCGGGATCCCGTCGTGGCCCAATGAGTTTGATCGAATCGTTTCCAGAAACCGCCCGCCACCGCGTGGCGATCATTCATGGCCCTTTTCATCGCATCCAGACTGTCAGGCGCCAGCTCTGTGTCGGCATGCAAAAACAAGATCAAATCTCCGCTGGCTACCAAAGCCCCCTCGTGTAATTGGATCCCTCTGCCGGGATCGCTGTGGACGATCTTGAAAGAATTTTTCTGTGCCCGTTTTAATGTGTCATCCGTGCTGCCTCCATCCGCCAGTATCCATTCGGCATCGCTGGCATGCAGGCATAATTGATCCGTGAGCGTTTCGATCCGGTCTGCCTCGTTCAGCGTTGGGATCACGATGGAAACGCTCATGTCCCCGGGGATGGCTTCCGCTTTTCGTTGACGTCCCTCTTCCCGTTGCCAAACCACCAATCCCACGCATGCCCAGGAAAAATAGACACCCAGCGTGAGCAGGGAAGCAGTCACCGCATCTTCGCCAGGAATGTAATAAAGTCCCAACAACAACATGGCAGTCCCTTCCCGCAATCCGGCGCCGCCGATACTGACCGGTAGAGCGGAAACCATCGAAATGACCGGGAAAATCCACAGCACATTCCACCATGTAAAGGATGCCATGCTGACAGCTTTCAGATTGAACACCATGACCATGCTCAGGCAGAGGTGGACAATGGTGGCGGCTGTTGCGGCTTTTAATGCGGCTTTGGGATTGTTCCAGAGCAAGGCACCTCCCTGGCGGAGATGGTTCAGAAACAGCCCGATTTTGGAAGTGCCTTTGCCGTGCCACCGGCTCAATGCCCACATGCCGCCGAACAAAATACCCACCAATCCGAGCGCCCAATAGAACAGCACATTGAGTTGTGATAAGTCGAAGGCATTGAAACCGCCCGAAAGAATTCCGACTCCCAGCATGCTGAAGCCGAATATCAAGGCTCCCATTAACCCGAACAAACGATCCAGCGGAGCCATGGCGAGCACTTCGGTAAGGGGGAGTTGATGCCAACGTGCGTAAATCATGGATTTGACCAGATCCCCTCCCGCCGCCCCAAAGAGGAAGGTGTTGAAAAAATGGCCGAGAGAAACCGCCCTCAAAGTGGCTGTCGGATGAATGGTGGCACGGCTCAAACGCAACATCAGATGCCAACGGTAGGAAGCAAAGATAATGTGCACTCCAAATATAGCCGTTGAGAGGACGACCCAGCGCCATTTTGCCTGACGCAGCGTTTCCAGCAGAGCGCCTGGTTCCAGCTTTCGAAATATCACGACCAGCAGAACCATGGATGCCAGGAAGCCCACCCCGCGCATGACCAGTAATTTGGTCTTGCGCAGATTTTGAAACACTCCCCCGGAGGAGGACGATGTTGCTGATTCTTTCATTTACGGTGCTACCTTTATGGTAAACAAATACGCCACCAGACCCCAGGCGCACGCGGGTATCCCATCAAGATTTTTCACCGGATACAAAACTTTTTAGACAAAAAGAATGCGGTGTGACGCTATAATGGGTGGAACAGGTCACATGACAAACAACGGCAAACAACAGGAATGGATGCGATGGGTCCGGGAAAAAGGACCGCGCTTCCTGTTGTTTGCCCGTCAACAAACCCGTTCCGAAGCGGACGCTCAAGACGTGTTTCAGGAGGCTCTGCTCAAACTCTGGAAACGTCACCTGGCCGACTCTCATGCCGCCCCGCAAGAGGAAGATTATCACACCTTGCCACCGGATGCCCAGGTCTTCGTCGCGCTGCGCCAATGCGCCATTGACCATGCCCGCAAGGAAGATCGCAGGATGCAGAGGGAAACCCAACACTTGGAATGGCAGGCAGAGGAATGGTCTGCCTGGTTTGATGCGGACCCGGCTCAGGAGGAACAACAATCCGCACTCAGGGACCATGTGCGATCGCTCGAAAACAAATACCAGGAAGTTTTGACCCTGAAAATCTGGGGCGACCTGACCTATGCCCAGATCGCCAAGGTGCTTGACATTCCGGCCAACACCGCTGCATCGCGGTATCGATACGGACTAGAATCGTTACGTAGAAAAATGAGGACCTCACTCGCATGAAATTCTCAGATCAACAATCTCCCGAAGACATCGCGTTGGAGCAACAACTCCGCGCCCTGCAACCCGCGCCCCTGTCCAAAGCAACGCTCCATCGTCTGGAACAAAGCCTTGAGTCGACCGTGTCCAACGCCGAGTCCAATTCAGGGGAACTGCACTCGATCCTTCAACCGGCCGCAGGCAAAGACGGTTCCTGGCGTCCGGTCTTGTGGTCCATGGCTGCTATTTTGATGATAGGACTTTGGCTGATTTCGGTGTATTTGCCAGGGCAATCGCCCGAACAACTCGCGCAAGCCAGGCAACACACCCCAGCGGGAAAAGAAACTGTTTTGGATCAACAATCACCTGAGATCCAAACCGTTTCTAACCATACTCCCCCGGAAGAAGCCACGGTGGAGCGCAATATGCGGCTCACCAACGTGCACGACGAAGGCATCGTGATGTCGATCGGGAACATTCCTATGAAGCGACTTCGATACGAGTTTATCGATACCTACCAATGGCCCACAGCAGGAGGAAACGGCCAGATGCGTATGGAAGTACCGCGTGAAGATTTTGTCCTGGCACCTGTCTCCATCTACTAGGACCGTTCATCAGACGGAAAAACAATAATATCTACCTGAAAGAAAGAAATATGATTAAATCAAACATTGCAACCACACTGGTTGCCTTCGCCATCGCGGCCCCGCTTTTGCATGGAGCCGAAAACGAACCGAAATCCCGGATTCCGACTTTCGCCATTGATCCTCATGGAGCCAATGGGAAATTCGTAGCTTCCGGTGTCATCACTCATTCTGATGCACCTGAACATGGAGTGAAAGAAATACAAGACCTGAAAGAGATCACAGGGCTTCCTGTGGCCGAGGGGTTCGCCACCTTGTCAGATGATTCATTAGTTGTGGCTCAGAGCACCACTAAACGTTCCGATGCACCTGGACATGGAGTAAAAGAAATACAAGACCTGAAAGAGATCACAGGGCTTCCTGTAGCCGCAGGATTCGCCACTTTGTCAGATGATTCATTAGTTGTGGCTCAGAGCACCACTAAACATTCCGATGCACCTGGACATGGAGTAAAAGAAATACAAGACCTGAAAGAGATCACAGGGCTTCCTGTAGCCGCAGGATTCGCCACTTTGTCAGATGATTCATTAGTTGAGGCTCAGAGCACCGCTAAGCATTCCGATGCACCTGAACATGGAGTGAAAGAAATACAAGACCTGAAGGAGATCACAGGGCTTCCTGTGACCGAGGGATTCGCCACCTTGTCAGATGATTCATTAGTGGTGGCTCAGGGGAGGGTAAAAGTTGGGGAAGCCGCGGAAGCTATACAGGAGATCCAATTACCGGAAGAAATCGAACTCGATCAAGTCGTCGAGGGAAAGAAATTGCGTTGGACTCCGGGACAGCCGCCTCACGTGTTGAAACTGCCTTTTGATTCCGGGAACACGGAAAAAGTTGAATCCAAAACACTCCTTTGGAGGCCGGAAGATGGGAATGATTTCATATATACCCTCGATAAATCTCCCCAACTCAACACCGGCCCCTGGTTGGGGGTGCATGTTTCCGAGGTATCCGAACTCGTTGCTTCCCAACTTGGCCTGGCTTCTGGCATGGGGTTGTCTGTGGAACATATCGTGCTCAATAGTCCCGCAGATAAAGCAGGGCTTAAACAATATGACATTCTCACCAAACTCGACGATCAAACACTGATCACCCCCAAGCAACTCGTCGTATTGTTACGCACAAAGAAATCAGGGGAAAGCGTGAAACTCACCTACATTCGAGGAGGTGAAGAGCAATCCGCCAAAGCCGTGATTACCAATCGATCCGGTAAAAATGAGTTCAGTTACCATTTCGATGCCGCATCCGATGATGAAGATGTGGTATTCGAACTCGGAGCCGAACCCGTGGTGATCGATCGTAAAATGGCAGAAAAAATGAACGCCATCGAAAAAAGTATCCTGGCCTCTGCCATGGCCAAGGGAAAGAACTCCGAACTCAAAAAAGGCATGCACACCAGTCTGTTTTTCGTGGAAAACAGCAACCTGGTCCTCAGCGACGATACCGGCACCTACAACCTTCGAAACATTGACGGCAAAAAACGACTCGTTGTCCTGAACCCCGAAGGCGACACTATCTACAAAGGAGATCTGGAAACCGAAAAAAGCATTGAAGCACTCCCCGAAGGAATTCGTGAGAAAGTCAAAGAAATGACCGGACAGAACAAAACCGAACACCTCATGCGCTTCTACAAGAAAGTGGATGACAAAGACCACGACAACACGACGCCCCACGAAGTGCTCGTCGAAGAAAAAATCATCATCAACCCTGACATCCAACACTGATATCCTTCGTTCATTTCGGTTTGCATCCCAGGGCCCGGTGCTCTGGGGTGCTTTGTTTTTTTGACAGGATGAACAGGATATAAAGGATGGGATTATCGATTAGCCGCACTTGCAAAAGAGTGGGCCACATCGCTCCGTTCCTTAATCTCAGGAGAGTCCTGATTCTTCTCACACAAGGCGCGAGGACACAAAGAGAGATATCTTTCCACTCGACCTTAAGCCCAAAGGGTTGCCCCATACCAGCCCAGTGCAACGCGCTGGGGAACGAGAGTGAAAAAACGAGCCCTGAATGGGCGGTCCAATTGTCAACGATGCCTGGATGTCCATACAGCCCATGCCAAGCCCTTTGCATCCCTTGCAAATGAAAAGAGTTTAAAGATTCAGATTCCCCGCCGCGAAGGACTTCGTGAAGGGAAAGGCGCCAGTTCCGATATAGTCAATTTTGTGAAAAGACCGCTAATTGATAATTTGAGGGCTGACCCCAATAACTTTGTAATAATTGTGAGCAATTTTGAACGACATGGATGTTACCGCGATGGGGTAATTGTTCGAACTTAAGGAGAACTTAAACCGATTGTAATCAGTTGGGTAAGGGGAGACCGAGGCATGCAAATACCACATTCCCTGACCTCCTCCATACCGCATGTTCCGAACCCCGGCACTGCCCGCCCAAGCCGCAGGACCTTGTTCGACTGTGAAATTTGAAGCACCAATGAAATTCTGCTCCACGAACGAGGGCGCAGCCTCCTTGTCATACAGGTTTGCGTTATCGAAATCGTAACGCAGCAGGGGGTTGGTGTCCTGAGCTTGGGTAGTATGTGAGATTATTAATACTATTATAATAATAAATATCACAAATTATTGCCTTTTATAAATATTCATAATAATTTCTTTGCAGAAGGTTAATGTAACAATGGAAAATGCCTTTCATAGCATCCGTAACGTAAATCCGTTGATGCGTGTTACAAGTGATAAACTGCAGGAAAACTCAAGAATAGGTGTGCTTAATGAGGGGGATATCGTTTTCTGATGGGGGAGGATTACATGAGTCTTTGATATGTTTTAAACGTTGGAATATTCGATATTTTATTTGCTTGTTTTTTGGCTTTTTTAGGAAGGGTGAAAGGTGTTGGAATACTCGTTTATTCTGAGGTTGAATCGAATAAACGAAGAGCCTCCCGTATAACCGGTTCGAAGATATTTGCTTGCCTCATGAAACCGAGATCGTTGGGGTGTGATGCGTCGGTTGCGCCTTCGGCATCGTGGCCCAAGAGGTCGTCGCCTGGGATATAAAAGAGATTTGTGATTCCCGATGTTTTCAGTTCTGTGTAGGCGTGTCTCAAGGCGGTGTGGTTGGCGTCATGGAAAGCTTCTTTTTTCGGCTGTAGCCAGGAGTTGGTGAAGCGGCGGTCTTCGACAAGAATGATGGGGGTGTTGGGTTGAGCTGTTCGGAGTTGTTTTACCAGGGGTATGGTCTTTTCCGATACACTTTCCGCATTCATGTTCGGCAGACAGTCGATGATGATCACTCCGGCGGAAAGCTCGGCAATCAGGCCGCCGACTTCTTTGTGCATTCGACCGTTGCCTGAGAATCCCAGGTTGATCACGGGGCGATCAAAACGACGTCCCAGGATGGCCGGGTGAGCCATGCCCGGACGCGAGGCGCAGGCTCCGTGTGTGATGGAGGTGCCATAAAAGACGATGGGTTTTGACTGACGTGGAGTGAGTCCTTTGAAGGATGCTCCTTCCGGAACACCGATCTCCAATGATTCGCAGCCATTATACAAAGGTAGATACAGTGCATACTCCCTCAGGCCTGGCTTGATGTTTCCGAGCAACTTTACTTCCATGGACTGTGCGTTCGGGCGCGTAGCGGCCGCCCAACGCCAGTTGCCGCTTTCGTCGCGGGCGTAGAGATCCAATCCACTGACTCCACTGGCCGGCATATGTGGCATGGCCAGGTTGCTTGAGAGTAGTTTCCATTGGGCATGGATGGATGAGGCGTCTGTCTGAAATCGCACCATCATGCCTGCGCTGTGACGGCTCAGATTCCAAACAGCATCCGTCACGACACCTTCCGCCTTCGCGGGCAATCTGTCATACCAACGTTTTCTGGCTTCCTGCTCCCAACCTCTTCCTTCGACTCCCCATTCAGATGGATCGTGCCATACAATGTTTACTGTAGTCTGGGCTTTGGCAGGCAGGGTTATGGCGAGCAAGATGCAAGCGATTGTCGCCCGTAAGTAGTTTTCCATACATGTATTTCTTGAGATCATGGCATTCAGGATGCCCGAGTGGGGAAGGCCTTGCAATCATCCTCTGCAATCTCATTTAAAGATCTGGAGGCGCTTGTTCACCGATGATTGACCATCAGTCGGGTTCTTTTTAAACAGGATGGCCAAAAGGACTCATCCCGTTGGCTAAACTTCTGCCATCCTGCCGGCATTCTTACACATTTTTGGCAGAATGGGGTCTGCTATTCTTATGGCACCATCTGTGCTCTGTCCCGGTTAGCTAGCGGAGACGGATCGTAGCCTGATTTTTAACTGGCTCAGAAAGCGAAACATCCCTGCAAGCAATGATCAGACATTATGAAGCGCATTGGAATTTTGACAGCGGGCGGTGATACCCCGGCTTTGAACGCAACTATTCATGGTGCTGTGGAGCGGGCAAATCAGCTTAACATAGAAGTCGTCGGATTGATCAAGGGATACAACAGTCTCTATAACCAGCGTCTGCCGCATGTCGTCCTGAATCCTTTGTTTCAGGAGATCCCGGAATTGGATCCAGCCAAGGGCGGGACCATTTTGGGTTCATCCAGAGACTATGTGGACCCGAATCAAACGGAGACCCTGGAGCTCATCGAGCAGCGCTTGAGGGATCTGCGCATCGAAGGGCTCATTTGTATCGGAGGCGATGGAACATTGAATGGTCTGCAGCCATTGGCAGACCGCCTTCCGGTGGTACTGGCGCCCAAGACCATCGATAATGATCTTGGATTGAACTATCGAAGTGAACCGGACCATTACATCCGGACCCAGCGTCACGACAAGAGTGGTTTTGACTATCGGATGAAAACCGGGGGGGCTGATTTTTTGTTGGATTACATGGTAAATTATGTCACGCCGGGATACGCAACAGCCGTTTTTGTGGCAGTGCAGGGGATCCAGCGCATACGCACCACGGCTGAAAGTCACAGGAGAATAGCCATCATTGAAGTCATGGGCAGACATTCCGGATACATTGCCCTGGGGTCCACCTATGGTCAGCCGGACATTGTTCTTGTACCTGAAAGTCCGTTGAATCTGGACTTGCTGGTGGAACAGATCAAAGACCTGTACGATTTACAAAAGAATGTTGTCATCGTCTGCGGCGAGGGAATCGTGGATGCTTCCGGCAGGGATTTGGGGGCTGAAATCAGCTCGACAGACCCGGCTGGCAACAAGGTTTTAACGGGAGCATCCGAGGCTTTGAGGCAGTTGTTGATTGAACGTATTGGAGATGAGTATTTCACGTCGTACCGGCGGGGCAATTCAGCAACTGAGGCCATTTTCACCCGCAAAGTTGGCCATACTCAGCGCGGAGGGAGACCTCTGTTGTTTGACCGGTTCTATGGAGCCCAGCTTGGAGCCAAAGCCCTGGAAGTTCTTGTTGAAGGAAGAACCAATGTGGTGGCCACGCTTCAATGGAATTCCAGACAGGGGTTCTGGGTGGACAGTCATGATGCCAACGGGTTTCGAGATCGTTGGGGCCATATCCATGCCCGAAAAATGCACCCATCCTTTTACAATCCCTCCAAAATGAAACCCTCCGACCTGGGGCGTGAATATCTTAAGCCCATTTTTGCAAATGCCTTGGGACAGGATGATCTGGAATACCAGCGGCTTTCGACTTTCTCACACTGTAATCTGACTTTGCCCTACCACTCCATCAACACGGATATTCAAAAGCGTATCAAATACGTATGTTGATTCCATTTAGGATGCTTCAATATAAACATGTGAAACCATTTTGAGGCCGGAGATGATGTATGGTGGATACTTTCCTGAACTCATAAAAGAAGGCTTTTTACAACCTGGGAAGAACGATGACCTCGTTCCAGTTACCAATTTGCACCTCCAGGGAGTTTGTTCTGGACCGCATCCGGACCAGGTCCAAAGGCCGCAGCGTCTTCTTGAGGAGACAGGCTGAGGGAGGGCAAAACGGGTATCCGGTCAAGCTTCACACATCAGATCGGATCCAATCCACCTCCAACTTGAACGGACCATCTTTTTTATCATAAATCATGATGCCTATGGATTCGATATCCTCGGGCCGGAGAGCAGGGGCTATTTTGCTGACATCCATGCCTCGAACGGATGGATAAAAGGATTCCAAAGGGAGGGTTGCTTCGATCCATTCATCCTTGATTGTTTCAAAAGTCGCGTAATATGCGACCTGAATGTTGGCATATCTGGCAGGCGTCCTCACCGAAAAACGGTAAGTTCTACCGTCGCCCTTGCATCGGATTCGAAACGAGCCGGAATCTGCAAGTTGAGTCGTCAAGGGCTTGGTGCGGATCGAGGAGAAGCCACCACCATTCGTATTGGTCCGCCCTGAGAAAACAAGTTTTTCGTTCTCGATCCTGAAGCCACCGATCGAACGACCTCCCATGACATTGTCATTGACCGTTATCCAGCTTTCCGCAGCAGTTGCACCCTGGAAATCCATTGAAAGTTCTTTTCTCATCGCAGGTTGATCATTGTTGAGGTCGACGCCCAGAGCTGTCTGAAGGTTGACCATCAGTCCGAGAAGGCCCCATACCGTCGCCTTGATATTCCACTTCATCATGACTGGATGCGTGCCATGAATTGCCTCAATTGCAACCGAAATTTCTGTAACCGATCCCTTGTTGTTGTCATTTTCTTCTCCTGTGGGTGTATTTTTTTATGAAAAATGACCTCAACATGGGCTTTTTTACGCATTGTACCATGGGAATACACGTTATGAGCAAAAAAATGGACACCCAAAGTTTCGTTATCGTTTCAATCAACGGCTTGCCGCATGAAAGATCAATCTATTAACCAAATACTTACATGAAAAATATTATCAAATTATTCTTGTTACTGGGAATTCTACCTCAGTTGAATGGTCAAGGAACCGTTTTCATGAGCAATATAGGCAGAGGGCAGATATTACTCGACGGAGTTCCGGTTGCAGGTGGTGAAGCGGTCGTTTTCATCGCAAATTTGGACGGAGAACGCATCAGTCAGTCAGTTAAGATTCTCTGAAGTGGAGTTTTCTCGGGAGGAGGTCAGGTGCTGGACGGTTACCAGGGAAGAGTCAGACTGAAGCTTGGCGTGGTGTATTTGGCCATGCCGGAAGCCGTCATTTTTTCTGATCCATTCGATATAACCTTGGGCGGATCAGGGGTTCCGCCGAGTCCCGCAGCCTATTTGCCACCCATTACCATCGACCATAAGCTCGATATAGAACTTCCAGAACCGGAAAGGACATGGCCGGTGCAAACAGACAAGTGGATAACCATCAACCAACAAGAATCAGCCAAATTTTACCGTGCCGATCAATTGGAAATCGTTGCCACGGGGGATGGGGCGATAGGGGTCAGGTTTTACGGCTCTCTGGAAGTATCTGACAACACTGACGGCCCTTGGACGCCCGTCGAATGATTCAGCACTGATTGGTTGTAAAAAAAATGGTGCGGCTAAGAGGACTTGAACCTCTACGGGATATTATCCCACTACCACCTCAAGGTAGCGCGTCTGCCAATTCCGCCATAGCCGCGCGGAAGGAAGGGATTGGTAAAGGATTCAGATCGCTTAGGCAAGGGGAAAAATTGTTATTTTATGATCCTGGGGGCGATTAAATGTGCGGAGAGAATGGTTTGTTTTTTAACCACGCAGGACACAGAGAGCACAGAGGTAACTTTTTTTACTAACTTATTGCAACTCTCTGTGCGCTCTGTGCCCTTTGTGGTTTTGATAGGTTTGACCTGCGGAAATAATAGTGGCCTATGATTCTATATCATTTTCTGCGGTCATGAAAGTCATCTGCGGATCATTCATTGAAGAGCGGGGGGATTGCTATTATCCAAGAACATCCGTGATCACATGACCTTCCACATTGGTGAGGCGGCGTTCGATTCCGTTGTGGTAGTAGCTGAGGCGTTCGTGGTCGAGTCCCATGAGGTGCAGGAGGGTGGCGTGGAAATCATGGGTGGTGACCACGTTTTCGACCGCCTGGTAACCGAATGGATCGGTGGCTCCGTAGCTGAAGGGGGCTTTGACGCCTGCGCCGGTCATGAAAGCGGTGAATCCTTTGGGGTTGTGATCCCGTCCGCTGGCTCCTTTTTGGAAGGTTGGCATGCGCCCGAATTCCGTGCACCAGACGACCAGGGTGTTTTCAAGCAGGCCGCGTTGTTTCAGGTCGGTCAAGAGGGCTGCAGTGGGTTGATCCAGGATTTCGCCGTGTATCTTGTATTGTTTTTCCAGGGTTTTGTGGCCGTCCCAGTTGCTGACGCCTTCTCCTCCGGTTTGGTAGGCTCCGTTGAAGAGCTGGACAAAGCGGACTCCTTTTTCCACCAGGCGGCGGGCAAGGATGCAATTTTTGGCATAGGCGGCTTTCAAGTCTTGTGTGCTGTTGCCGGCGGCGTCGGCTCCATACATTTTGAGAATGTGCCCGGGTTCGGCGGAGAGATCGCTGATTTCCGGGACGGACAGCTGCATGCTCGCGGCCAGTTCGTAGCTGGAGATGCGTGCCGCAAGTTCACTGTCACCGGGATATTCCTTCATCTGATGACGATTCAATTTCGCCAGAAAGGAACGAGTTTTGAGATCCTGTTCCGGGGTGATGCCTGCGGGTGGGTGCAGGTTTCGCAGGGGGCTGGTGGCATTGAAGTCCGTTCCCTGAAAGGCGGCGGGGAGAAAGCCGGGGCCCCAGCAATTGACGCTGGATTGGGGAGTGCCCCTTGGGTCCGGTATGGCCACATAAGCGGGCAGGGACTCGGTTTCGCTTCCCAGGGCGTATGTTGTCCATGCTCCGACGCTGGGGAAACCATCCAGGGTGAACCCTGTGCACATGAAGTTTTCGCCGGGACCATGGGTGTTGGTTTCACTGGTGAGGGAATGGATGAAGCACAGATCATCCGCCAAACCACCGAGACGTGGCACCAGGTCTGAGATCATTTTTCCGCTCTGTCCGCGTGGGCGAAAAGACCAGGGACTTTTGGCAAGGTTGCCTTGTTCGCCTTGAAAGGTGATGAGATCCTTGCCTCCGGGCATGGGTTGTCCGTGCCGTCGCCAGAGTTCGGGTTTGTAATCAAAGGTGTCGAGTTGACTGACAGCACCTGAGCAAAAGATCATGAGCACCTGTTTCGCACGGGCTTCGAAGTGGGGCTTGCGAGGGGCGTTTGGGTGTGCCGGATCAATGTTGGGGCGAAGGGGGGAGACTTTCCCGCTGATCACATCGTTCCCGGCCGCCAGCAGACCGTCCCTACGCAGCAGGTGAGTCAGCGCCATGCTGCTCAATGCGGTGCCGCTGTGTGAAAGAAATTGCCGGCGATCCAGTAATGGATGGGTTTTTTCAGGTAATTGCTTCATGACCGGATGAATTAAAAAACAAAGAGGAACCGACTGGAGTTGTAGAGTGCGCGACAGAAGGATTCGAGTCCTTCTGATTGGATCAATTCCCTGGACATCTGTCTTTCGGTCTCGTCGGGGTTTCTGGCGTGCAGCAACAAAAAGGCCTGAGTGATTTGGTCGTTGACCTCCATGCCGCAGGTTTCCACGAGTCGATCGGCCAGGATTTTTGATTGTTGCTGGATGAATGGGCTGTTGAACAGGTTGAGCGCCTGGATCGGTGTGTTGGATCTTGAACGGTTTGGGGTGACCTGGTTGCCGTCCGGACAATCAAAAGCCCCGAAGATGGCGTCCTGTTCCTGGCGGATGCGTGCCATGTAAACCATACGACGAAACTCCGGAGGTCCGAAGGTTTCCTTGGGGAAATAATGCATCACATTTTCCACCTGCACGTCGAGCAGATAGAATCCTGGGCCGCCCATACGTGGATCCAGCACTCCGGAAGTGGCAAGGATACTGTCTCGAATGGGTTCTGCTGATAAGCGTCTGGGTGTGAAACGCCAGAGATACAGGCCCTCGGCGTCCCTGGCCAGTCCGGTCGGATTGGGGTGACTGGATTGGCGGAAGGTGTGGGAAGTGAGGATGAGTCGTTGGATGTGTTTCACCGACCAACCGCTTCGGATGAATTCGTCCGCCAGCCAATCCAGAAGTTCCGGATGAGTGGGGAGGAGGCCGTTTGCACCAAAATCACTGGGAGTACCCACGATGCCCCGGCCGAATATGTAATGCCAGATACGATTGACCATGACACGAGCTGTGAGAGGGTTGTCTGAAGCGGTGATCCATTCGGCCAACTTGAGCCGACGTGTTTGTTCAGGTTCATTGGAGTTCATGGATACCGGCCGGATGATCTTGAGCGTGCCGGGAGGGACGGCTTCTCTTTTCTGCATGGGGTCACCGCGATAAAGACGGTGTGTGGCTTCAGGCTGGCTGAATGTTCCTGCCCAGACCCGTTCGGTTTTGGAAGCCTGCCGGATGCTTGATTTCAGATCCTCGCGTTGTTGGAGCAAACTTTCGGCCTGTTGCCGATCCTCTGCGGACAGGAGACTGAGGAATGCATTCGGATCTGGTTTGCCATTGTACGGCATGCGGTCCTCGGAATCCGCTATTCGGATCCAAGTGTCTTCCGGAGTTTTTGCCTCGATGAAATAGCGTGTTGCCAGACGATCCTTGAATTGTTCGTTTCGATCCCGGCTCCAGATGACCTTTTGAATCGTCCGGGGGCTTGGAAAGTCGATTTGCACCCAACCGGATCCGGGGCTGTTGGAGATCCAGCTGTGTTGGTTGCCATGCTTTCCATCGTGGATGTGTTTCAATTGATGAATCTCATAGCCGGGAAGACTACCGGATGCGGATGGTGTGGCTCCGGTCGAATTCAGTGCCACATTGTTTCCTTCCTGATCGTAGATTTCCAGTTCATCCAGGCAAGGTTCGCCGGATGAAGTTGCCAGAATGGTGAAGCGGACCGAGCGGGCTTGCAGAGGATCGAATGTTTCTTCGTTCAACTGTGCATTGACCGGCGGGCGGGTGCCTGCCTTGTCCGGTTGTTGGGAGGTTTCCGCTTTCTGTTTCCATTGGCTGATTTCTTTTTCGATGGAAGCCAATTGAGATTGCAAGGATTCGATTTTGCGTTGCTGATCCGGGGGGAAGTT
>Ga0255764_10000971_pt1 | contig 25011 bp, 17 predicted proteins | sample 071ome_30_FD_179964 | JGI IMG/M metagenome (GOLD analysis project Ga0255764, IMG submission 179964) | Coastal salt marsh microbial communities from the Groves Creek Marsh, Skidaway Island, Georgia - 071406AT metaG (version 2) | ecosystem: Environmental > Aquatic > Marine > Intertidal zone >... | reverse complement strand
TTGGATTACTCGCGACGCGAACCGAACCGAAACGCGAGTCGTGACGTCATCGATCGATGTCTTTTTTCGTCCGTCCGTCCGTCCGTCTCTCATGGTTCACCGTCTCCTTATGTATGTGTCAGCGCCCCACGTGTTTGTGTGTTTATGATGTGCGATCGCTCTCTCTCTTCTGACCGTTTCTCGGTGACGCGCGCGAACAAACAAACACGTGGGGCGCTGACACATACAGCGATCTACGTACACCGAACTCGTACGACATTCGAATGTCTGCCTGGTCACCTAAACCGTATGGGTAAACAGTTATAATCGTTCGTCTGGTACCGAGACTCAGTCGGTCGGTCGGTCGGTGCGCTCGATCGCGCTCTTCAGTTGCGCGCGACTGATTTGATTGATTCGATTCGATTCGATTCGATTGATTTGATTGTGCGGCGACGATGATGACGATGTCGACTACGATGTCGACGATGTCGACGACGATGTCGACGCGGCGGTGGAACGCGGCGGGTGGTGCGAGAACGCGGACGACGAGGACGACGCGAGCGGTGGCGTTGAAGGTGCGAATGAAAAAGGATGATGATGATGACGGGGCAACGAGAGGGTTGGCGCGGACGACGACGAAAGCGACGAAAGCGACGACGGCGGTGAGACCGCCGATGACGCGCGGAGGAGGAGGAGGAGGAGGAGGACGACGTGGCGCTGTGGTTTCGTCCGCCATGTCGGGACGATACGGCGGCGGGGGGTCGTTTAACATTGTTCCGGTGCCGGACCGCGTGGTGGCGCTCCTGCCGTACGTCTTGCCGTTGATGAGCGCTTTGCGGTACGGAAGGTTTTTCTTTACCATGTTCCCGGCCGCGGTGGTGTTGTTGAAACCGTTGATGCCGATTCTTCGCGGCGTCGCCATGCTTCCGATGGGTAACTTGATCGTTTTCTTTGCCATTTACCTCGGAATTGCAAAGAATCAAAGCTTGTCGCGGTTTTGCCGGTTTAACGCGATGCAGGCGATTCTCTTAGATATCGCGTTGATTTTCCCGTCTCTCGTCGAGGCGCTCTTTGGACCGGGGATTCTCGGGATTGGATTGCCCGGGGTGGTGACGATGGTGATGCATAACGCCATTTTCGTCACCACGCTCGCCGTGTTTGCGCTCTCCGCCGTCGGTTGCATGACGGGGAGGTACGTTCGATTGCCCGTCATTTCGGAAGCGGCTGAGGCGCAAATGGGGTACTAATGAAGGCGTTCGTTCGTTCGATCGTTGTAAGTAGTAAAAGTTTTCTTGAATACAATCTCATCTCACACCTAATAACTATCGCTCTCTTCGCCGCTTTCTTCTTCTTCTTCGCTTTCGTCGTCCTCAGAGGAGAGCGCCGGAATGCCGATGCCGCCGCCAGACGTGAGAGAAGACAAACGAGCAGACTTTTGCCTCGTCGGACGCGCATCCGTCTTTGCAGGCGGGCGCTTGGTTCCAGCAGAATTGTTCTCGACGTCGTCATCGTTTTCGTCTTCAGAGTCCGGCACGGCGTCCTCGTCTGCTTCGGATTCCTCTTCGGATTCTTCCTCAGACTCTGACGTCGCCGCTTCGGATTCTTCCTCTGATTCGCTTTCAATCGCCTTTTTGCGCTTCGGTGGAGCCTTTGGTTTCTTCGTCGGTGGTTTTGCGGCAAATGTTGGCTTTTGATAGGCAGATTTACTCGGCGCGTTCATCTCCGTCAGTGGTCGTCTCGATGGAGGCACAAACTTTGCCGGTTTCTGCGCCGCAGACGCCATTGGAGGACGCGTCGGCGGAACGCGCGCAACATTGTTGAGCGTTCGCGCGGGCGGCGCCCCGCTCGTCGGCTTGGACGCTCCTTCACTCGCCGGCTTTGGCGCGTCTGATTGTTCGTTTTCAGTCTTTTTGTTGTCAGCAATCGCGCATCCTTCAACTTTAAGCGAGAAGACGAATGAGACGTCTTCGCCCGCAGATCTCTTCATCATGTCGTCTGGCACCTTGTCCACGCGATGATGATGCGCCCACTCATCCAGCTTTTGTTCGTCCGCTTCGTCGATTTGCTCTTCCCAATCCTTGAACGCTTCGTCTCGATCGAGTCCGAGCTCTTTGGCGTCTTCAAACTTTGGACAACGCTTGCAACCGCAGGTGTCATGTGTGTCAGAGCTCGTCGTGCAATCCAACGAAAACAACTTTCTCAATTCATCCTTGGACATGACGGATTGCTCCAACTCGCCAGAACCGTTGACGACGTTTTGTAAACTCTCCTTGGATAACTGACGCTGGAAAACCTTTTCTTCAATGGTACCAGAAGCTAAGAATCGGTACAAGTAGCACTTTTTCTTTTGTCCATCACGCCAGCAACGCGCCGCGGCTTGCTTGTCGTTTGCCGGGTTCCAATCCGGATCAAACAAAACGAGACGGTTACCGCCGATGAGGTTGATACCGCAACCTCCCGCCTTGGAAGAGAGGAGAAAGACGAACGAATTCGACGTCGGATCGTTAAAAGTCTTGACGAGCTTTTGACGCTTTCCGATAGACGTGCCCCCGTCGAGACGAACGTGCGGATAGTTTCTTTCTCGGCACATGTGCGCAATCAAGTCGAGCGTTTGCGTGTAGTTGGAGATGATGACGATGCGATCCTTCGTCTCGGCTCTGAGGTTGGCCAAGAGACGCCCGAGCACGGCAAACTTGCCGCTGTGATTTTCCCAACCGTGCATCATGCCCCCACCGCCGCGTCCGCTGCGTCCAGAACCAGAGTCGTACATACCGGGAGTGAAGAATTCGGCGCACGTGGCGAAGCCAGCGGCTGCGTTTCCAGTGTTCTTCGCACCTTTGATCATGTCGTAGATGAGTTTCGGGTGATTGCACAGCTTTTTCAACGCGGTGATTGCGGGAAGCACGGCGGTTGCTTTGCCAGTCAGCGCTTGCGTCGCAGCCTTGGAGCTCAAAAAGTGTTCGTACAGCGCCTGTTGCAGCGGCGAGAGCTTACAGCACACAACCTCGACAACTTTGGGCGGCAAGTGTTTACTCAAAATGGTATTCGTCCGGCGAAGGATAAACTTGTTGACGAGATCTGAGAGTTCCGTGTTCGCCGCCTGCGCCTTTTCCATCTCTGCTTCGGTGCAGTCTGGCTCACGTCCGGCTAAGATTGGACGTTCGTACTTTTTCGCAAATTCCGCCGGCGTTCCCAAGAGCCCCGGGTTACAGAAACCAACCATGGAGTAAAATTCATCCAAATGATTTTGCATCGGCGTACCGCTCAACATGACGCGACGAAGGCACGGCACCGAACACAACGCCTTGTTTGTCAACGTCTCGCCATTCTTCAAACGATGCGCTTCATCGCACATGATGAGATCCACCGCCCCGTCAAAGTTGAAACGACTCGAGTGAATTCGAAACGTCTCGTAACTCACAATCATTACCTGCGCGAGGTGTCGAGGCGCCAAGAAGGATTTCACCGAACTCACCACCTCTGCACGCGTGGAATCGCAAATTGGAAGCGTTTTCACGCGACCATTCAGCCACTTGTTGCACTCGTCGTCCCAGTTGGACACGAGCGAAGTCGGGCACACGATGAGCGCCCGTTTCACGGCGGGAGAACCGTCGAGTCCTTGCCGCAACAGCGTCCACAAGAGCGTGATGCCCTGAAGTGTCTTACCCAGACCCATGTCATCCGCCAAGATGCACCCCGTGCCTTCGAAATCGCGAAGACCCATGACGCACTCAAACATAAACTTGACGCCTTCGCGTTGGTGCGGTCGCAACCAGCGCGTGAGCATTCTATCCACGACAACGGGCTTGGCATTCGGACGCGGTTCCTCACCGCTCGTCCCCGCCTCGCCCTCCGGCGCGCGATCACCAGGGGTCCACAACACGAGATCTTCCACGCCCTCCGGAAGCTCGATGTGTTCCGATTCCATCGACGTCAACGCCTTGGGTTTCGGCATAGCCGCGGCGACGTCGCTCGCCTTGGCTCCCCACGGCACAAAGACGCGTCTGCTCGCCAATCTGCGCATCAACTCGGCTGAGGGAAGAAAGGCACGCGCACAACACAAAAAAATCGTCAGTCAGCCAGCCAACGCAGGCACTCTCATCGCTGCGCGTTCGCCTTCTCGCGTTCGACACACGCTCGCGTTCGCGCGCGCGCGGTGCCGACTTTTGAAAACACGCGCAGACAGCCCGTTAACGCGCGCGCGTCCGAATTCAACCCACGTACCACTCCGATTCGGCGCGTTCGGAAACGGCGACTTGAACGCCCGTCGCAAAACCACCGCCGGGTCTTCCACCGTCAACCCGCGGACGTACGGTTTCACGCTCGTCTCCAGCGTTCCGCTCAACAACGCCGCGACGTTCGCAGCCTTGACATCCTTTTGCGACATGACGACGGCATCGTCGTCTTCATCTTCCTCTGCTTCGTACTCGGATTCCTCCTCCTCCTCCTCCTCCTCCTCCTCGGATTCCGTCTCCATGGTTTCCTCGTCGGCGTCTTCCGCGTCGTCCTCCGACATCGTCCGCGTCGTCCGTCGCGCGCGACGCCGTGTCGCGTCGACGACAGCGAGTCGAACGTTCGTTCGGGGTGGGCTTTGTCGTGTACCCCACTATCATTGATGATTCATAACTCTCAATGATCACATAAAACGAGTCATGACCCGTAAAACCAAACTAGGGGTACACGACGCACGACCTCTAGGGCAAGACGCGCGTCGCTCGAGACGACGGCAGTATCCGGACCGGGAACGCGGCGCGCCATTCCCTCGGTGGGGTTTTCGAGGAGAGGACGACGGCGACGATGTTGCGGAGAGCGCTCATGACGCAGCTGCGCCGGAGCGCGGCGAATGCGCCGCGGTGGATGTCCGCGACGACGACCAAGGAGACGACTGGGATCGTCGGTTTGTCAGTGCTGGAGGATGGGAAGGGTGCGTACGCAGCCATCTGTAAACGCGTGCTGAGCGAGATTCAACGCGGGATTCCCGCGGATGCGGGGTACAGGCAGGTGGTGGAGGCGGTGTACGCCGATCGGTTGGCGAAGACGGAGGCAGGGGCGAGCGTGAGCGAGATCGAGGCGGCGATCGGGCAGGGACAAATCGAAGAGTTGTACGAGATTGCCGAGGATGAGTTGGAGCTGATTCCGAAGATGCGGGAGTGGAAACCGTGGGAGTTTGATCACGAGATTGAAATCATCGAGGCGCCAAAGGAAAACCCGTACTTGGAGGAGGCGAGAAAGGAGTAGACTGGTTGGTTGACGTCTGCGCGCGGAATTTTTCCTTTCCGCGCGCGAAGTATACACCTCGAATCGCGCGCGCGCATCGACGAGGAAATTGTAACATACACTAAAGTATCAAAAACAGTCTTCTTCTCGTTTTTTTCTTTTTTTCCGTCTTCCTCGTCGTTTCTCCTCATCGCGCATCGCGTTTTGAAATCGAGTTGGATTTGACCTGTACGTCCACGATGCGCCGCGCCGCGCGGGTGTGTCGGTTCAGAGTTGACTCGAACAACCCCACTTTTCGCGCGCGTGAGAAATGTCCGACGCCCCGTCATCGGCGCCGACGACGACGCGGATCAAGACGTACCTTCGACTGCGACCGTCTTCGAGACCTTCGAGCGATCGCGCGAGCATACGCGCGCTGGATGACGCGACGAGTTTGGAGGGCGAAGACTCGGAAGATGAAACGTTGTCCTCGTCCAAGCGTCGGCGAATCGTCGAGTGTAAGGCGGCGCTGGATCGAAGGACGGGCGCGGCGCAGACGGTCGAGCAAAAGTTTGCGTTCGACGGTGTCTTTGACGAGAGTGCGACTCAGAACGCGGTGTTTGACGAGGTTGGAAGCGACGTGGTGCGCGCGGCGTTGGACGGTTACAACGCGACTCTGTTCGCGTACGGGCAGACGGGAAGCGGGAAGACGTACACTCTGACTGGCGGGGTAGCCGAGTACGAGGATCGAGGCATTGTTCCAAGAGCGCTTTCGATGATTTTCAACGAGATTGAATCGATGAGCGCTCAGGACGGCGTCAAATTTACAGTCGAGGTGAACTACGTCGAGATTTACTTGGAGCAGGCGTACGATTTGCTCGCCACAAACTTGGACGAAAGACAGAGCGCCGCGAGAGGGTACGCAAGAGCGTCTGAAATTCCGTTACCGAAAGTGCGTTTCATGGAGGATGAAAATGGGCAGATGCATACCATGGATTTGACGACGCGCGTCGTGTCTAGCGAAGGCGAAGCACTTGATTTACTCTTTGTCGGCGATACCAATCGAGCAGTAGCGGAAACCCCGCTGAACATGGCGTCGAGTCGGTCGCACTGCGTGTTTACAGTGATAATCACGCGTCGCTCGAGAGATACTGACACGCTGAGGCGTGCGAAACTCCATCTCGTCGATTTGGCGGGAAGCGAACGAGTGAACAAGAGTCGAGTCAACGGAACGACGCTTCAAGAGGCCAAGTACATTAACGTTTCTCTGCATTTTCTCGAGCAAGTCATCGTCGCGCTGCAGGAACGCGCAGAGGGCAACGTGAATATTCACGTCCCGTATCGAAACAGCTTGATGACATTGATGCTTCGGGATAGTTTAGGAGGTAACTGTCGCACCGTCATGATTGCCACTGCAAGCGCGGAGATGGACGCATTCGCCGAGAGCGTAAGCACGTGCCGATTCGCGCAGAGAGTGCGCAAAATTTCAAACGAGCTATTCGTTAACGAGGAACTTGATGTCGATTTACTCATAGCGAGATTGAAGGAGGAGAACAAGCGACTTCGCGTAGAGCTCGCGTTGCTTCGTCGCGAAACGGCGTCAAATGACGAGGATTTCGAGATGGAGCTCAGCACGGACGCGCTGTCGAAACTCGTAGAAAACGTGCGACGGTATATCGACGATGACGATTTCAAGCTCGAGTGTGGATCGAGCGTCGCCAAGATACGCGCGGTACAAAGGATATTGAGAGACATGTGTCGCGCCGCAGAAGCCAAATTTGACGTCGATGCAACCGTCGCCACGGACGAAATCCCTCCCCCACACGCGGTTTCCTCCTCCGCGAGCACTTCATCAAAACGGAAGATCCACAGCGATGACGCGGATAGCGACGCATCCAGTACCGAGTTGAAATTCATGGCGTTTTGCAAAAATGTGTCTCGCGTGGCACCGGAATTAGAAAAGAACAGTCAGCAAATGGCATCTTACGCCGCCGCCGCGCGAGAGCTGGCGAGAGAAATGAATCAGCTCAAGCACGACGTTAACGTCGACAAAGGTGCGCTCGACGCGCTCAGAATAGCGCGCATCGTCGATATTTCCGCCAAACCATCCTCTGAAGAAATCTCGCTCGAGCGCCGAGTCGAGTCAACGCTCCGTCAGCACGGTCGTGCTCGCGCCGACCTCGAGGAACTGCGTCATCGCATCCAAGAGCGCCGTGCGCGCATCGACGATTTGAAAACGTCTCTCGCGAACGAGTACAGAGCGCACAGAACTCGAGAAAATGATTCGTAATGTATGTAAGTATTACACTCGTGTTGGCTCGACGTAGAAAACGCAACCTCGCATTCGCTTACTTACTCGCGTCCTTCTTTTTACTTCCGAAAAGGCTTCCAAAGACAGATCCGCGCTCGCACGCGCATCGGTCTTCCACCGGAACGCCCGCTAAAGCCGTCTCGATGTGCATTCCGCACCCTACGCCCGCATACGAACGAACGAATCGTTCACCAGTCAGTCAGTCAGGTTCCGATCGCGTCACGGCATTCCCCCGTCCTGTCTCAATCGCATCGTCGTCGCGTCGTCGTCGTCGCGTCACGTACCGGCCCAGGTTGGCTTATCACACTTGCTGCATTGCACTCTTCGGCACATCTCGTTCGTCGTCGTTCGTCGTCGTCGTTAACCTCGTCGTCGTCGTTCTCTGAGGCCTTCCAAGGGGTCGGCACCGAAAACCGAGCCGAGGTGCCGACCCTGAGCTTAAGTTGAAATATGTCGTTTGTTTTTACTACACAACTAGTGCACGCTTCATTTCTAAGCAAAGCGAGGAAATCAATCCAAATCATCAGCGATACGAGCCCGCGTGACGTGCTCTGTGAGTACGACCGGGTCGCCGGCGGAGGAGACGACGCGCAAACCGCCTGATGGATCCGCCGAAGAGGCGTTGGTTCGCACGCAAAGCGGACGCCCCCAGACGGATTCGGCGTGGATCCTGCCGGTGTTTTCATTCTTGCGCGTGAAGACTATGTTGCGCGCGACGGATGAAGACGTGCCGGGGATGCAGTAACTCGGCATGACGATGAGTGGCTCTTTTTGGCCCTCTTCCGTGGTGACGACGCGTTGTGAGCACAACACGGGTGAGAAGAGAATCGCGCGGTAGTTTTGTGGTCCATCGGGGCCTTGGAGTCGCATCGTGGCGAAATATCCAGCGTCAAAGCCGCCAGTTACGACACCCGTCACGTGTTCGCCTAGAAGTGACGTGTCTGCGCCGCGAAAGTTGGCGATTCCCGCGTTGTGAGCCATCTCAGCGCGAACTTGCATGTTTGCCTGCGCTCGAGTCACCTTGATCGCCTCTTCCCACGCTCGCTCTTCATCGTCGATTTCCTCGGTATCCGTTCGCATCTTTTTCCGCGAAGACGGAGGGCCTCTGGACATCTCGTACCACTCTTCCTTCTCATCCATTCCCAACTCTCTCCACGCCTTTTCAATCTCCTTCGTCACGCTCGCCGGATCGAGCCCGTCGTATCGGGGAGCGTGTTTGTTCAACTCAAACGTCTCGAAAAAGCTAATCGCCAGGCGCCGCTCCTCTTCTGAATAGTCTGATCGATGTTGCTTGACCGGCTTTGGCGTAGCTTGCGACCTCTCGGGGGCGACTGACTTACTCACGTCGTCTGGAACTTTGAACAGAGCGAGTTCGGGCGGCAGCGGAATTCGTCTCAGCTCGCGTCCGTTGCTCTTATCAATCATGATTGAGTACAATCCGTCCTCGCTCGTGACCCACTCAAAGGTGAACGGTGGGAGATCTGGGAGGCTGCCGTCCTCATCGGCGCTCGTCTCCACGGAGGGCATGCGTTGGTCCGGGTCAAGTTCCTCCCACTCGTCGTCGTTGACGGGCGCTAAACGAACCCCTGGAATGGGCATTCCGCGCTTTGGCGGGGCAGACTCCACGGGCGGGCTAGGCGTAGATTTCCCATCAATTGGCATGTCGCCTTCATCATCCTCATCGTCCGGAGGCGCTGGTTTAACGCCCGGCACGGGGACGCTTTCTTTTGGAACCACTGACGATGGCGCCGATTCCGTCGGCTCGTCGGCGTCATCCGGAGGAGCGAGCTTCACACCGGGCAATGGAATTTCAGTCTTACCCGCCGCTCTCTCAGTTTCCATGCGCGAATCCGTGCTCACTTGCACAGATAACGATACTTTGCCCGCGACGTCTCTTCCCTTGCTATTTTTCGCCTTTGCTTGCGCCAGCTTCTTCGTTTCGGCGACCGACTTGGAAGAAGGCTTTGGCGGCGGCACTTCCTGCTTCGTCGGAGCCTTGTGCGGCGTCGCTTTCATGGCTTCCTCCACTTCCTGAATCGTCACCGACGGTGCAGAACCCAAATCCGACGAAGCACCGGACGACTTTCTGAGAATTTTGACTGCTGCCGACAATTTCTTCTTTGGCGGAAGATTTTCTGGATTGTCTTGCGAAAACGATCGTCTCGAGTCTATGGGCGGAGGCGACGGTTCACATTCTTTCGTCGCGTTGTTCTTGTCTCTTGTCTCCAGCGAGCTTTGCTTTGTCGCCCCTTCGCTTCGCGCGTCTTGCCACATCGGATGCGCCATGAGTTGCAATCCCGTCAAGATGTACATGTGATCAAACACTTGGTAAATTTTGCTATTCGCGCCCTTTGTTGTCAGCGCCATGCCTCCGTAAATGGCCAATCCATCGCCGACAGTCGTCGCCGCGTGCATGAAACGCCCCTCTGGTTGCCGCGACGGTGGTTCCAACGGAGTCCATCGAAGTTCGCTCGCAGACCAGGACCAAGTATCGCCGAGCGCGACGCTATTCTTGCCGATACCGCCAAAGACAATCACCGTGTCTCCGTCTAAAAGGGATGTGGCGGTGTGACACGCGCGCTCATTCGGCCAGCACACCGTGCTCCTCTCGTCGTCCCTAGACTCGTTCAGATCCGCCTGACGCCACTTCTCATCGCTATACCGCATGTAATGCGTCTCACTTAAGAATTCTTTCCCGTTATCCCCTCCGAAACAAACCAACATTGCGCTCAATGCGTTAATCGTGTGAAACGCCCTCGGCGACGGCGCGCCGCCCTTCATAGTCACCTGTCGCCACGTCAGCGAGTGTAGGTTCAACTCGTACGCATCCGCGAGATATTCATCCTCCAACGCATCATCGGCGTTCTTTTTCCCTCTCTCACCTCCGGAAACCTTGACGGACCGACCTCCATGGACGAACAACCTTCCCTCGCGCAGCGCCATCGCCTGTCCCATCCTGGGCGACGGTTTCTCCCCCTTGGTTGCCAACTTGATCCAAACCTTTGTTTCGCAATCCAATACGTGCACGTCGTTCGTCAATTTCCCCTGACGCGTCGCCCCACCGAACGCAAACGTCACCGCACGCGTCGTCGACACGTTCGTCGGCGTGGATGTCTCTCGTTGGCTCGCCGACGCCCCTTCGGTTTGGCTCGCTCGTCTGTGCGCGTACGAAGCGCCCTCGACCCCAACCGGAACCGTCCCCGTCGTCTTCACCCGTTTCACGTCCCAGGTTCCTGTCGCAGAAACGAGTGTATTCATCGTCAGTCTCATCGATTCTTCTTCTTGTTCTTCTTCTTCGTCGATTCCGTTCACTCGAACGCGCGCGCGTCAAAATTCAAAGCAAACGCTTTCGAGCGCGTTCCGAAAATCACCCTCCCGAGCGCTCGTCCCGTTTCGTTTCACCGCATCGCACGCACCAATGGATACCACGTGACACTCGTCTCCGTACTCGGGCGCGCCGTGCGACCACCCGCGCCCGCCGTACGCGCACACCGCGTCTTCCGTTTCGCTAAACCACACCGCGGAACCACACCGTCCAACGACCCCGCGTTGTTGTTGCTGTTGCTCGTGCGTCGACGTCGCGCGCGTCGCGCGCGTCGCGCCGTCGTCATCGCGACCGATGATTCGCGCCCACGCGACGACGTCCCTCGCGCGTCTTCGTCGCTTGTCGCGCGTCGACGGGAGCGAGGCGTCCTTCGCGCTCGACATTTTCGAAAGAAAACGCGCGTCGCTTTGACGATTTTCGTCAAATCGCGCCGACGGGGTGTTCGGGCGCGACCGACCGAGCGAGAAGAGCGACGCGGACGTCGGACGGGCGATATGCGATGCGTCGACGTCGTCGCGTCGACGTCGGTGGGGAGTCGACGACGACGACGGCGGCGGCGTCAAGATGTTTCGAGGAGTTTAGTAACCGTCAGTGGTTCTGCTCCTAAACGAGTGATGATGACGCAGCGACGACGACGATGCGCGACGACGATGGATGAGGCAGAGCCGAGGAATAAGTCGTCGTGGACGTTCGATGCGCGACGACGCATCGCGACGGCACCGGATGGAACGGAGATTGCGTACGTGTCGAGACCAGACGTGAAGTTTATACACGACGAGTTGGTCGGGAGAGACTGTTACGGCGGCGTAGACGACGCAGCGTCTTCGTGTGCGGGTTTATCGCTCGGTGATCGCGTCATCGACGTCGGGGCGAATATTGGGTTGTCGTCGACGATGTTTTCAGGAAGAGTGGGCGAAACCGGCGTCGTGGTTGGGTTGGAACCGATTGAAGAGACTTTTGGCGTGTTTGTGAGAAACGCGACGCATTTGTGCGGTGAATCGATGGAATCGACCTCGACGAGTGTGGAATTGGACAGCGAAGCTCCGCTTTCGGTGGGAATGAAGCCGGTGGCGGGAGGACCTGGGACGGGGAAGGGGAAGATTTACGCGCACAACGTCGGAGTGGGATCGCGAAGTGGCGAGTCGATCGAGTTTACGCACTTTCCCAGAGCGGCGGGATGGTCCACGACTTCGGCGACGCGAGACGATGCAGAGACGATGGAAAACGTCGTGGAATACGTCTACGACGCCCTACGTCCTAGAAACCAAGACGAGAATGACGAACACGATGGGTTGGAATCCAACGTCGTCACGTCTGTCGGCCGCGTCATCCGCGGATTAATCCTCGACGAATCATCATCCTCGTCGTCGTCTTCCGCTGTCTCCGCCGCTGCTTCTCCGCCAACGGCGCCGATTTGGCGTCGAATCATCTCCTTCGTCGCCGATTGCATCCTCCGCACCCTCATCCGCGCCGTCGCCGCTTACATGCTCGCCGGCGCGCGAACCTCCACCCGCCCCATCGTCACCGTCAGCGATGTCATCGACGCCCACGACGCCGAACTCGACGCCGTCCATCTCCTCAAAATCGACGTCGAACGCGCCGAAGCCGACGTCTTACGCGGTATCCGTCCTTCCCATTGGCCACGCATCCATCGCGTCGTATTAGAGTGTCACGACATTGACGGCGCTCTCGACGACTGCGTCCGCATTTTACGCTCCGTCGGCGCGTTCGACGTCGTATCCACCCATCGCTTATTCGGCAAGACGCGATTATTCAACGTCTACGCTTCACGAGCACCCATTCATTAATGTAGACAATTACTACGTAGTCGATTCCTTTCAACGACGCGCATCTCGTCACATTTCGTCTTTGCGGGGTAGTCGGAGCGCTGAACTCTCAATTCGTCGGAGACTCTCAATGCGTCATACCGCGGCGTGTTCCGCGGCGTGTACGATGACGCGCGGACGAACGTCGGAGTCGACGAGCGACACCGCGCGTCGGCGTCGTCGCTCGCTCGCGTCGGCGTCACCGGTGCGTCAACGGCGCGGTAAAACAACGAAGATGACGACGACGGCGAAAGGTTCGTTGCAGACGGATCGTGACGAGGATGCTGATCGCGTAGGTAAAGAAGGCCGAAAACGGAGCGTGAGCCCACCGAGAAGCCCGTTGAAGCGCGCGGTGAAACACATCACGCGGGTGGTTTCGAAACCCCGCCGGGCGTTGCCGAGATTCGTCGCGGTGTACGCGCCGAGAGTGCCGATCGTGTCGAGCGCGTTCGTTTTCGCGGCGTTTACGTTGCTCGGACCGTACTTGGGAAGGATGTATCACGCGATATCACCGGAAGGCGTGATACTTTCTGACATTTCGACGCAGTCGTTTGAACTCGGCAAGTTTATCGTGCGCTGGGATCGGGAGGCGAAGCGAATGAGCGCGGTGTACAAGGCGCAACAGAGACGATGGTGTTTGTTGAGAGAGTGCGCCGAGTACGCGGAAGCGTGGAGCACGACGCCGGGAGAACCCTTCGTGCGCGTCGCGAATGGACCTATTGATGTCCATCAGCTCATCGCGGGACACTTTGCGATTACGATGAGACGGAACTTGAAGACGAGCATACAGACGATCGATGAGATTGAGCATGACGTGGTGGGGAAGAAGTTGACGTTGAGAGGAAAGTTGGTTAAAGACGACGCGCTCGTGGACAAGATGTTGTCGCGGTTGGGTGATATCGGGGCGTATGTGAGGGATACCATGGTGAAACGGCAGGCGTACAAGGCGCAAGCGAAACTCGCGGCGGCGTATGAGTTTTCTTTGGAGTGCGATGGTGACGATAGATTGGCGTTCGTGATTGATTGGGACGACGAAGTGCCTGGCGTGTTGCGAGCGGGGCTGCAAAAGAGGCGTCGCATTGTCGGGTTGAATCAACTGTATTTTACCTACGCTATGGATCCGGACGAGCGCGTGTATGGATTGGGTGAGCAGTTCTCGTCGCATAATCACCGAGGTCGTCGGGTTCCCGTCATTACTGGGGAGCAAGGGATCGGAAGAGGATTGCAGCCGATTTCATGGACGTTCAACTCGCTCTTTCCGGGATCCGCCGGAAAGTGGCACACGACGTACACCGCCATTCCGCATTACGTCACGCACAAGGCTAGATCTGTTTTTTTGACAAACTACACATACAGTGAGTTTGACTTTACGCACGAGCACAGCGTCGTGATTCACGCGGCGGCGCCGACGGGATTGATCACAGGTCAAATTATCGGCGCGGTGTCCATTCCAGACGTGCTCGCGGCGTACACGGATTACAGCGGGCGCATGGATCCTCTGCCCGAGTGGGCCTTGGATGGGGTCATACTCGGCATGACGGGTGGTCCAACAAAGGTGCGCGAAGTGTACGGTAAAATGGGTGAGGGTGGAGTCAAAGTCGCGGGCCTTTGGTTGCAAGACTGGGGAGGAGTGCGGAACACGTCCATCGGCATTGAGCGCGTCTGGTGGAACTGGCGACTCGATGAATCTCATTACACAGATTGGCACGCCCTGAGAGACGAAGTGCGAAAGAACGGAACTCACCTCATGACGTACGTGAATACGTTTTTGATGGATTCAAACAGCGACAAGGGATTGTTTTACCGCATGGCCAAGGAGAAAAACTACATGGTGCGCGATGTGCGCGGCGAAGCATACAGACTCGGCTCAGAACCTGGAGTCACCTTTGGATTGCTCGACCTGAGTAACCCAGAGTGCGTGCAATGGATTGAAGATATCATCGTCGATATGATTAAAGAAACCGGGGCGTCGGGTTGGATGGCTGATTTCGGTGAGTACCTGCCGTTTGACTCAAATTTGGCGTCGGGAGAACTTCCCATCGAGGTGCACAATCGGTACCCCGAGGATTGGGCAGAGGTGAACCGTCGCGCCTTGAAAAAAGCTGGTCTCGAAGGTAAAGGTTTCTTCTGGAGCAGAAGTGCGAGCACAAAGTCTCCAAAGCATTCACCGCTCTTCTGGCTCGGGGATCAAATGACTTCCTGGGACGGACACGACGGGATCAAGACGGCCGTTCTAGGATTATTATCCGGAGGTTTGTCCGGGTTGACACTATCACACAGCGATGTGGGTGGGTACACGGCGACTCCGGTTAAGCATCGATCGGCGGAATTGCTCATGCGATGGATGGAGCTTAACGCCTTTAGCGACGCAATTTACAGAACGCACCAAGGCAACCGACCGCACCACAATGCGCAACCTTGGCACACGCCAGAGCTCATCGATCAGCTGAAAATCTGCGTCGACATTCATCTCGCACTCAAGGCTTACAAAATGGAGCTCATGCAAGAGGCGCAATCGGCCGGATTGCCTCTCTCGCGTTCGCTTGTCATCCACTACCCGTACGACAGCATCGCCACGTCGCTGACGACGCAGTTTCTCATCGGGCGTGACATTCTCTTTGCCCCCGTATTGGATAGGGGGTCATCGAGCGTACACGTCTACCTCCCGCCGGGTGAAGTGTGGTTGGACGTGTGGACGACGCAGCAGACACCCGTGCAGCCGGACGAGGCATCGAGCGAAGAGGGTGGCCGAGGCAAGTGGATCACTGTTGACGCTCCAATTGGATGGCCTGCGGCGTTCATTCGTAAATCGGCGGGCAAATCAGCAATGTCAGCCGTCGAAAAATTACATCATCTAGCCATGGAAAGAGGGGGCGTCCCCGCAAAACGGCGAGTGCGCGCCATGGACCCCGTCGAACGCATCGTGATGGGTTCATTCATGTAATAACTATAGTGAGTACCGGAACTGTACTACCGTAGGTATAGAAATTTGTGACGTCTGTAAAAATTATTCTCAAGTTGAAAGTCTAAGTCCTTCTAACGCCGGAGGATACTCCGGTTGGAGACGAAGCGCCTCTCGGTAACATCCTTGAGCCTGGAAAAGGCGTTCGTCCTCATCTTCCACGGTGCCGAGCGAGGCGCTCAAGCGCAGCGCGTCGCCCCACGACACGTAGATTTTCACGGACTCGGGCTCAAGCGCCGCCGCCGCTTTGAATTTCTCTGCTGCGGCAACCGCGAGCGCTTCGGCGTCGCCTGTCGATCCTTCGCTTGTCAACACGAGTGCGCTTCGCAGAGTCAGCGCCGTGCCCCATCCGTTCAACGCTTTGGCTTTGCGCTTATCGTCCTCTTTGTCTTCGGATTGAGAATCAACCACGACGGCACGAAACTGTCGGCCAGCCTGAATGAGGTTATCCTCGGCGAGCTCTACATACATTTCAGCCGTGCCCTCCAAACCCGCATTTACACGATCGGTGCGCGCGACCTGCGCTTGCTGAAGCGCCAACTCGGCGAGGATAGATTGCACTCTCCCGCGCGCGAGATGCGCGTTGCCCAAATTCCCCAGGGCGAGAGAGGACGCATCCACGGCGCAAGCCTTCTCAAAGTGCTTAATGGCCTTGGCAAACTTTTCATCGGCGTCTTCGAGCATGTCCACATCGATGCCGCTTCTTCGAGCGACGTCTCTACCGGCACGAAGCGCGGAGAGTCCCGCTTCGGATTGCTCTGCGAAATCATCATCCTTTGCGTCGCTCCCCTTGGCTTCGTTTTCAGCCATGTACTTGGCGACGTTTTCCGCATCCGCGGCACCGACAAACGGATCCCAAATCTCTTCGACTTCTTCATCAACATCGTCGGAAACAGCCGCGTCGTCAGAACTCATTGGTGTCTCTTCTTCGCTCTTCTCGCTAGGCGTGGCGTCCGCCGTCTTTGAGTTCAAGAGCGCCTGCATGTTTGCAAACGCCTCGTCTCGCGACACGCCTTGGTTCATTTTCGCCGGCTGACTCTGCGATTCCTCACCCACCCAAACGAGTTCGTCCACCGCGGTGTCATCTTCCTCGATGATCGCGGCTTGCCACTTCATCTGTTCTTCAACCTCGACTGAAGGCGTCGCGGCTTGGAGCTTTTCCTCCGCCCATTGCTTGACAGCCGCGGCAGCCTCGGCGCTTCCAGAGCCTCGCTCATCGTCAGTTGAGCGATCTACTCGTGCTTTGGAGAGCGCCACCTTGAGATCATTGACGCTCTCGACGATATCCTGGATATCCTTGGAAATCTCCTGCCTGATTTCGATGCGAAGATCTTCTAAATCATCCTCATTCACCTCAACTCGGCGATTCGCCGCGTTGACGTTGGCGTCAATCGCATCCAGACGTCCAATCATAGCCTCCCACTGGCTCTCATCTAGCTTTGACGCGAGGTTCTGCACGATGTTTTCGTCCGAGGTGACGTTTTGAATCGAACCGAGCAGTTGATCCATCGCTTCACGCACCTTTGCGCTCGTCGTGTCGGCGATGATGGCGCGCAAGTCTTCCAACTGTTCGCTCGACATGCCCCCAGACGAGGACGCGATGCGTTCTCCCTCGCCATCTATGGCGCTTCGGATGTCCACCGCGAGCTCTTCCATCGGTTTACGAAGCGACGCTGTGTCCTTCTCGACATTCTCAACGAGTTCCCAGAGCATCGTCATCTCCTTTCTGAGTTCGCCGGCGGCTGTCTCAGCCGTCGATCGAAACTCGTCTCGCACGCTTGCGATGCCCTCCCGAGCATCGACTCGCGCCGCCGCGAGATCCCGCGCAAGCATCCCAGCCACCGCACCGCTATCTCTCGCCGTCGCTGCCGCCGTCTTGGCCGCCTCCACCTGCGCCCGTTCGACGTTCGATAACCTATTCGATAGTTCTTCGAGCACCGGCGTCACGTCTCGCTTCACCGCCTCCACCGCCAACGGCGCCGCTTGCTTGGTCGCCTCTCGCAGCGTCACGCTCCGCGCCGTCTTTATTCTCAACGCCAACAACTCATCTCTCCTCGCAGCCGCTCGAACCGCCGCTCTCGCTCGCAACCGTCGCTCTCTCGCCCTTCGCGCCAGCGCGCCCACCAACGGAAGCGTTCCCGCGAGCGCCCCAAACGCCATCTCTCGCATCACTACCGACGCGATACCGCTCGACACCGCCCCGAGCGTCGTCGCCCGCTCTAACACACTCAACCATGCCGTCGCGGACGCGATTCGAAACTCCTCGTCGTCCTCTTCAAAGTCATCGTCGTCCTCAAAGTCATCAAAGTCGTAGCGGTACGTGAACGTCGAAGTCGAAGTCGAAGTCGAAGACATTTCGTCTCCATCCCGCGCCCGCGCGTTCGATTCCGTCGCCACCGCGCGCGTCCACGTCCGCGTCGTCGTCGTTTTCATAAACCCACGCCGACGCGACGTCACCCGCGCGTCCACCCGCGAGTTACATCGTCGTCGTCGTCGTCCGCGAATGCAATCCCGCGCGGCACTTTTTCCACCGGCACGCGTCGCCGTCGCGCCTCGCGCCGACATGACGACCGCCACGCGGACGGGTAAGACGGAAGATGCGCGCGAAGACGAAGGTTTCTGCGTTTGCCTCGCGCGTGGGCGATCTGCGCGTGGGCGACGGGTGTCGTCGGTGTGTGACGTCGCGTCGCGTGTTCAACGGTCTTGAAGCAAAACCCTGACGACTTATAAATGGACTTCATTTATGGAAATTTATGTATATATGAGTAAAACAACTAGAGTATGTGATAAATCACACGCTCATCTGGTCCGAGAGTCACGATTGACTTCATTGTTGCGCGCATCACGCACGGAATGGCGGGCGCGACGCGACGATCGACGCGACGGGATGCGTCGGTAAAAGAGGAGGAGGAAGAAAATGACGCCGTCGTTGAGAAATCGGACGAACCGACCGACGAGGCGATGGAGGAGGATGTAGAGGAGGAGGATGAAGATGAAGATTCGGATTCGGACGACATCGAGATCGAACTTCGGGATGATATCGACGTCGTCGCGGAGCACGAACAGGCGGAGAAGGAGGCAGCGGAGGCGGAAGAGAAGGCGAAGATTGAAGCGGAGGAGGCCAAGGCAAAGGCGGAGGTAGAAGCAGCGGAGGTGGCGGAGAGAGAGGAGGAGGACGCGGCGGCGGCTGAAGCCGCGAAGGTGGCTTCGACTATGACGGGAAGGCGCGTTTTGGACGTGCATCCGTTGGGTTCGTACACGTTTGGGACGAAGAGAGCGAGAGGTGAAAAAGATGCGACGATTGCGAACCGCATGTTGCGAATGAAGTCAGCTTATGAAAAGGAAGGGAAGAGGAGAAGCGTCGCCGCGATTTGTTTGGTGAATCAGCACCGAACTCCGCACGTGCTCCTTTTGCAGGTGAACGCGACGTCATTTAAGCTTCCTGGGGGTAAGCTTCGCGCGGCGGAGGGTGATATCGATGGGTTGAAGCGTAAGCTGCGCAATAAGCTTCAACCCGATCGCGATGATGGATTGGAGCGGCACGAGTTTGACGTCGGCGACCAGGTGGCTACGTGGTTCCGCACGGCGTTTGAACCTCAAATGTATCCGTATCTCCCGGCGCACATCACCAAACCCAAGGAGGAGCATAAAATGTTTGTCGTTCAACTCCCGGAGAAGTGTTACTTTGCCGTGCCGAAAAACTTGAAGCTCCTGGCGGTACCGGTGTTTGAGCTCTACGGCAACCCGGGCAAGTACGGACCAGAAATTGCGAGTATTCCGCACTTGTTATCGCGGTATCGCCTCAACCTAGAAACTGCGAGCTGACTTTACAAAAAGGAAGAAAGCTAGCTCTACGTTCGCGCTATTGACACACACTAAGCGAACGAAGAATGAACTTATAATACCGAAACTTAGTAGAAGTAGACTTGAAGAATTCTAGCGCTTTGCCGCTGACGAAATCTGCGATGTCGTGGGCATGTGCAGACGACCCGCCAATCTCCACCGCGAATTCGGAATCTTTAGCCCGTGTTCAAAGACCCAAAAGTCTTCGACGTCGAGCGTCTCGTCGGGATGACCCGACACGAGTCGCCCGCGAGCGTCGTACGCCGCGAATTTTTGTCTACTCCTAAACCTCGTCGTGAGCTGCACGAAACCGGGCCCATTGGTATCGTTCGGATTCGCCATGATGAGTCGACCGCGCACCACTTGACACTCATCAATCCCAACGAGATCCCAATCCACCTTGACCCACCCACCGCTCTCTCTCGTCTTGCGTTCTCTCTTCAAATCTGTCTGCGTCCTATCCGTCGTCGCGTGTCGCACGTCGTGCGGCAACGTCTTCCCACCCCCAGCGTTCGCGCTCGACGCGTTAATCATCCTATACAACTGTTTCGCCTCCGCTTTGAACCCTTCTAGCGTAAACCCTCGTATATCCTTCGTGCACTTGCTCAACGCGTACGTATCCTTCACCCGGCTCATCGCCGCTTCGTACGCGAACCTCAACCCCTTGGCGCTCGTAAACGCCTCCAACACGCTCGGTCTTCGCATCGGCCCGGCGTACGGTTCCGCGATGAGATTGGGCGATTGCGGCGCGATTCGCATCCCTCGTCCGCGCGATCCTCCGGCGGACGCCGGCGCCGTCACGCCTTTCATCGACGGTTTCGCGTACGACCTGCTCGAGTTGTACACCGTTCCATCGCGACCACGACGTTCACGACCAACACCGCGGTCGTCGTCGTTCCCGCGCATCGCCGGTGCCGTCGACGCCGTCACGCGCGCGCCCCATCGCTCCGTCGCGACGACCGCCGATCGAAGCGACGATCCCGTTCGTCGACACGTCGTCGCCAGCATCGATCAAATCAAATCGATCGACGCGAGAGCGCCAAAAAGTGAACTCTGAAACCGTCGGATTGGACGAGACTTTGCCGCGCGCGACGGACTCGCCCGACGGGTCAGCGTCGAGCCGCGCCGACGACGAGGCGGGGCGGGACGTCTCGAACGAACGAACGCGACCGATCGAGCGGTTCGCGGTCGCGGCGGGGAAATCGACGCGCGAGACGACGCGAACCGTCACTCTTTGACGCAAACGAAAGCTTTCGACGAGAAGGATGGCGACGACGGAACAACCGACGACGGAGCCGACGTGGACGACGGGAATGTGGACGGAATGCGTCGACCGTGGCAGCGATTCTGAAATCAAAGAAGAGCGTCTTGAACCGGACGTGACGCACCAGACGATGAGTAAGGGAGGGTCGAACGCGCGCGCGGTGGACAATCCGCCGGAATGGCTCGTCGAGTTGACGCGCGCGGTTTGGAATACCATGTACGACGCCGATGACGCCGGCTCCGATGCGTGGGAATCGACGGAAGATGGGATGCGGGAGCGCCGATGGCGCGTGGTGAGTCGTGGGTGGGAGTACATGGTGGTGCGGGGGGAGGTTGAGGATGAGGATGGCGAGCGCGAGGCGACGACGATGTGGACGGCGTTGGGACCGGCCGGACGAGCGCGCGATGACAAGTCTGACGACGACGACAACGATGAAGACGATGATGATGGAGACGAAGAAGACGAAGAAGACGATGACGAAGATGAATGGGAGATGCTCGATGGTGAAAAGGAGTTGAGTGTCGCTGATGATGGAGTTGACGAAACGCGCGAGGCTGAGCCAACATCAGACGGAGCGGATCGATCGAGTCAGCGAGAAGATTTCGCGCGTAAAGCCGATGACAACGACGATAGTGCTGTGAATGATGTGTCGGAGAAAGGTCAAGTTATCACGATCATGCGCTCGAAGATGACGATGACGGAAGATGGTACAGACACACTCAACGACATTGTGAAATCGATTGACGAGACGATGAAAAAAGCCATTTACAAAGCCGCTCGGGCGTACAAGATTGCAGAGCTTCGAGTTCGCAGTGGAGTCGCCGCGCGTTTTCATGACGTCTCAAACGTCCCAATGTGGATGAAACGACTAGTATCACGTCACGTCGACTGCTTGCAGCCGCGGTTCGTTTTCGTCGCCATCGGAGCCACTGGAACGTTTATGGTTGTGAGACGGGAATGGCTTTTGCGAGCCGAAAGGCGTTCGCGATCGTCATTTGTCCAAGCCGAGCGGCTCAGTGACGATACCAATCGTGAGTTTCAAGAAATTGGACTTCATTATATTCTCTAATGAGAGTTGAGCTCGCGAACACGAAAATGATCGATTGATTGAAACGTTAACAACGAACGCCGCTGGCCCGACGTAATCGAGGCAGTCCCATCGAAGGTCTTCATTTTGCGTCGAGGATGACTTACTTTTTGGATGCGTTCGAGTCCTTCTTCCGACCGCCAGATGATAGATTCTCGTTGATTTTCAAGGAGGACGACCTCGATGCTTCCGCCGTTTTGATATACAAACGAATGTACGTTTTGTCGTGGTTACCCCTCCTCTGTTCCGTCTACTTTGTATCTGTAATGATTGTCGAGTCAAACGCAGAATTTGTGGGATCGGCCGGTCTCGCGCTACTCGAGTGCATAATTTTGAGGCAAACGAGCTTTCAAGCCAAGGGTAGGACGTTGGGACACGTCTCGCACATGCGCAACGTCTCGCAAATGTTCTTTGCTCTCACGGCGAGCAAAGCTTTTGCGCTCGTGTACAGTACCTACGACATTTGTCGCATGCCGGAGGAAGCACTCGGTGAGTTGGAGTGCAGCTACTTGCGATGGGCGACGACAGCCGTGCTCGCAGTTTTCGGTTACGTCACGTATGTCGCCGCGCTCTGTATGGGCCGATTAGCAGAACAATTTCTATTAAAGTTGGCGAAACACAAATCGCTTGAACCGTGAAATGCAATGCTTATGTAATATTTCTTCTCGTCACATACCTACAGGTAGTATTATCAAATGTGTTTCGCTTCCGCTGCTGCTGCTGCTGCTGCTACTATCTATTTACTTGGTGGAATCTGGAACGACGCACTCCTCTTCGCCGACTTCGCAATCAAACATGCCGCCCCCAGTCGCCGCGCGCGAGTCATCCCCGCTCGACCACCTCCGGTAATCCTCAGTGAGCTGAGTCAAAAACTTCGGCACAACTTGGTTGACTACCTGATTCACGACGAATCGTCCCGTGCGCTCGGTCGACTTGACGGTGAACGGAAACCAACCGGGCACGATGAGATAGACGCTCACGCGCGTCTCGCTCATCATCTCCTTGAATTCTCCCCCTTCCGAATCCACCACGGCGCGCTCAACCTCCGTCAACGCCTCCAGTTCAATATCTCTCCACGTCACGTTGTTCACACTCACGATTTCAAACGAATCGCTCGCGCTCTCGACCACCCCGCTTCCGCTGAGCTCCATATCTTCCACCCGAACTTCGCACCCGCTCCCGTCGTCTCTCACGTGCACCCGCGCCCGCAATCTCGGCTTGAGTCTAAACCCCAAAAAATTAAACTCACTCAACTCCACCTTAAACGTATCCTCATCCACCCGCTCCACGCTCTCCCCATCCAGCGTCGAATACTGCGACGCCGGCAGAGACATGTACTCGCGCACCGTTCTCCCGGCGACGCGTTGATGTACCCGCCTCGCGCTCTTCCTCGTCGCTTCGAAGGTCGCGTGTCGTCCTTTCCGCGATAAAAACGTCTCCAAGCGTTCCGACGTCGCCGTCGACTCTTCCCGCGTCGGGTTTTCAATCGACGCCAGCGATTTCAACAATCGACAGCGCCCGCGATCCGTGACGCGGCGTCGTCCAACCGAGTCGCGTTTCACACGCCGCGCCGCCGTCGTCGGCATCGACGACGTGGACGACGACGCGCGTCCCGACATCGCGCGCATCGCCGTTCGATCACCACCGCTCGTCGACCGACGCGCACCCGAACCAGCGTCGCGCGCGTCCGAGTGAAGAAGATATCGTTGCCGCGAACGTCTTTGGTTTGAGTGCCGAGTTTCCTTATGTACAAACAGTGTGAACAACTGGATGGATGGAGTGTTACGCCGAACGTCGACGACGACGCCGAATGTCGACGCCGGGCGACGACGTCGGGCGACGCCGGCTTTCCTTTTCTCACTCGCTCGACGTTTCTCTCCGTGGAAACGCGCGCGCGCGCCGATTCCGAACGTCGGCGGGCGAGGCTGCCGATGTACCACACCCGGGTGTTTTTCAAAGAGGATAAGACGACGAGTGCGACAGCGACGCCAGCCGACGACGCCTGTCGACGAATCGCCGACGATGGCGCGATCAGGGACGTCCGGAACGGCGAGTGGGTCGTCAGCGTCCGCGATGGAGTTCGTCAGACGCACGAGACCGGGGTTTCCGGCGGGGTTAGAGGTACGAAATGCGCGCGCGCGTGACTCGGATTATTCGTGGCTTGTTTGTCGGCCGGTTTCGTTTCGTTGAGGCGACGCGTTTGGGCCGTCGCTCGAACGTTTCGGTTTCGGTGATGGCGGTGACGACGGTGTGATGACGGACGTCGCGTCGCGTCGCGTCGCGTCGCGTCGCGTCGCGTTTCGGGGGAGGATGAAGGAAGGAGAGACTGACGGGGTATATTTCGCGCGCGCGTTCGACCCCTCCGCAGGTCGTGATTGCTGGCGAAGACAACGAGACGCGCGCGGCGAGCGTGCGATTGCTCGAATCCAACTCGTACCGAGGTAAGGTTTGATATCGCGTTGTGGTTGATGGATGCGTCTTCTTATCGTATTTCGTCCTCGTCGGTCGTCGTTGACTTCGCGAAAACCGCTCCTCGTGACTGACTGATAAATCGAACCACGTTCGTTTCCAACTCGACGTAGTCACGGTTGTGAGCACGCTCAAGGAAGTCATGGGATCGCTCATGATTGAACCCGCGCCTAGACGAGACGTGGTGCTCATCGAGGCGAGCCTGTTACGAGAGGGTATGGAGGACGATAGTTGGTCGTGCCGCGAGAGGTTTCCGGCGGTGGCGAAAAAAGTAGCCATCGTCGTCTTGCAACACGACAACGCCGAAGAGAAGGATCGCGAGTTTATCATGGATGCGATTCGCATGGGCGTCGTCGATGTGATTCGGTACCCTCTGATTAAACAGCGAACGGCAAACCTGTGGCAACACGCGGTTCGGAAAATGTTTCACCATCAAAAAGATTCAAAGATGATCGAGGTTTTGAAGAGGTCGAACGACACGAACGTGCACAATTTTTCGGCGCCGTATTGCGGAGGATTAAACGCGCGCGATCCGGCGGCGCTGGGTGAGGCACAACTGCGAGCTCCAACGCCACCGATGAGCGTCGAGGCGATGAATCTTCGCCAGGCAAAGTTGCTCGCTGAATTTGAAGCGCGCAAGGCGCAGGAATCGGCGCGAGGCGAAAAACCAATCCGGCCAGCCAAGGAGGCGCCAAAGAAGTCTGTGACAACGAAACAGCCCACGGCGGGATCTAGCAATAGTCGCAAGG
>Ga0255764_10000967_pt1 | contig 25042 bp, 2 predicted proteins | sample 071ome_30_FD_179964 | JGI IMG/M metagenome (GOLD analysis project Ga0255764, IMG submission 179964) | Coastal salt marsh microbial communities from the Groves Creek Marsh, Skidaway Island, Georgia - 071406AT metaG (version 2) | ecosystem: Environmental > Aquatic > Marine > Intertidal zone > Salt... | reverse complement strand
CTTTCTCCAAGTGCGAATCTACCTTGCGCTTTTTCAGGGAGAGATTGCTACACCTCTTGCAGAAAGAGCCTGTACGGACTAATCCAAGGATGGGAGTACGTATCATAAATAAAATCTCTGATAAGCCCGAGTTTTGCTCGAAGTGCTTTCAGGAGAGAATTTTCCGCTACCCACAGAGGCATCCGGTCTATCTCTACCAGCCTTTAAAAAATCAGAGCGCTCACAGTTGGGGTGAGCTTCAGGAGTTGATTGTATGAAATCTTATGTCACCTTTTTGACCCGAATCTTCTGTCTACTGGCATTTGTAACTGGAATTCAAGCCCAGTTTCGCCAGGTTGATTTTCTTCTATCCTCTAGCGAGGTGGCCGTAGAGAGTCACCTTCAGCAAGAGGGACTAACTTCCAAGATCGAAATCTTGTGGGCGTTTGAGGATAACCAGTGGAAAGTCTGGTTCCCCGCCAGTCGATCTGATTTGACGACCAATCTTGCTCAATACGAGAGAATTGATGCTTTGCGTCTTGGACAGGGATACCTCGCCTTCATGAAGGGCAGCTCTTCCATCCCGGTTCAGGGGAAAACCGTCGCTCCCAACTCCGTGCGACTGACCACAACCCTGCACAGCCTCGTATCCTTCAACCTCACTCAGTCCATTGCTGTATCCGAACTCCTGACGGCCGCCAATCTGAGTACTGGCAAGGTAGATGATATCGCGGAAGTTTGGCAGTACAATCCAGCATCCAACAGCTGGAAATTCTACTCTCCAAACAAGAACCACCCCAACCGAAATCAATACGATCTCTTGAGCAACCTGAGCCCCGGAACATCACTCTGGATTCGCTCCAAGGTTGCCGGGCTAGAAATCCGACTCAACAATCAAGCACCCGTATTTTCAATCAGCGGTACATCAAGCCTTGTTCCTCCATCAGCTGCCAATCCAAGTCCAAGAAAACTCAAAATCTCGCCTTCGTTACATTCGATTGGAGTCAGTGCTGCAAGCTCCGTCGCCTCTCTTTGTAAATATGATGGATCGGATACCAAGTCCATTGGTAAAGCCAGCCTTTACACAATCAATGGAGAGAAAATCTCTCAGGTTGATGTCTTCTGCCCAAGCGCTCCCGGTGAGAAGATTCAGTACAGCCTCGGTATACCCGCTGAATTCAAGCGCAAAATTCAGGAATCCCCTGCTCTTGGAGAGAATCTGGTAGTGAAGGTGCGCCTGATCTCTGGTCAGGAAGAAAAAGGAATCATCCTTCAGGATCTCAAGGATCAAATCACTGGTGAAACAAGCCAGCCCTTCTCCTTTGATACAAACAGTAAAACAACTCTTTTGAGTATGGTCACCGAGCTTGAACTTGCCAAAAAAGCAGGTGTTGCTCCGGATCAGCTAAGTCTTGCCAGCGATGGAAATTCGGATGATGATGTGGAGACTATTGATTTAAGTCAATTCTTTCTCGACGACGAGGAACCTTTGGATATGGTTCGTTTTGGAGAACTCGTTGATCAGTTGGCTCCCGAAGAAGCTTTCGATGGAGAACCACAGAATTTTGTTCAAAGTCTGGTCAAGACCATCAACGACTTGAATGATCCTGGTGTGGAGGCGACGGTTCGCCAGTCTGCCAAAAAGCTTTTTACCACTACTCCCCAGGCTGAAAACAAAACCATGCAAAAACTGCTGAGTAAAACTGTTTCCTTGATTGGTGCCAATGTAAAGGCCAGTCAGGAATCCATTCTTAGTGGAACTACCAATCCAGTGGAAATTTGTGCTCAAAAACTTTTGGAGGTTGACCCGAGCATTCTGGCTACCAATGCAACCAACAATCTGCTCAATGCCTGTAATCTTGTGGAGCAAAATGTAAAACTTGCCATCTCCGTGAATGGAGACGCCAATGCCAAGGCTGCTGTTCTGGATAACATCAGAGAACTTGCTGAGAACTTTGATTCCAGTGCACTTTCAAGGATTGCTACTCAGGATACCCCTTTTGAGTTTCTAAACCTGACGGCCAAGCTTGTATCCTTCCCCAAAAATCTCGTCGACCTGCTCGAAGAAAATCAGGACGCTTCCGATGCTCTGGCTTCCCTTCTGGGACAATCCACCGAGTTACTTGCAGAAGCCAAGGCAATTGATTCCCAGGCGCAACTGCAAAACGATACCCGCAAACTTGAAATTTTAGCAGCAATCAAGGCCCTGGAATCAGAGAATGAAAAACTGGGTAAGGTACTAACTATTGCTAAAGATCCCCAGGAAGTGGTTCGTCGTATGGCTGACTACATCGTCAATGGTGGTGATCCTGCAAAGCTTAATGAAGTCAGTGAACTTCTCGGGGACAAGTTTGCCGACGGAACAGAACTGGATTACGCCGCTCTGATCGATCAGGTTCGAGCGGAAGCTCCCAATCCTGTGGAAATCATTACAGATCTTATTAAGAGCAGCAGCGATTCACTCATAGCCATGAAGGTCTTTGCCGAGTCCGTTTCCATACTCAGTAAGGAGCAAATTGATTCCATTATCAACGACAAGGAAATCAAAGACAATTTCGCATTGAACAGGAATATCATTGCGATCGCCGGTCGCAGTCGAGACATTCAGGTAGAGGGAGCTCAGTACAATCTCAAGCTGGATGGTTCCCGCTCATTTGATCCACAAGGTGAAGAAGAACTGACTTACTTATGGCAAGAAGTAACAGCATTGCGCGGAGATGTTGTGACTACACTGCAAGGCCCCGGACCTTCTGCCAAGGCCACAGTACTGGTAACTCATGCGATTGGAACACGTTACTATCGACTAACAATCACCAATGCTGACGGAAGCAAGTCCAGTGAAGATGAAATCCGAATCAAGTTCTTCCGCTATCCCACTCCTTTCGTTGGAATCGAACCAGCCTTCCAGGCTGTCCAACCAGGAAATGTCACCACCTTCTCCGTGGCTTGGTCTTTCTACCCTGAAGCTGGAGATATCGACAGCTTTAGCATCGAGCAAATAGCTGGTCCAAGCTCCCTGCCAACTCTTAATGGAACGCTTTATAGCTTCACTCCAACAACCCCCGGTCTTTACGAGTACATCGTAAGCGCCACAAAAAATGTGGGAACAACATCAGTAGTTGGTACTCGAAAAGTGGCTGTTCGGGTGAAAGCTCAATTCCCTCCAATGGTCGATGCGGGACCAAGTACTCAAATGAAGGTTGGAGAGAGTCTACAACTTGAAAACTTTACTTTCTCTCCAAATGAAGCGGCTCTGACATTCGCCTGGGAGCCTGAGTCCTTCCTCACTGATGCGACTGTACAGGAGCCAACTTTTACACCGACAGTCCCAGGTGTTTACGACCTAACCTTGAACGTCACCGACGAATTTGGTGGAGCCGGCAGTGATACAGTTCGAATTGAAGTGTTGGAAAGTTACGCACCGATTACCGTGACCTCCGAGTCCATTGTTCTTGATTTTCGTGAAATCGCCGAAGACTCGGTTACAGTTGTGCTTGAGGGTTGTGGTTCCTACTCGGTGGAGAACCTTCCTCTGACCTATGAGTGGAGTAGTACAACATTCATCGATGATATCAACAATCCAACAAACTGTTCTGCCAGCGCTGTTTTTAACAAGGAAGACTTTGTAGACAAGACGACTCATCACTTTTACCTGAAGGTCGATGATGGAGCTGGAGAAGCTGAAGGAACTTTCTCGGTACGTGTACTTCCTGCCACTTCCCTTCCACCGGAAATCATTCTGGAATATTTCCCCGAGAAGACCGCTTATCTCGCTGGTGAAGATCTTGATATCGAAAGCTGGCAGTCCTTCTCCTACAATGACAAACCACTTCTCTTCACCTGGACTCCCCTGGATGCAGATAGTAAGAACATCTCCCGAACTCTTCGCTCCCGATTTCAGGGAATTCAAAGAGATACCCTGGAACTCTCTATTCCAGATCAACTGGGCACCACAGCGACTGCAAGCAAGCAATACAGCTATCAGTTCACTGTCACTGAGAAAAATGCAGACAACAGTCTGGGCTTGCAAAGCTCCAAACTGGTTAAAATCAATGCCTATCAGGTCTGCCCCAAGAGCCCGATCATCAGCAGTCTTGAAATGTCTCGGGAATGGTTCCGCGTCAGTACGGGGGTCAAGGTTCTCGAGCTTCAGGCAGATTACGCTGCTCGCTGTCTTAACTCAGATGGAACACCTCACGAAACCACCATCTCCTGGGATTATGATTCTGCCCTTTTTACACCGGATACTACAGCCGTTTCTGACTCACTCATTTTATCTTTCACTCTGGAGGACTTTAATGATGCTCCTACCGAGAAAGAATTCACTTTTACAGTAAACGATCTCGTCAATGGAACCAGTACTCAGCAGGTGGTTAGCGTAGATATCTATCCAGAAGTGAGTTGTGAACTTGATATTGATATCCCCGGTCAGGAGTCAGACGAAGACACTGGTATCTATTCACTGGTCCCTGAGAAAAACTATGTAATGACTGCAACAATGAATTGCTCTGATCAGCTCAATGATGACGAACTGATCGCGGCAACTACTGGGCCTCAAGTTTTTGAAAGACTGCATATGTTCCCGGTCACACTGAGCGATAGTGGTGAAGTCCTCAGTTCAGGTGCTCTGCAACTTGTTACCGAAGAATTGAGAGCCAATTCACTTCCCGAGATCAGTATCACTACCCAGGTTAGATTTACTGAAACAGGAAGCTTTGGATTTATTGCCAGCAACGAAGCCATGTCTGCCTTTGAAAAAGGTATGCAACCAATCTTTGCCAACATCCAGTACCTGAAGATGAAGCTTGCTCCAACCATCGTCAGCCGCACCAATAACTTTGGTGAAAAGATCATTGTCAATTCTGACAGCTACGAAGAGAAGACAACAGCTTCTGTTCTCAGTTTCCGAATGGATGCTTCCAGATCGTCCAACCCGAACACCACGGGTGGTCCAATTTCCTATGATTGGTCCATTGTCGGCGATTCACAATACATGAGCTTTACGTCTTCCGGGCCACTCGCTATGGCTACAGTTAGCGGAATGCCTGCGTTTGCCATTCAATCTTACACAGTACGAGTCACTCTGAGCGATGCCAGTGGTAAGGCAACTACAGTTACTTCGGACTTAACCTTCCTGCTCGAACAAGACAACTCTTTGCCGGTCATCACCAATGTTCAGGTTCCAGGAAGACTCATCTACAATGATGTGTCTGTCACTTACGACCTGTTTGATCTTGAGGGTGAGCATTCCAGCATCGCTTTTGAGTTTAGTACTGATGGAAGCAACTGGCTGACTGCTGAGTATGTGGAATCCAGAACTGAACCTATTACAGATACGAGCCCGGGTATTCTCAGAGGCCTTTATTGGTCGGCTCATCGAAGTCTGGCTGCCAGCAGTTATACATCTACCCAGATTCGCCTGACCCCAACTGACCCCTACGGTAGAGAGGGTGCCCAGGCTTTTAGTGAAATTTTTGAATTGAATGTTCCCCAGTCCCCTGTCGTCACTGCGGTTATTGTGGATCGTATCTGTCGTGAAACTGACGGAAACTCAATCATCAGTGTGGAGAGTGACTCCTATGAAGGTGGCTGTGTTACAGAAACCATCGATTTTCATTTGGCTGGTTCAGCAGAAGATCACCCCTACAAGGATACTTTCCGTTACAGTTGGGCCTCCAACTCCATAACCAGCTACTGGTTCATTCCCCAGATTGAGAAGCAAAACGCCAACTGGACTTTTGGTGAAGATGCCGAAGAAGAAGACAGCAGAATGAGCCTGTCTTCCGAAGAGTACGAAGGTCAGCTTTATTTCTGGGGAGGAACCCAGCTTCAAGGTAAAGAAGTCTTCAACACTGTTCTTGTTTATGATCCTGAAAATGAGGAATGGAGTACGGGAGCCGACGGAGGTAGTGGAAGAAGACTCCATTCCGGTGTTCTCAGAAACGGGAAAATCTATCACTACGGTGGACGACTCGCTGCTTTTGAAGCAGAGCTTGATCCCCCAGCCGAACTTGACGGATTCATGGATGTTTACGACATCACTTCCGACTCTTGGTCAACAATGACAGTAACCAGCCTGGAAGTTGGTTTCCGCCACGATCTTGGTGTTCTTCATGATGACAAAATTTATCATTTCGGCGCATGGACCAGAGTACCCCGCGGAACGAGAAACAATAGTCACTATGATCCACGCATGTATATCTTTGATTTCTCCAGTGACAGTTGGAGCGTACTGGATACTCCAGGGGCTCCTGATGCCAACACATTGGAGCCGATGACAGCAGACTTGCATGATGGCAAGATCTACTACTCTGGAGGACAGGCTTCCGGTAAATATCGACGTGTTTATATTTATGACATCGCCAGTAACTCCTGGAGCAAATCAGATCCAGCGGAAGCGGTACCCTGGAAAGACAGCTTCGAGAGTTTCTCTACTTTCAATTCTCAAACTGTGACGTCCTATCAAGTGGATAAATCCAACCCTGAAGAATACTGGGAAGCCAGTACAGGGAAAACAATCAGTATCGCCCCTGCTATGAACAGAACCGAGAGCCTGGTTTATGTTTCTGGTGATCGCTTCTTTGCCCTGAATGAAGCAGATGGCTCAGAGCATTGTACTTTCAGCTCCAATGGCAAAGGACGTTTTGCAGCTCCAGCTGTTGGGCCAGATGAAACCATTCATGTGACTGTGGGCGGAGACAAGGCCCTCTATGTGCTGGATCAGAACTGTAATCTAAAATGGAGAACAGACGACACTACTGACTTCCAGAGTCGACAAACCGAAGAATACTCCGATACCAGGATTACTCACATGAGAAGACCTGCAATTGGTGCTGACAGAACAATATATGCACCATCCGGAAAGTATCTGCTCGCCATGAATCACAATGGACAAATCCAGTGGAGATTCAAGGCTGATGGCACAGTGTCACGCCCGGTGATTGGTGGAGATGGAGTTGTCTACTTTGGTACCAGCGGCAAGAATGTGTATGCGGTTAATCCTGACGGAACAAAGAAGTGGTCTGCAATTGTAGGTGAGCCTGTTCCAAGAGTAGCCTCGATTAACAAAAAGGAGATCATCTTCTTTAAAGGCAACAAACAGCTCCACGCCTTTGACAAGGATGGTAAGAAGCTTGGTACAGCTCCAAGGCTTATCAAGAAAGCTCCATACACAGCCTTCCATGACGAAGACAATACGGTGTACATCACTGATGGAAAGTATCTGTACGCATTCAATCCGGATCTCAGCCAAAAGTGGAGGGTTCCGGACAGGAAACTCGGCTGGCCTTCCAAACTCTTGCGTGGAGGCTTCCGTGATAATCCTGTGGTTGGTCGAGATGGCCTGATCTATATCGGGAGCAACGACAGTCACATGTATGCCATCGATCGAGACGGTCGACCCGTCTGGAGATTCAAAGCAACTCATAAAGTTGCATCTTTTGCGAAGTTGACCTCCAAAGGTCGTCTGCTCTTCATCGATCAGAACAAGAAAATTTTCGGAATGAAAGTTCCGAGCAAGGGAATGGCAGACTCATCCTGGCCAACCTTCCAGGGGGATAATCAGAACTCAGGACGATTTTACGTAAGAAGTGCCGATCCAGCAGTTCCTGCACCAGAGCCTCCTCCAACTCCACCGGATCCGGATGCACCTGGACAAGCCAAGTGGTTCTTTGAGGGATGTCAGTCTAATGACTTTCATGCCAATCCAGCTCTGGGTGATGATGGGACACTTTACATCAATTGTAACTACCCAACCTTCAAGTTCTTTGCAATCAATCCTGATGGGTCTGAGAAGTGGTCACACAGCTACGCTGAAGAAGGTCAATTCCCGCACATCACAGCAGGAACCGTACATCCTGATGGTGGGGACGTTCTCTATGCCGTATCCGGCGTTTGTGGTCAAAGCAAAGACTTCGAATGTGAGCGAGGAAAACTGGTTCGAGCTGATGAAGAGGGTAACATTGTCTGGGCTACAGATATCAAAGTCGGAGTTCCAAGTTCCCCGGCTATTGGTCCTGACGGAACAATCTATTTGAATACCTGGACCATGCGTCTCTTCGAAAACTCTGATACAGGTTTCACTTATGCCTTCAACGCCGACGGTGAGCAAGTCTGGTCCGTGGACACGAAGGGTGCAGTATTACCACCTGCAGTCGGAAAAGACGGAACAGTTTATGTGGCGAACTATGTGGATGATTTCCTGAGTCAAAGCCAAACCAGAGAAGGACAGACAGCATTGTATGCCATCTATCCGGAAGGTGACCTGAAATGGAAGTACGAAACTGTAGACAATATCCGCACAGCCCCTGCTATTGCACCAAACGGGGATGTCGTCGTTGCGGTTGGGAAGGAAATCCTTTCTATCACCGAAGAGGGTGAACCACGATGGAGATATCGAGGCATTGTCAGCAAGGACAAGGTCCAGCGAAAGCTGAGTATGGCTATTGATGGTCGCGGCCAAGTCTACGTACCTATCAACAAGTCACCAAATTCTACTTTGCTGGTCCTTAACAGCGAAGGTAAAAAAGTTTGGACTACACAGTTCAAAGGCTTCACAACTCTTTCCAGTCCTGTCATCGGAACCAATGGCCTGAAGTTCATTGGAGCGGGTACCTTCGGAAAAGGTGTCTACTACTCAATCAACAGCAGTAGAGAACTTACTCCGACTACCTTCATCACCGATTCCCCGAGTACTGGTGCTGCAGCAGTTTCTACTGACGGAACTGTTTACTTTGGTACTGTTGCTGACGGAAAAATCTGGGCTGTTACCAGTCATTCCAAAGGTGTTTCACGCTACGGGTGGGCTCGCTTCAAGCATGACAATAAAAACACTGCTGCTTTTGGTGCCTACGATAACGATTTCGGTAGAGGTGGAGGTTTTCGACCGACTCCACCACCAGATACAAACGATCCAGACGAAACTGATCCAAACGATGGCACTGACCCCGGCGATGGAAGTAATCCAGGTGACGGAACTGACCCTGGAGATGGCCTCGATCCAATCGATGGTGAGAACCCTGGAGAAACTCCTTCCAATCCTAACCCGGAACAGCCATCTCAACCTGGCGCTGGCGGCACAACTGAACCTATCGAGATCGTAGAGCCCCCTGCCGCACCACCTTCTACCGGATTTCCAAACTACAGGAAGTACCATGCTTCTGTGATGTGGAAAGGAAAGATCTTCTTTTATGGTGGAGATGTCGGTTTTGCCAACGGATATCAGACTTCCTACACCAACAGTGTGGACATCTACGACATCAAGAATAACCGCTGGGAATGGGGAGTTGCTGCGCCTGTAGGTAGAAGCCATCATACAGGGGCGATCATTGGTAACACCTTCTACTTCTACGGTGGTACCAATGGTGAGGCTGCCAAGGAAACTGTGGAAATCTACAATCCAAGCAGTATCAAGGAAAGCCTCCTCTATCGTGTAGTTAATACTTATGAGCAGTTGACTCATCAGGTTACCTACAAAGCCAGTATGGGAATTGAAGTCACTCCGGCAACTCGCAAGATCACAGATCATGCGACAGCACTATATGGTGACAAGCTGTTTGTTCTAGGCGGTCAGGATGCAACCGAGATTACGAATCAGGTGAGCGTCTACAAGGTGAGCGGAGCTGCGGTTGAAACCACCACTTATGAATTCCCAACCCTGTTCTTTTCTCGTAAGAATCACAGCGCTTCGGTCTGGGGTTCCAAGCTCTTTGTGCTTGGAGGAGAGAATGCTCAGGGACGCTCCAAGATGGTAGAAGTTTATCAACTTCAAACTGATCGGGCAGAACGTCTCAACACCTACAAAATTCCAAACTTTCCAGCAATCAGTGGGCATCAATCCGCGGTCTTTGAAAATACACTTTTTGTCTTTGGTGGTCGTACCAATGATGGGGTGAGCAATGCTATTCATGCCTGGAGTCTTGAGACAGACGAGGCGAAGTATATTGGCACCGTTGCCAATCTACAGACAGCGCGTGAGGACTTTGCTCTGAGCCAAATCCGCGGCGAGGTCTACCTCTTTGGTGGTAGTGATGGTAATGATGCGCTGAAGTCAATTGAAGGTTTCAAAGCTCATACCACAGGACTTGTGGCCATTGACAGCGGCCTATTGCCCGAATTGCCCTCCGCTCTTAGCAATGCAACGGCTGTGTCCAATCAGGATAAAGTGATGTTGATTGGTGGTAAGTATGGTTCCGAAGGCAGCTCCTCCGGTACTACTCAGACAACAGGAGTCGCTGCTTCCGGTAGCCACTCCTCCAAAAACTATATTTATCAGCATTTCACAAGCCCCGTACTTGGTAAAGTCCTGCATCCGCACCCTTCTTATGGTGTAGCGGAACTTTCCATGGGTAGAGAAGGACTCAGCGCCCAAATTGCCAGAGATCTTCTGATTCTCGTAGGAGGTAAGGCGAGTGATTATCCAAGCCTCACTTTCGAAGTTCAAAAGTTAACCGGCAATAATGCTCAATCAGCCCTTGCCAGCGCAGAAGGCAGCGCTCAGGTAAGTTTCACATTACAGCGACTGAAACCGACAGCAACAATCAGTCAGCCAGTCGTCACCGGAACGTCCGGAGACCTCCTGATCACCTTTGATCTGGCGGACGAAACGGGAATCCCCGCCAATCTGTCCATGGAAGTCAGCGAGGATGATGGAGTAACCTGGGGACCTGCAACTCCAATTGAAGGTGTGGGGATTGATCTGACGGTAGTTGCAACTGGTGTCGGCCTGCAATTAACCTGGGATACTTCTGTAATGTATCCTGGTAACTACCGTGACTTCAGAATTCGATTGATCGCAACTGATGGCTCCAAGTCGCCAGCTTCTGATCTCTTCGATATTATTAACCAACCCGCCTATCTGGCGCAACTTCCTGTGGTTTCCAGCCTGACAATTGCCAGTGGAGACAGAGGAGAAATCGACTTTAGCTACAATCTAAGTGATCCAAACGGTGAGACCGTCGATGTCGAAGTGTTCTACTTCAATGGACTTGAACTTCAAAGCATCGAAGTACTGGATGATATAGCCCCAGGTGATGGGAAGAGCTATACCTGGGATTCTTCTGAATATGAGTCTACCTTCCTCACAGGAACCTACTTGTTAATGATGCCTACGGACTCTGTTACAGGAGAAGAAGGAACATCTGACCAGACGGAACTGTTCAACCTTATGAACGGTGTCATCAATACAGGCGACATCGTTGTCACCGGTACTTGTGGTGGAAGCACCATGAATCCTGAAGAGGACCTTTACACCTGTGCCGGTGGAAATGCTGTCTTCACACTGGACGCCAGCGGAACTGTCAATGAGAATCAGGGCGAAGCTCTGGTCTTTGGTTGGAGCCTGCCGGAGACTTCTGAAGGAGTTCTTCAAAATACAAGCTCGTCCATTGCCACGCTTCTGGTAACTGACGATGGAATTGTCACTTCCAGTAATGTAGTTAGAGCACTGGCTGTGGAGTTTGCAGTTCACCAGGAAGGCAACCCTCAAAAATCGGAAGAGCAAGATCTTGAGTTTCAGTTGGCCAAGCCCGCTGTACAGGGAATAGCACATATAGTGAGCTACGATTGCGGTGGTTCCACTTCTGCAGTCCCTGGCACGACAAGCTATTTGAAAGCTTTTTGTACACAGCCAAATATGCAGGTTGTTGTTGATGCTACAGCCAGCTCAAACCCGAATCCAGGGGGAATACAGTTTGATTATGACAGTGATGGGGCTTTTGCGTTGGTTACTTCCAGCGGTGGTCTCATGACTTTTGACATCACCTTGCCGACAGCGTACGAGCAACTTGTTCTGAAGGTACTACCTTCGGACTCCCCCAATGGAGTAACAAGTGATGAAGTTGAACTTACTTTTGAAGTGAAACAAAAAGATGACAATCAACCTGAATTTGGTGACTGGACTGTCACCGTGAACGAACAAACGGGTCTGGTAACAGCTTCGGTTTCTGTAACAGATGTTGGAAATGGTCTGGTTTCACCTGATGTAACCAACGCCTTTGCTCGAAAGTCTGTGGCCAATTTCACTCCAACTACAGGAACAATTCAGGGACTATCGCAGAGCTACCAGACTCCTACTTCAATCATGTTCACCTGGGACTCCAAGCAGGATGTGCCTACATGTGAAACAGGCGTTCAAGTGGGCTTGAATCTAACTGACGAAGAAGGACATGTATCCAGCAGTCAGTCCGATCCATTTGAGCTTTGGAACTGTGGAAAATCTGGAATCGTAACTGGAACCATTGCCCTTCGACCGACCACAGCAACCGGTGTACAGGGACAATCATTCTCTACTCAAAGTACGGGAGGACTACCAAACATCACTACCTGTGTGTATGACGGAGCAGGCAACCTGATCTCCGAGGGTCGCCTCGGTCACATGGAGCTATTGTCTCTGGGTGGGGATGCTCTGGCTACAGGTGTTATCTGGTGTAGTACTTCGCCCACTGGATACCCGACTTATACAATCCCTCTTGGTCTGGAATTAAGAACTCAGGCTGAAGAGAATCCTCACTTCTTCAAGAAGCTGATTTTAGAAGCCAATTTCAACTCTGGTCAGTTCATGTCCGGAATTGATGTGAATGATCGGGATACAAATGTCACCAATGCGACTCCGGATTCCATCGCCAGCTGGAATGTTGATCTGGATGAAAAAGATACCTATTTCTACTTTTATGTAGAAACATTGGCAGATCAGAAGTTCAAGGAGCAGCAGATGTTCCCTGAACTTAAGGAAAACAAGGGAACAATAGACCTTGTAACCCTGAACACATACTTCTCCAGGGCTTACAGCAGCTCGGATGCTTTCTATATCACCACAAGAGGATTCATTAACAGAACCTTGAATATGATGACGGATTCGGGAAGAAACACTCCGAAACCTACTCAACCAATGGAACCACTGTTAAACAAGTTCTTTGATTTGGAAGAACCTCTGGACTTTCAGGTCAGCGAACAACAAAAACTCATCGACAGCTACTCCACTCTCAATGACCTGATTGTGGAACGAGCCGCATTGAGTTCTTCCAGCCCTCTGACCTCTGTGCTCGATGCAATGATTGCCAAACTATTCAAGATTGGTGTTCCAGGAACTGATGGTGTGGAGAATGATCCCAAATCCCAGGATCCAGGAGCATTGTGTAATCCTGAGTACTTTAGCTTGACGATTGCTGATTTGCTTGAGAAGACCATTGCAATCTCTCATGCTACTCAAGGAAGTGCTTTTGAGTTCGAAAGCGCAGGGAAACTCGATCAGATTATCACTGATCTAAGAGACCCGGCACTTCTTAATCCTCAAAACTGCTCTGAGGCAGAGACTACCTTGACGCGACTGCTTGCCGAGTCTCTGGAAGTTTCTGATGAGTACATGGCTGCACTTGCCAAGAATACGAAAGCCGCCAAGGACATGGCCGGTATCATTGGGGAAGCCAATGCAGCTCTTGCTGCCAAGAATGCTCAAGCCAAGAGTGAATTGAGTACAGATCTTGCAGAGATCGCTGAACTTGATAACTACCTCAAGAAGCTGGAGTCAGCCAATGACAAGCTTAAAGAGCTTGCCAGGAATTCTGTGGATAACGAATCTCTCGCTGACATACTTGCTGAATCCTTGCGTCAAAGTGCAAAGTTCACTGGTGGTACTGTCGCACTAATCGGATTGATCAAGGGACTTGAAACAGAATTGGGTGCAAATCCGGATTCCAGCTTTGATATCAATCTAGGTGAAATTGTTGGTAAAGCAACTGACAACAGTGAAGTCAACAAGATCGACTTCATCAGCGATATTCTGGAGCAGCAGGAAAACCTTGATGCTGCAGCCGAAATTTTTGATGAAGTTGCCAAGGATATGACTCGTGAGCAGGTTGAGTTTATCGCTGATAACAAATTCTCTGATCGCCCGGTGATCTACGTATCTATCGGTGAGGGAGAAGAATTCGATTTGGAACAATCTGACTCGGAGACCATCTCTCTGGATGCAAGTGAGTTTTACGATCCATCAGACAAGGCCGGTGAGGATGATTACACCTTCACCTGGACTGTAAGTCACGAAAATCCCAATATCCCGCCTGTATCCGTTGTAACAACCACTCCTTCTACCTCATTCACCTTCGACAAAATCGATGTGGAGCTGGAAGAGAATGTGTTTGAACTAGCCCTGGACAGACCGGAGGGAACTCAAAGAATCATTTCCATTCAGGTACGTAACACCAACACAGGAAACGAATCCAAGATCATTAGCAATCGCTATTTATTCTTCGGAGAAACAGTGCCTGTGGCTGATGCGGGCCGGTATGAAGAAGTGATTCAGGGTCAGCCATTTATTTTGGATGCAACTGACTCCTACACTCTCAATCCTGGTGACCTGGATCAAATGGTATTCTACTGGAAGTGCATTTCCTATCCTCAAACGGATCCACCGATTCAGGGAAGCAGTGTGAATATCACGGAAGAGCTAACCCCTATCGTGGAATTCAGTGCTCCAGCTCCTGGGCTCTATACCTTTCAGGTCACTGCCTACAACGGCTCAAGAATCAATGGTCTGACAGACACTGCGACAGTCCAGAAGTTCTCTTATGCCAAACCACCTTTGGCAGCCGATGCAGGTGCTGACGCCCTCATTCCAACTTCTACACCACTGAAGTTGACCAATGGTAGCTATGCTCCAGACATGAGTGGTCTAAGCTTCCTGTGGTCTCCTTCAGAAAATCTGGATAATCCAACCACTGCAAAACCAACCTTCACTGCTTCTTCACAGGGAGAGTACGAGTTGACATTGCAGGTAACAGATACACACGGCCAGACCAAGTCAGATACTGTAGTGATCACTGTTCAAAACATACGAAAGCCATTCGCCAGTTCAGGACAGATTCAGAATATTCAGCTCACGGAAGGTCAGGCACCTTTTGATATCCAGCTCAATGGAAGCGAGAGTTTCTCTTATGCAGGAGAGAACCTGAGCTACAGCTGGAGTGGCACAACTTATCTGACAAATTCAGCTCTGACAGTTACCAACCCAACTTCCGCTGTGGCAACTTTTACCATCGATCCTGCGCTCTATGCCCAGGAAGGACAGCTACGCTTCACAGTGGAAGTCACGGATACAACAGGAACATCCAAAAGCACAGTAGCAGTGAGGATTCTACCTCCAGTAAAGACTCCAATTGTGATCATCAAAAAAGATCCAATTCGAAATCTCTACCGAGCAACGGAATCCTTCAAGCTCATCCTGGCTGACTCATACAGCCGTAATGGGAAGTTCCTGAATTTCAGCTACACTCAGCTGGAAGGACCGGAAGTCACCAGCATCACTCCACTACCAACCGGTGCTCATGTGGAATACATGGACTCTGCAGAAATTCTGCTTCCAGACTTTGAAGAGGATCTGGTTCAGTTTAAATTCCTGGTTAGTGTTCATGATTTGAGCTCCACGACAGCTTATCTGGAGATTACAACTTCTACTCAGGAAGTGGTAATCAATGCGGTACCGCTTCTTAGAAAACCAGTCATTCGAAGTGTGCCTGATGTAGTCGAGGTTCGACTCACCGATGGTGTACAGCCTACGGTTACCATAGACGGTTCCGACAGTCGAACTCTCGATCATGACGGTAACGACTTGAGAAATCCGATGGCATTCAACTGGATGCTTGATACCGGGGTTCTTTCGGTTCAGGACAGCAGTGCCTCCTCAAGCGCACTGAAGTTCAAGGTGAATACTTCTGCTCCAGAGATTGTGAGCATTGGTAAAAACTACACGACAACTGTAGAGCTGATGGTTACGGATACGGAAAATAACAAGACTGCAACCAAGGATGTTACAGTCATTATCTATCCTAAGTTCAACCCGGTTGAAATGGAGTTCCAGTATCTTGTGGAGCATAGCCCATCAGGCTTTGACTATCCGTTCTACGATACTCTGTCCGAGAGATGGATCTACCTCTCCCAGACGGCGACTGATCAGTTGAGCTTCACTGCAAGTTTTGACAATAGCCTCAATGAGAACCATCCGGATCTCCTGAATTCCTTCCTCTATGGTCCAGTGCGAATATCGGTCAAGAAAGACCAGCAAGCAACTACGATTATAGATACATTGCATCCAATTCCAACCTCTATGGGCGTGACCAAGGCTAACACCGCTGGTCTGGTTCATCTGGATGGAAACGGGAACTACAAGGTAATTATGGAAGCAGGCATCCAGAATGGAATGCGCTTCTCTAACACTTATACACTCTTTGCCACAGATACCTGGGTTCCTCTTCAGGTGAATCCAATTCTCGTGAAGAGTACCCTCGACAGCTCCAAGACCAGCCAACTCAACGTAGTGCCTGCTGGCCAGCTCATCGAACTGGAAGGCGCGCAAGCGGTGGTAGAACTGAACTTGCAGGGTGTCAATCCAAACGGGGGCACATTGAACTATGCTGATTCGGTTGTAGGTGGCAGCTACGCTGTTTCCTTGACTGATAAAGGCAGCGGAGTCTATGACATTGGATTCACGGTACCGGAAGAGATATCAACGATTCAGTTGAGCTTCTCCGCATCTGACTCCTTGAATCGGCCTTCCATTCCCCAAGTGGTCGCGCCTGTAAACTTTCAAGTACGTAAGTACCACAGTGCTCCGCGCATTGAACTGATCACAAGCTCAATCAGCTTTGCTCAGGATCAATACCTGGAGATTAAGTACAATCTGTATGACACTGACAAGGACTTCAACGACATTGCTCTTCATTACTCTGTTGACGGAACCAACTACCTCACCGCTGTGAGCCTGGAAGGAGAAACCAGAGTTAAGGAAGGTAACAACTACACAGTGCGTTGGTACTACAAGCGCGATGGTAGCCTCTACATCGACAACCGCAAGCAAATCAGCTTCAAGTTGCATGCTGATGACAACAGCTATCAGCCACCTGCTGACTCGCTGACACACACCAAAGACTTCATCGTGGAGGAAAGTTGGTCTGACTACACTGGCGGAATCTTGTCAGTGGAAGGTGTCAGTGAACTCAATGGCTCAAGTTTTGTGGAAATCGAAGGCAGCAGCATCTTCTGGGATAGAGAGCCACTCGCCCGTGGAAGTGCTGGCGACAGCTTCAGTCTGAAAGGTGCAATTGATCATCCTTCCGATATTCGTGACAGTATGCGAATTGAAGTGGTTGGTCCTGCATATCTGGACTTGACCTGGCTTGACAAGCCGGGCACGGCTCATCCGGAGATTGGTGTCTTTGACGTAGAAGCCAGAAAATTCATCGCCTTTGACTGGAAGAGACAGGACTCCATGAAAGGAATCCTTTTGAATCCAATGGGCGGAATTCACAAGTATGATGTTGTTGTGTTCCATCAGCAAATGGACATCGACACATACGAGATTCTTGTAGATTTGAGTCCTCTGGACTATGACAAAGTTCACACAACACTCGAGCGTGAACCCAACAACCATGCCAAAGATGGTCAGTATCTGGGAACTCTTTCCAGAATGTTGGACTACGAAGTTCGAGGTTCTCTGAACGACAAAGACTTCTTCGAATTCAGCGTCTACGGAGAATTCCCGCTGGGACTTCAACTTTTTGCCCTGGATAACTACAGCGGTCAAAGGCTGAAGGCTACTGTCTGGAATCTGGAAACAAATCAGCAAGTAGCTCGATTTGAAGGGACCCAGGCGCTTCGCTCCAATCTTCATCTGAGTCGTGGTCGCTACGCTCTCGAGATAGAAGGTGCAGTAGCTTGTGACTACTTACTCAAGATTCATGAGAGCTTTCCAACAGCCAGTGATCCGGATTTGGGACCGGACCTTCTGGCTCAACTGGAAACACCTAACCGAAAAGTTCCTTTAAATGTGAACTACTTCGAAGGTCTGTATCTGGGAGAATACTCAGAAATCGTTGAGGGAGAGTTGACTTATTTTGCCAAAGCTGAGCTGAGTGGAAGCTCTCCATCGAATGTAAGCAAGAGCTTGCAAAAGCTATCCGGTTTCAGTTCTATGCAGTCTCCAATTCAGGCCATCCACCTGAGTGTTCCCAAGCCAGTGAGCAGTCGCTCCGGTGCCAGTTCACGTGGAGAGGATATGAGGGATCGCTATCACACTCTTTTCTATACCATTGAAGCCCTGGAAGACTACAAGGCGCGCTTTGGGGAAGAAAGAGTCGACTCCACTCATTACTTGTATCCAACGGCTGTGAAGCCTGACGATACAAAATATGCTCAAGGTCAGATGTGGGATATCGATGCCATCAATCTGCCAGAAGCCTGGGAGATCAGCAAAGGGTCCAAGGATGTGATCGTAGCAGTTATTGATACGGGGGTTGCCCTTCACGATGATCTGGGTACATCACTTTCTGATCCGACCGGTAACCTTATCGCAGGATGGGACTTTATAGATAATGATGACGATCCATTTGTAACCAGTGGGAATGTTCACGGGGGACACGTGGCCGGTACCATTGGGGCCAAGGCAAACAATGCCAAGGGTATTGTTGGTATGAACTGGGATGTGAAGATCATGAACCTTCGAGTTTGTGCCACACGCTCCTGTAATGGTAATGCGATCTATAACGCCATTCTGTACGCAGCTGGTTTACCAAACAGCTCTGGTCGAGTACCAGATGTGAAAGCTGATGTGATGAACATGAGTCTTGGTGGACCCGGACAATCCGATGCCTACCGACAAGCAATGTCCAATGCACTCGATGCTGGAACGCTGCCTGTTTGTGCAGCTGGTAACGACTCAAGAGACATGACCCAGACCTTCTACAGCCCCGGTGGCTATGATGAATGTCTGTGTGTGAGTGCCATTGCCAAAAACCTGCAAATCGCGAGCTTCTCCAACTACGGTGCCAATATCGTGGATATCGGTGCTCCTGGTACTGAAATCTGGTCAACAGTCCATAACAATGGTTATGACTCATGGCAAGGAACTTCCATGGCAGCTCCTCACGTAGCTGGTGTGGCAGCACTTGTGAAGTCGGTGAATCCTAACCTGACACCTGCTGAGGTTCGAGCCTTCCTTGAGGAGTACTCAACGGATCTTGGTTCTCCAGGTAGAGATGCTCAATTCGGGCATGGATTCCTCAATGCCTTTGCATCAGTCAATGCTGCTGCAGATGATGCTGGGCTGTTTGGTCCAAAATTGGGAACCGTACCTTCCTCAGTTCAAATTGTTGAGGGTGTAAACTATCAGCAACTGACTGTTGTCAACAAAGGGTCTGACAACATCGACAACTTGTCTTACTCCGTGCAGTACACAACAGCTGTAAGCTATGAGTACATTTACGTAAGACCATCTGCCAAGTTTGGTTCTGTACCTTCCCGTGTGGGTGTCTATGTAGACAAGTACCATTTGCCTGTTGGCAGCTACGACGCAGTGATTACTTTTAACGGCCGCCATGTTGAATCGGGAGATTCTGTGGAGGCGTTGACAGTACCAATCAGTATTACGGTGGGAGCCAATGAAGAAAAGCGGCCACTGATTTTGGTGCAGGCTTTGCAAAATGGTGTTGTCGTCGCTCAGACTTACTCCAATTACAACGAGGGCTACCACTATGCTCTGGATGGATTGGCTGAAGGAGCAACCATCGAGATTCAAGCAGGTACAGATCTGGATCGAGACGGTGAGATTTGTGACGCGGGTGAAAGATGGTGTGGAAAACTGGGTGGCTTTGGTCAACCAAGTCAGGTTCAAATCGTCAATGGATCCTATCGTGGAGATTTACGATTCGATGTCACTCGCTTCAATCAGGGTTTCTATCCGGTACCGACTCTCTCGGATCTTTCTGTGATCGGAGTACGTAGCGACATTCAGGTTCGCTACGATCTGGATTCCAGCTTCACAGCCAATGTGATCATGGAATACAAACTCGAGGGAACCAGTGAGTATGTCACTATTCCATCCACTCATCTCAACGGTAATGTAACTGGTAACCATCGCAACAATGAACTGGTGCTCTGGTCCTCCAACCTGACACTGCCAGGACATATTGGGAATGTGGAGCTGCGCTTGCGCACTGTGCTCGCAGACAACACTCCCGGCAATTCCCAGGCTTCCATTATTGCTATGGATAACAACAATCCACCGGTGGTAACCAACGTCACTGTCTCTGGTCAGACGAGGGATGTGGGTTTGTCAGCGCTGGAAGGAGACATCTCTATCATCATGGATGTATCCGAACCAGACGGTGATCCTGTAAGTTTGACGGTGCAATGGAGCCGCAACGCCAGCTTCAACTATGCCGATGTGATTAGCATCTCCGGTCAACTGGATACTGTGAGCCCGGGACAGGTGAAACTGGTCTGGCATTCTCAGTTTGATATCGTCAATCGAAGTGAAAACACAGTATTCCTGAAAGTGCTTGCCACCGATGGAAAGGTGCAGTTGCTGCCATTCGATATTAGCGATGCCTTCTCTATCGATAACACGGAGAGAACTCAAGGGCAGTGGAGAGAGACCAATGCAGCTCGCGGTGGTTGTACACTACCTGGTCGAGCGGTTTGGAACGATCGAGCCTACTTCTTCTGTGGCGCGGTTGAAGGCTCCTTCCGGGATGCTAGCAATGAAATCGTCATTTTTGACATACTCAACCCTGAGAATGAAATCGCAAGTGACAGCCTGCAGGTCGCACGAGCTGGACATGCTGCCATACAGGTTGACAACATGGTCTATGTTTACGGTGGTAGAGCTAACAATGTAGTCTTCGACAGCCTAGAGAGTTACAACTTAGACACTGGTGAGAAGGTAAATCATACAGCTTCGGGTGAGCCAAGATCTCACCATGTGGGATGGCACCACGATGGTCGACTCTATTTCTGGAGTGGATTGGGAGCTGGAGGATTCACTGGTCTCAATACGATGAGTATCTACGATATTGCCAGCGATACCTGGAGTGAGGGCATCACAGGAGGCAGGGCTAGATTTTATGCGTCTGCTTCCAAAGTCGGGTCAAAGGTTTATATCGTTGGAGGGTCTGGTTCTAACAACATCCTTGATGTCTTCAACCTTGATACCCAGAGCTTTGAGCAGGGGCAAACGATTGCCGGTCTGAATTTTGAAGGTCACTCCGCCAACGCTGTCGCCGGCAGTCTTTACTTTATTGGGGGACTGTCAAGCGGTATTACAAATGACAGCGTCACCATCCTTGATCTGGATGACATGAGTACTCAGGAAGAACTTGTCAGCGGAACAGGTGCTCTTCGTCGGGAACACAATGCAGTTGTCTACAACAATCGCATCTACACATGGGGAGGTCGAACCCACGGAACTCAGAATCCAAATCCAGGCAATTTGCAAAGCTATGTACCTAAGTCCCTCCTGAAAACTCTCGTCTCCTTCCAGAGACAAAATTCTTCCATTATCGAAGGCAATTGGGATCTTGAAATTACAGTCGCTCTGAATAAGGAAGTACCTGAAGGAGAAACAGTAACTGTAAACTACACTGTGGAAGCAGTGAGTGCCACAGCAGATACTGACTTTGCACTATCAAGCGGAAGCCTGAGCTTTGCTGCGGGTGAGCGCTTGAAAGGTATCGCCTTTACGGTGAGCGATGATCAGGAACAGGAAGGAAACGAGAGCTTCAAAGTGACCATCACGGAAGCTACAGGTGCCGGCCTGGGTGAGATTCAGGTCTACCAGTTCAACATCATCGATGATGAAGGACAAGAATAGAATAGAAACTCAGCTCGTCTGATGAGATACAGAGCCCGCATTGGAAACAATGCGGGCTCTTTTTTATCGGGATAAGTAGTTGTCGCTCACATCACTAATGCAACTGAGATTTCTTTGCCTGATAATCCTGGGGTATTGTCTATCAGATAATGAAACAGTCGTGTGAGTCTTTCATTCCATTGTATTCATTTCACGAATAGGCAGGAAGACTATCCTTAACGGGCAATTGTTAAAAAAATGGGTATCAGAACCAGTCTGTCAGGGCTCAGTGAATCTTGCTGACCAAATCTCCGGGGTGTCGCTTGACCAGTCCTCTCTCTTCAAGCTCCAGCAGGGTCTTGGCCACTTTGCCCAGAGGTTGTACCAAACTGTACACAAGCTCTTCAACTGGCATGGGAGTTCTGGACAAAGCCTCAAGAACATGGAGTTCCTGTTCACTCAAGCCCTCCAGTTCTCCTTCCTCCAGTTCAAGATTCAAGTCTTCAAACAAATCCTCAAATTTTGATAGCAAGGTCGCACCTTCTCGAATCAGGAAGTTGGTTCCTTCTGAAGTCTGGGAGTGAATCGGACCAGGAATGGCAAAAACCTCTCTACCCTGCTCCAATGCCAGCTTGGCGCTGATCATACTGCCAGACCGAATGCTTGCTTCCACAATCACCGTCGCCAGACTCATCCCCGTAATAATGCGATTTCGTAAGGGAAAGTTCTGTTTTCTGGCTGGAAAACCTAGTGGGAACTCGGATACAATCATCCCGTTTTGCAGGACTTTCTCATAGAGATCAAAGAGTTTGGGTTTGAGAAAGTCCTGAATCCCTACCCCAACAACTCCCACAGCATATCCGGGCGGCTTGCATTGGACAGCTCCCTTATGAGCTGCGCGATCAATTCCTCTGGCGAAACCGGAAACTACGGACACTCCATTTCTTGCCAGGAACTGACCAAGATCTTCTGCGACACAGCGTCCCTGCAAACTGGAATCCCGTGAACCCACCACTGCGACGTGAATTGACTCCTTTGGGGGCAATTTCCCCAGATAGAAAAGCAAAAGTGGTGGATTGTATATCTCCTTGAGTAACTCCGGGTAATCTTCGTCCTCGATGGGCAACAAGCCGATCTTTTTCTCCAGAATGCGATCAAGGAGTTCCTGACTGTCGATTTGATGAACAGTCTGCATGATTCTGTTGACCTTAGACTTTGAAAAAAACTCTTCCCACTGCAAAGCCGTAAAGGATACGATTTCTTCAATGTCTAATCCGTCATTGATCAGGGGGGCACACACCACATTTGCGTGATGTTCAATATAATTCAGAGTTAAATATGCCCGAATGCGATCAAGATCCATGTTGCTGCATGGTCTTCAGGATTTTGCCAGCCCAGAACTTTCGATTGGGATCTGCGTTTGGATCGTCCACTTCATTCTTGAGTGGCTCTACTGCCAGACTACCAAACTCCAAAAGCATTTCAGCGGCTGTTTTGCGGGTTGGAATTTCTTCTCTTCCAAGGGCCGCAATCAGGGCTGGAACGGCGTCCATTCCCAGCTTTAGAATTTCTCGTGCGTAAGTTGAAGCTTCCTGTTCTTCTTGAGCTTCGGTCATCATCTTCAGGATGTGATAAACAAGCTCATCATTGTCTTCAAGTGCAGCAAGTACGGTCAAAAGTTTCAACCTCAGACTGTCCGGGATCTTGCGATCCAGCATTGTATGAAAAATCTGTAAAATCCCTGGAGGTTGAATACGAAAGAGAGCTTCAGCGGCTTCAATAGCGTACTCGACGTTTTCATCCTTGAGTCGTTCTCTCAAGGCTTCAGAACACCCCTCAAGCTGTAGCTTGCCCGCAAGATAAATGCAGTTTCTGATTGTCAGATCCTGAACGGATCGCAGGCCATCATTGAGATGATCCGGTGCTGAAATACGATATTTTTGTACAAGCTCTTCCAGTAAAGGGTACTGCCTCACATCGAGTCTACTCAGGAGTCCCCAAACGGCCTTCAATTCGCGCTGTGGGTCCACACTGCTAAGGGCCCAGGCGCAATAGAGAACCAGCAAATCATCCCCCTCTTTCAGAGCTTCCTGCAAAGGAACTTTGAAATAAGAGTTAGCGATAATCCCCATTGCCATAGCCGCCAGATGGACTGGATAATCTTGCCTGTAGAGGAGTGTCGTTAGATAAGGAAAACTCCGTGTTGGATAGCGCTTTAGAATGTAGGAAATCCAGAAACGATACTCTTCATCTTCTATCGCTAAAGACTGAACAACTTCTTCCATGGCCATATTCTGAGCACTCAACAAAGCTTCGGCAGCCTCTTTTCTAACAACCCATTCTTCACTTCTCAAGCAATTCAACAAGGGTAGAATGGCAGCAGGAACTACCTTGCCCTGCAAGGCGCGGGCAGCCTGTGATACAACAGACTTACTTTCCCTGCGAAGACAGTTCACCAGCAGCTCTCTCCCTGATACTGTCTTTTGCAGCACCTGAATCAACCAGTACATCTCATCATCATCCGCTGAACCCAGCCGTGGTTTCAGAAGATCTGTAATCTCTTCCCCCATTTGAGAAAGTGCATCAGCGCACAGTTTTCGACAAGTCCAGATGGGGTCCTTCAGACCATTGATCAGGATATTTGCTGTAGAAGTCATTCTTAGATCTGTGAGCAACTGGTATCCAAAGAATCGAGCCTTGCGATCTTTTGAGGAGCACAACCTTTTCAAGCAGGGAACAATAAGATCGCCTGTCTTCATCAAGACTTCTCGGCAATTCCAAAGATAGGCTTCTTTCGCCGTCTCAAGAAACTCGATGAGATTCTCCATACCTTCTTCACCCAGGCGTAGCAGGGTGTAAATATGCCAGTAAATGTCGCTGGCGCTCTGCTTTTTCAAATCTTCTCTGATCACTCCGATAGCCACTGAGCCAACCTGAACCAGAGAATCTGAGGCACGCTTGCAATGAATCCAGCTGTCTTCCGCAAAGCACTTCACCAGCAACTCAAGGGCTTTGATATCTCCTGACTCCCCAAGGGCTGAAGCAATCACAAATTTCATTTCGGGATCAGCTTTCTTGAGCACCTGATAGAGGGGCTTGCGGGCCTGAAATCCCATCTTACCCAGAAGCTTCACCGACCAGAAAACCAGGTCTTCTGAATCTGACTTCAGACTTTCACGAACAACATCCCCTATTTCGTCACCATAGCGCTGAAGAGCTTGAAAGCAGGCTTGTCTTACACTCCAGGGGCCGTCCTTAAAAATTTGAAGCAATGGACGAACACTGGATGCCTGGGTCAACTCGCCCAGCTTGTCGATAGCAACTCTTTGAATGTTGGGATCACTATCCTTAAGAGCTAACTCAAGCCCTCCTACAGCGCTGGGACCCATTTCGCACATTAACTGGATACACCAGTATTTTTGATCGTGATTTCCTGTCTCAAAGACC
>Ga0255764_10000946_pt1 | contig 25267 bp, 23 predicted proteins | sample 071ome_30_FD_179964 | JGI IMG/M metagenome (GOLD analysis project Ga0255764, IMG submission 179964) | Coastal salt marsh microbial communities from the Groves Creek Marsh, Skidaway Island, Georgia - 071406AT metaG (version 2) | ecosystem: Environmental > Aquatic > Marine > Intertidal zone >... | reverse complement strand
GCAGGCGGCCCTGACCCTTCGTTGCCTTTGCGCCTGGGCCGATTGCCCTCTCGAGGCCCCCGAGGCCCTCGCCTCCGCCGCGGCGCTGGTGCTCGCCCCCCGGGCGCGTCAGGCCTTGGCCAGCGAACCGCCGGCGGCTGATGCTCCGTCTCCCGCGCCGGCGCCCCCGGAGTCTGCTGAGGCGCCTGAGCCTCCGGATGCCAGCGAGGGCTGCGATCAGGCCGAGAACCCCCCTCCCGCAGGGCTTTCCGCTTCCACGGAAGTGCTTCTCGAGGCCATTGCGACCTCGGTGCCGGAGGCTTGGCTAGCCGCCGCGAGCGCGGTGGCGAAGGCCCAACGGGCCCGTGCAGGACGCGTTGGAGCTCGCACGAGGCTGGCGCTACGGGGTCGGCCCCGGGGGGTGCGGGCCGGGACCCTGGTCCCGGGGGATCGCTTAAACGTCCCCGCAACCCTCCGCGCCGCGGCCCCCTTTGCGAGACTGCGGCCGCCTCCCGCGCCGGGTCTCCGCTTTGCCCTCGCCCCGGAAGATTTTCGCATTCAGTGCTATGAAACGCGGGCCGCAACCACCACCCTATTTGTGGTGGATGCTTCCGGTTCTGCAGCTCTCCAGCGCCTCGGGGAGGCGAAGGGCGCGGTGGAGGCCATGCTGGCGGACAGCTATGCGCGGCGGGACGAGGTCGCCATGTTGATCTTTCGCGGAGAGCACAGCGATCTTGTGCTCCCGCCTACCCGGGCTCTGGTGCGGGCGCGGCGCGCCCTGGCGGGGGTGCCCGGTGGGGGCGCAACCCCCCTGGCGAAGGCGGTGCAGCATGCCACGACCCTCGCCCAGGACATCGCACGCCAGGGGCGCCAGCCCCTGGTGGTGTTCCTCACCGATGGGCGGGGCAATATCGCCCTGGACGGGCGCGCTGATCGCGCGCAGGCCCAGATAGACACGGAGCGCGCCGCCCGAGCTTTTGCCTTTGCCGGGCTGGCGGGGCTCGTACTCGACACAGGGCGGCGCCCCGAACCTAGGGCCCGGGCCCTGGCGGAGCACCTCGGGGCGGCCTATGCGCCGCTTCCGCGGCAGGGTGCTGCAGCCATCGCCCAGCTGGTCACTGCTTCCCGTTCACGCAGCGCAGTGGCGCCATGACGGAAAGGGTTAGGGTCTCGGGGCTTGGCCAGCCTTGGGTCTTCACCCAGCTCTCCGAAGGCCCCCGAGCGATCCTCGCGCTTCACGGTACCGGCGCTTCTTCCCATTCCTTTCGGCCCTTGGCCGCGCAGCTCCAGGGCAGCTGGGCACTCTGGGCCCCCGATCTCCCGGGCCATGGGGCAAGCCCCCTAGCGCCGGGCTTTCGCCCAACGCGGCAGGCCCTGGCGGCGAGCCTGGGAGATGCGCTTTCCACCCTCTCCATTCCCTGGGCCCTGGCCCTTGGCCATTCCGCCGGTGCAGCTATTCTTCTCCAATATCGCCTCGAGGCGCCGGGGAGGGCCCGAGTGCCCCTGCCCCTGGGGCTTCTGGCGCCAGCCCTGCTGCCCCTGGCGGGCCTACAGCGGTGGCTTTTTCCCGCCGCGGCGGAGCTGCTCGCCCGCTACCCCTCATGGCTTTCCCGCCTCGTCGCCCGCTCTACCCCGGAGCGCCTGGCGCGACGCCTGATCGCCGATACCGGGTCCACCCTTCCGCTAGCGCAGCTTAAGGGCTACGCGGACCTCCTGGCCCAGCGGTCCCACGGGGAGGGGGCCCTGGCCCTGATGCGGCACTGGGATTTGCGAAGCCTGACCCCGGCCCTTCCCCAGGTTCAGGACCCTTTGCTGATCCTTACGGGAACCGCGGATCGCACCTATCCCCGGCCGCCCCGGGCAACCCTTGAGCCCCACCTTCCCCGCGCCGCCTGGCGATCCTTTCCCGGCCTTGGGCATTTGCTCCACGAGGAGGCTCCGGCGGAAGTTGGGGCCGCGATTACGGGGTGGTTCTTGGGGGATGCGTTAATGGAGGTGACGGGTTAAGGTGTCATTCTAAAGTGACGGTCGCCGAGGGCGCCATGGAACAGCAGCAGCAAGCGATCGTAATCGGTAGCGGTTTCGGAGGTCTCGCTGCGGCGATCCGCCTTGGGGCGAAGGGCTATCAGGTCACGGTCCTGGAAGCCCTGGACGCCCCCGGCGGACGGGCCTACGTATTCAAGCAGGATGGCTTCATCTTCGATGCCGGCCCCACCATCATCACCGCCCCCTTTCTTTTCGAGGAGCTGTGGGCCCTGTGCGGGCGGCGCCTGGCGGATGACGTCAAGCTTGTGGAGCTTGATCCGGCCTACCAGATCCGCTTCGCCGATGGCACGGTGTTTAACTACAGCGCCGATCCGGCGAAGATGCGGGCGGAGGTGGAGCGCCTCTGCCCGGCGGATCTTCCCGCTTACGACCGTTTCATGGTGAAGAGTCGGGAAATTTACGGGCTCTTCGAGCGCCTTGGGGATCGGCCCTTCAACCGTTTCTCCGACATGCTGTCCGTAGCCCCGGATCTGGTGCGAAATTCTGGCTATCAAACGGTTTATGGTCTCGTCCGTCGTTACTTTTCCGATGAGCGGCTACGCGTGGTCTTTAGCTTCCATCCCCTCCTCGTCGGAGGCAATCCGTTCGATACCACGGCCATCTATACTCTCATTGCCCACCTAGAGCGCAGCTTCGGGGTGCACTTCGCCATGGGCGGCACCGGGGCGCTCATCGACGGCATGGTGCGCCTCATCGAGGGGCAGGGGGGTGTGGTGCGCTGCGACGCGCCGGTGGCGACCATTCGCACCGAGGATGGCAAGGTAACCGGGGTAACGCTGCGCTCCGGGGAGCGCCTCGATGCGCCCCTGGTCGTCTCCAACGCCGATGCCATCAACACCTATGAAAAGCTTCTTGATCGCCCTCGGCAGCGCTGGACGACCAAGAAGGCGGCGCGGAGCCGCTCTTCCATGGGGCTTTTTGTGTGGTACTTCGGTACGGAAGGGCTCTATCCCGAGGTACCTCATCACCTCATTCTCATGGGGCCGCGCTACCGGGGTTTGCTTGACGATATCTTCAAGAAAAAAATCCTCGCCGACGATTTTAGCCTCTACCTCCACCGTCCCACGGCGACGGACCCAAGCTTGGCGCCGCCGGGCTGCGAAACCTTCTATGTGCTATCGCCGGTGCCAAACCTCGATGCGGCGGTGGACTGGACCACCATGGCCGAAACCTATCGGGCCCGCATTGCGGCGGCGCTGGAGGCAACGGTGCTTCCGGGCCTGAGCGAGCGTCTAAAAACCTCGCGCATGATGAAGCCCCTTGATTTCCGGGATCGGCTCGATAGCTATCGGGGCGCGGGCTTCAGCCTTGAGCCCATCCTTTTTCAGTCGGCCTGGTTCCGCCCCAACAATCGCAGCGAGGAAGTCGAGGGGCTTTACCTCGTGGGCGCGGGCACCCACCCTGGCGCCGGGCTCCCCGGCGTGCTCTCCACCGCTAAGGTGCTGGAGCACCTCATTCCCCATGCGCCGCGGGCTGCCTGAACCTCCCAATCCCGCCGTCCCCCTGCCGTCGGCGGAGGACATCCAAGCGTGCCGCATGCGTTTGCGGAACGGCTCCAGGAGTTTTTATGCCGCGTCCCTGATCCTGCCCCAGGATATGGCGGCCTGCGCCACGGCGCTCTACGCCTTTTGCCGGGATGTCGATGATGCAGTGGACGAAGAGGGGCGCGCTGAGGATGCGGTGGAGCAGCTCGAGCTTCGTTTGCAGAGGGTTTATGCCGGCCGCCCTGAGGATCGGCCGGAGGATCGGGCCTTTAGCCAGGTGGTGGAGCGCTTCGCCATTCCCCGGGCCATCCCTGAGGCGCTGCTTGAGGGCATGCGCTGGGATATGAGTGAACGACATTACGAGGACGAGGCGGCGCTTTATGCCTATTGCGCCCGCGTGGCGGCCACCGTTGGGGCCATGATGAGCTTGGTCATGGGGGGGCGAGACCCCCAGACCCTAGCCCGGGCCTGCGACCTGGGGGTGGCCATGCAGCTCTCCAACGTCGCTAGGGATGTGGGGGAAGACGCGCGCATGGGGCGCCTTTACCTGCCTCGCCAATGGTTTCAGGACGAGGGCCTGGACCCGGACCGATGGCTCGCCCGGCCGCAGTTTTCTCCCGAGCTCGAGCGCATCCTTCGCCGTCTCCTGTCCCGGGCCGATGCCTTTTATGAGCGCTCCCGAGGCGGTATCGCATGCCTGCCCAGGGGATGTCGCCCCGGTATGCATGCGGCGCGCCTCATCTACGCAGAGATTGGGGAAGAAGTTCGGCGCCGGGGCCACGATTCCGTCTCCGCCCGGGCCATTGTCCCGAACTGGCGCAAGGGTCTTCTGGTTTTTCGCGCAGCCCTTGCGGCCCTTCGGCGCGATCCCCTATCCGCGGAGCCCACGGTGGGGGAAGCACAGTTTCTCGTCGATGCGGTGGTGCAGTATCGGGCGCCAGCGGCGCCTGGGCAGGGCGCCCGCGTCCTAAGCCCGGCGGGGCATGCGAAAGGGTAGGAGGGTCTGTACCCAGCGGCTTTTGAAGCGGTCCAGGTCAAGCCCTTCGTTTACCATCACCAGCCGTTCCCCTTGAAGGGTCGTTTCGACTTCGCTGCGGTTATAAAACGGGGTGTCCTCGTAGCGTCGACGAAGACGAGGTGGGTAGCCTTCGTCCCCATGTACGGTAAGGGGCACGCCCCAGAGCCCGGCTTTCAGGCCGTGGCGGGGCGGGCAAGGATGGCGGTGCAGCCTCCCGGCTACGTCAAACTCCAGCATGAACCGATGTTCTTCGCCATTTCGGCGCTCCGCGTCGTAGCACAGAAAGGTGCGGTCTCCCGCGTTTCCCCGGGCCCAGGTCCATTGACGAAAGGCGCTTTCTAGGGGGGTGGCGCCGCTGTTGCTGTCTAGATAGCCGTGGCCCTCCCACCGGAGCGCGGGGTTGGCGAAGGCCACCTCAAGGTGACCCCGGGGAGCGATGGGGGTCCAGAGGTGAGCCTGGTCCCTCGTTAGAGGCTCGCTGTAGCCCGGGAAGAGGCTTGGGGTAAAGCGGATTTCCCCCCGCAGGCGCCGGGGCCAGGGCACGGTGACTTCCTCTACGGCGACGGTAAGCGTGGTGCCATCCCAGTGCAGGGCGCTAGGCCCCAGGGTGAAGTGCTGGGCGCTGCGGGTGAGGGTGCGGTCGCTGCGTTCGGTCATGGCCCAGGCGGTGCGGTCGGGCCCGTAGAGCGCGACGTTGATCGCGCAGAAGCGTTCCGGTGCCACTTCCCCCTGGCGCCGCCGGGCGCTGGCGTAATAGGGAGAGAAGACGCTACCAACAAAAGCGATGACCGTCAGCCCGCGCTGCCCGTCGGCGCTTAAGCCATCGAGATACCACCAGCGGTAGCCGGAGGGGGGAACGGCTACGCTGAAGTCAGGTCCTGACATAGGGCCTCCGCGGCTTGGACGCCGGATAGGGTTGCCATGGGAACGCCAGCCCCGGGATGGGCGCTGCCCCCGCAAAGGTACAGGCCCGGCACGGCGGTGCGACTGCCGGGACGGCGGAAGGATGCCATCCAGCCGTGGGAGGCGCGTCCGTAAAGAGCGCCGCCGGTGTGGGGGAAGCGTTCGTGAAACTCTCGGGGGGTGGTGAGGGTCATGGCGCTGGGGTCGAAGTCGAAGTCGCGCATGCCGCAGCGCGCCAGCGTTCGACGGAGGCGAGCCTCTCCGGCCGCCAGGAGGGCGGGGGGAAGGGGACCTCCATCCCCAAGGGCCGGGGCGTTGGTGAGGCACAGCACGCGTTCGAAGGCGTCGCCCGGGTTTGCCGCGGCGGGGGAGTCTTCTGCGGTGCGGTCCTGCGCGCAGAGATATACGGTCGGATCCTCGGGGAGGGTTCGCCGCTTAAAGATCGCAGCAAACTCGGCGCGATAGTCCTGGCCAAAGAACACCGTGTGGTGACTCAGGGGAAAGGTGCTGCGGGGGATCAGGCCCGTCCAGACGAGCGCGCTTAGGGACCGATGGGCCGCTGCCGTGGGGGCCGTTGCGCGGCGAACGCTCGCACCTAGGCCAGCCTGGGCGAGGGCCGCGCTGTCTCCCCCAAAAAGCACCCTGCGGGTGCTCAGGCGCTGCCGTTCCCCTCCCTGGCGAACAATCAGATGGCTCACGGCGCCGTCCTTCACGCCGATCTCTTCAACGTCCGCGCTAAAGTGAAAGCGCGCCCCGTGCCTTTCTGCGAGGCGTTGAAGCTCCTTCGCGAGGCTAATCATGCCGCCGGGGAGGGTCCACACCCCCAGTTGCTCTACGTGAGCGATAAGCATGAGGGTGGCCGGCGCCGAAAAGGGCGAGGCGCCTACGTAGGTAGCGTAGCGCCCGAAAAGCTGGCGTAGCTCGGGGGCAGGGAAGAATTGCCCCAGGGCCTTCCAAAGGCTGGTAAAGGGGCGAGTGGCTAGGAGATCCCCAAGGCGGAGCGGCCCGATGCGGCGCACGAGATCGAAAGGACTCGGGCGACTGCCCTCGATATAGCTGTGCTGGAGCACGTCGTAGCAGCGCTTAGCGGCGGCTTGGAAGTCGCGAAAGCCTTCGGCGTTGGCGCGTCCGAAACGATCACCGATGGCGGCTTCCGAGGCCCCGGGGTCAGCGAAGAGGTCGAGCCCCGCTCCGTCGTTCCAGAAATGGCGGGCGATGACGGCTGCGGGCTCGGGGCGAAGGGTCCCCTCGAAGTCTCCCCCGGCAGCGTCAAAGAGCGCCTCGAAGATGGGCTTCAGGGTGAACACCGTGGGGCCCGCGTCCACCCCCGGGCCTCCGGCGAAGGTTTGGCGAAGCTTGCCGCCGGCGGCCCCGGCCCGCTCGAAAACGTCCACCGAGTGGCCCCGTCGGGCAAGGAGAGCGGCCGCGCTGAGGGCGCCGATGCCTGCCCCCACAATGGCAATGTTCTCTGATCCCATGGTGCCCCCGCCCCGCCTGCAGCCCCGTTGACCTTATGTCTAGGATACATGACACTCTATATGTCTAACTAGGGTGACGCTCGGGGGCGTAGCCATGGAAGCAGAGCAGCTGATTGAGCACGAACTTCGGCGCATTCTCGACTTTGCGACGCAGGCACCCTGTCCACCCCGGCTAGCGGCGGCCTATCGCTACGCCATTCTTCCCGGAGGGTCCTGGATTCGCCCACGGCTGACCCTGGCCGTGGCTCAGGCCTGCGGCAATCAGGCGCCCGGTGCGGCCCTGGCCTACGCGGCGGCCCTTGAGCTCATGCACTGCGCTAGCCTCATCCACGACGACCTTCCCTGCTTTGATAACGCGAAGACGCGCCGCGGGCGCCCCGCGCTCCATCGGGAATTCGGCGAGCCCCTAGCGCTGCTCACCGGCGACGGACTCATCGTGCTGGCCCTCCAGTGGCTTTCCCTTGAAGGGCGGGATGGGGGGGGCGTGCTACCGGCGCTGCACAATCAGTTGGCCTGTGCCGTGGGGGCCCCGGCAGGCATCGTGGCGGGGCAAAGCTGGGAAGAAGAAAGTGAAATTGACCTTCGGGCCTACCACGAGGCGAAAACCGGCGCGCTCTTTTCCGCCGCTACCGCCGGCGGGGCTCTGGCCGGGGGCGGGGAAGCCCAGGCCTGGGGTCGTCTGGGTGCACGTTTGGGAGAGGCGTATCAGGTCGCCGATGATCTTCGCGATGCCCTCGGAGACAGCGACGAGCTGGGCAAGCCCGTGGGGGTCGACCAGGCCCTAGGGCGGCCGAGCGCCGTGCTACAGCTTGGGGTAGAGGGCGCCGCCCAGCGCCTTCGGGACCTCGTGGCCGAGGCGCTTGCTTCCATACCGCCTTGTCCCGGGCGTCCAGCGCTTTTGGCGACGATAGAAGCGCAGGCCAAGGCCATTCTCGCCGGCTGCAAAGTCCGCGCGGCGGCTTAGGACGCCGTGTCCACGGGAACCCTTCAGCCCCGCCGCGGGGCCATGTCCCTCGGCAAGCGCTGGGATCGCTGGCTCAATGGGCTCCTTCAGCGTGCCGCCCGACCGGAAAGCTTGAGCCGGGTTGCCCGCTTACCCCTTGGAGGGTTCTTCGCCCGGCGCCAGGCCCGGGCCCTTTTTGATCTTGTTTCCGGCTTCACCGCAACCCAAACGGTGCTGGCCTGCGTTCGCCTTCGGGTCTTCGAACGTCTCCTCGCCGAGGCGCAAACGGCCCGGTCCCTGGCGCCGGGCTTGGGGCTCACGGAGGAGGGCTGCCAACTTTTGCTTGATGCGGCCACGGCCCTGGGCCTGCTGCGCCGTCGCTGGACCGGTCGCTACGGCCCCACCCCCCTTGCCCTGGCCATTGTGGGCCTGCCCGGGGTGCGAGAGATGATCGAACACAATACCCTCCTTTACGAAGACCTCCGCGATCCCGTGGCCCGCCTTCAAGGCCGGCCTGGTCCTGCCCTTGCCGCGTTCTGGCCCTATGCCGGGGACGGAGAAGAGGCGCCCGAGGCGCCGGCAGCGGAGGCTTACTCGGCGCTTATGGCGAGCTCTCAGGGCATGATCGCCAGCGAAGTGCTGTCGGCCTACGATTTTTCTTCGCATCGTCGGGTGATGGATGTGGGAGGCGGCAATGGGGCCTTTCTGGCGGCCCTGGCCGATGCGGTACCGGGCCCCCGGCTGGTGCTGTGTGATCTTCCCGCGGTGGCGCGCCTGGCTGAGGCGCGCTTTCGGGCACGCCCCGACGCCCAGCGCTTCGCCGTTCATCCTGTGGATTTCTTGAAGACGCCTCTTCCTGCCAACGCCGATCTCATCACTTTAGTGCGCGTACTCCACGACCAGGACGATGAGCGCGCCGAACGCCTTTTGGCTCGGGTGGCCAAGGCCTTAGCGCCCGGGGCGAAGCTGCTGGTGGCCGAGCCCCTCCGGCACACCGCCGGGGCTCAGCGATTCTCCGATGTTTACTTCTCTCTTTACCTGAGGGCCATGGGTCGGGGCCGGCCTCGGTCCGAGGGGGAGGTGCGGACCCTTCTAGAGGCCGCTGGTTTCCGCCGGGTGCGGCGCCTGCCCACGGCCGTTCCTTTGCAAACCAGCGTCCTATTGGCTGAACGGCCCGCCTAGGGGTGTTGCTTTTGCCACCAATCAGCGTAAATTCAGAGTGACGTTAAAAGATGTCATAAAAAAATGACGTCAGTAGGCGCCACCGCGCCAGGAGCCCACCATGGGTGCAGCGCTGCAGGCTAAGGCCATTGTGCTCTCCGAGCCGTTGAAGCTCGGCCTCCAAGATCTGGCCCTCCAGGCGCCGGGTAGCGCCGATGTGGTGGTGGATATCGCCTACAGCGGGATCAGCACCGGTACGGAAAAGCTTCTTTTTGACGGCTCCATGCCGCCCTTTCCCGGGCTGTCCTATCCCTTGGTGCCCGGCTACGAGTCCGTAGGCCGTGTTAGCGAGGCCCCCCGAGGGACGGGACTCCGGCCGGGAGACTGGGTGTTTGTACCGGGGGCGAACTGTTTTGAAGGGGCCCGGGGCCTCTTTGGGGGTGCGGCTTCGCGTCTTGTGGTTCCCGCCGACCGGGCCATTCCCCTCGACTCCACCTTGAAGGAGAAGGGCGTGCTCCTGGCTTTGGCGGCAACCGCCGTGCACTGCCTGCGACCGGCAGAGAGCACCGGGCGGGAGGCCTTCGCCTTCCCCGAGCTCATCATTGGCCATGGCGTCCTAGGGCGCCTTATTGCCCGTCTGACCATCGCCCTAGGGGGCGCTGCGCCGAAGGTTTGGGAGACGGACCCGCAGCGGCTCAGCGGTGCCGATGGCTATGTGGTGTTGAGCCCTGAAGCTGACCCGCGCAGGGATTACGCTCGCATCCTCGACGTCAGCGGCTCGCCGGCGCTCCTCGATACCTTAATTAGTCGCCTGGCGCCTCAGGGGGAGCTGGTCCTGGGGGGCTTCTACGCCGAACCCCTGAGCTTCACCTTCCCCCCGGCCTTCCTCCGCGAGCTTCGCCTCCGCGTGCGGGCGGAATGGAAACCGGAGGACCTCCGCGTTGTGCTTCGTCTGCTCGACGAATCGCGCCTTTGCCTGGACGGCTTGATTACCCACCGCGCTGACCCCGAAGACGCGTCGGAAGCCTACGAGCGCGCCTTCAAAGATCGCAGCTGCCTGAAAATGATTCTGAACTGGAGTGCCTCATGACCACCCCCGTGCGCCCGGAAGTGCATTCTCATATTCCCCTGTCCTCCGTGGAGGAGGGGCCAAGCTCCAGCGCCGAGGTCATCGCGATCTACGGCAAGGGGGGTATCGGCAAAAGTTTCACCTTGGCGAATCTCTCTTACATGATGGCGGAACAGGGTAAAAAGGTGCTGCTGATCGGCTGCGATCCGAAAAGCGACACCACCTCCTTGCTCTTCGGAGGCCGCGCCTGTCCCACCATCATCGAAACCTCCGCTCGCAAAAAGGAGGCGGGGGAAGAGGTCTCCATTAGCGACGTTTGCTTCAAGCGCGGCGGCGTCTATGCCATGGAGCTTGGGGGGCCGGAGGTGGGCCGGGGCTGCGGCGGTCGGGGCATCATTCATGGCTTTGAGCTCCTCGAAAAGCTCGGCTTCCACGAGTGGGGCTTTGATTACGTCCTTCTCGATTTTCTCGGCGATGTGGTGTGCGGAGGCTTCGGTCTCCCCATCGCCCGGGATATGTGTCAGAAGGTCATTGTGGTGGGGTCGAACGATCTTCAATCCCTCTACGTCGCCAACAACGTCTGTAGTGCAGTTCAGTACTTCCGCAAGCTCGGAGGGAATGTTGGGGTTGCCGGTTTGGTCATCAATAAAGATGACGGCACGGGGGAGGCAGCACGCTTTGCAGAGGCGGTGGATATTCCCGTGCTGGCGTCCATCCCCGCGGACGAAGACATCCGGCGCAAGAGTGCTAACTACCAAATCATCGGCACCCAGGAAAGTCCCTGGGGGAGTCTCTTCGCAGCCCTCGGGGACCAGGTTGCCACGGCGCCCCCGCGCCTGCCCAAGCCCCTAGACCAGGACGGCCTACTCGATCTCTTTAAGGCAGAGAACGTCGGCCGAAACGTCGTGCTCGAGCCCGCGACCCTCGAGGATCTCTGCGGTCCCCAGGGCATCGCGCAGCGCTCCCTGGAGGTGGTGTATGACACCCTCTGAGCCGGAGAACACCGTGCAGCAGATCCCCGTCACCGAGGTAGACGGCGGCGCTTGCGGAACCGAGGCGCTGCGTAGCGGCGCCGGCGCCGACCCGGAAACCATGGCCCAGTTTGCTAGGGACTATCCCAAGGGGCCCCATGACCAGCCCCAAAGTATGTGCCCGGCCTTCGGTTCCCTTCGCGTCGGGCTTCGCATGCGGCGCACGGCGACCATTCTTTCCGGCTCGGCCTGCTGCGTTTACGGCCTGACCTTCACCTCCCATTTCTATGGTGCGCGGCGTTCCGTCGGCTATGTGCCCTTCAACTCGGAAACGCTGGTCACGGGTAAGCTCTTTGAGGACATCAAGGAAGCGGTAGAGCGCACGGCTGACCCAGCGCTCTACGATGCCATTGTGGTCACCAACCTCTGTGTCCCCACGGCCTCCGGGGTCCCGCTGCGACTCCTACCTAAGGCGATCAACGGGGTCCGCATTATTGGTATTGATGTTCCGGGCTTTGGCGTGCCGACCCACGCGGAAGCCAAGGACGTGCTCGCCGGGGCCATGCTGGCCTACGCTCGCGCCGAGGCGGAGCAGGGGCCCGTGGCCGCGCCCCGGGGCCCGACTACTCAGGCGCCCACGGTGACGTTCCTCGGCGAAATGTTCCCCGCTGATCCCGTGAACCTCGCCATGCTCCTCGACCCCCTTGGTCTGGCCCCCGGGCCCGTGGTGCCCACCCGGGAATGGCGTGAGCTTTACGCGGCCCTGGCAAGCCCCGTGGTGGCGGCCATCCATCCCTTCTACACCGCTTCGGTTCGGGAGTTTCAGCGCGCCGGGCGCCGCGTGGTGGGTTCGGCGCCGGTAGGCGTTGAAGGAACGGCCAGCTGGCTCGAAGCCATCGGTGAAGCGGCAGGGGTGTCCTCTGCGAAGATTGAAGCGGCCAAGGCTAAGGCCTTGCCCGGTATTCGGGAGGCCCTGAAGGGGGCGCCGGTGCAGGGGCGTATTACCCTGTCCGGCTACGAAGGTTCGGAGCTCCTCGTGGCGCGGCTGTTGATCGAAAGCGGAGCAGACGTGCGCTACGTCGGCACCGCGGCGCCGAAAACACCGTTCTCCGAAGCGGACTGCCGCTGGCTCCAAGCCCGGGGTGTGGAGGTGCAGTTCCGCGCCTCCCTAGAGCAAGACCTCGCGGCGATTGCGGCTTTTGATCCGGCGCTGGCCATCGGCACCACCCCCGTGGTGCAGAAAGCGAAGGAGCTCGCCGTTCCTGCCCTTTATTTCACAAACCTCATTTCCGCTCGGCCCCTCATGGGGGCTGCGGGGGCGGGCTCCCTGGCGCAGGTGGTGAACGCCGCGATGGGGAACCAGGACCGCTTCCACAGCATGCGTGCCTTCTTTGATGGGGTAGGGCAGGGCGCCACCGCGGGCATCTGGCGGCCGGAACAGGCCTCGGCGCTTGGGGAGGGCGCTTAGGTGTTGGTCCTCGACCACGATCGCGCCGGCGGCTATTGGGGCGCGGTGTATATGTTCACCGCGGTGAAAGGTCTTCAGGTCATTATCGATGGCCCCGTGGGTTGCGAAAACCTCCCCGTGACCTCGGTGCTTCACTACACCGATGCGTTGCCGCCTCATGAGCTGCCCATCGTGGTGACGGGGCTTTCGGAAACGGAGCTGGGCTCCGTGGGCACGGAAGGGGCCATGAAGCGGGCCCATGAGGTGTTGCAAAGCGATCTGCCAAGCGTGGTGGTGACCGGCTCCATCGCCGAAATGATCGGCGGGGGCGTGACTCCCGAGGGCACAGGCATTCAGCGGTTCTTGCCGCGCACGATCGACGAAGACCAGTGGCAAAGCGCCGATCGCGCCTTGCTGTGGCTCTGGAAAACCTTTGGCCCGAAGAAGGTTGCGGCGCCTAAGCGGAAGGCTGGGGCGAAGCCGAAGGTCAACATCCTCGGTCCTGCCTACGGGATCTTTAATTCCCCCTCCGATACGGCAGAGCTGTGCCGCTTGGTGGAGGGCATCGGTGCCGAGGTCAACCTTTGCTTCCCCCTAGGTGCCTCTCTGGCGGATCTCAAAAAGCTGCCCCTCGCGGAGGCCAACATCTGCCTCTATCGGGAGTACGGGCGAAGCCTATCCGAGGCCCTCGAGCGCCCCTATTTCCACGCGCCCGTGGGTTTGGAAAGCACCACCCGATTCCTCCGGGCCCTCGGCGAAACCCTAGATCTCGATCCTGAGCCCTTCATCGAGCGGGAAAAGCACAGCACCTTAAAGCCCATCTGGGATCTTTGGCGCTCTGTCACGCAGGATTTCTTCTCCACGGCCAGCTTTGGGGTTGTTGCTGGCGAGAGCTACGCCAAGGGCTTAAAGCGCTTCCTAGAAGACGAGCTCGGTATGCCTTGCGCCTTCAGCTTTGTGCGCAGTGCAGGGCAGAAGCCCGATAACGCTGCGGTTCGCGATGCGATCCACAAGGCGCCCCCCATGATGCTCTTCGGCAGCATCAATGAGCGCATGTACGCCGCCGAAGCAGGGGGGCGGAGCCACTACATTCCTGCGTCCTTCCCCGGCGCGGTGATTCGGCGCCATACGGGGACGCCCTTTATGGGCTACGGCGGTGCGACCTATCTCGTTCAGGAGATCTGCAACGGGCTCTTTGATGCGCTCTTCCATGTGCTGCCCCTGGCCTCGTCTCTGGATGCGGTATCCCCGACGCCCGCGGCCGTGCAGGAAAGCCCCGTCCCCTGGGCCCTCGAGGCCCAACAGGCCCTCGAGGCCTATTTGGCCCGGCAGCCCGTATTGATTCGAATCTCTGAGGCGAAGCGCCTCCGCGATGCGGCGGAGCAAGCCGCCCGAAGTGCTGGCCTTTCCGAGGTCACGCTGGCGGCCCTAGCGCTCCCTGGCGTGCCCCAAGGGAATGGGTCCGCTGCGCCCCCGACGGAGGCCAAGCAGCGACGTACCGATGAAGCCCCCGTTTAGGGCGATAAAAAATTGGAATTCGCCCCGCGTCAGCGGGGCGATAGGTCGCAGGGAAACCTGCGAAACACCGTGTAAAGCGAGCGCGGTGGGTCAGGGCAACCTGGCCGGTATTCAAACTCGCGACATTGGAGGTAGTTATGTCTGATAAGCGCGGCCCCTCGGGGCTTACCGAGCGTGAAGCGGCGGAATACCACGGGCAGTTTGTCCTGTGGACCATGATCTGGGCAGCCGGTGCTGCAGCAGCTCACTTTTCCGCTTGGATGTGGCGTCCTTGGATCCACAGCCTTTCCCAAATCGACGGCGCGAACTCCGTGCTGGCTTCCATCGCACCCTTTGTGTCCTAAGCCAGGGCAAGGAGCATAACCATGCATAAGATTTGGATGATGTATAACCCGGCCCGCGCCGGCGTTGCTCTCGTGGCGTTTCTCGCAATTCTTGCGTTTACGATCCACTTCATTCTCCTCAGCTCCGATTATTTCAATTGGATTGAGGGTCCGCCCACGGCTTCCGTTGTACCGATGAGCCTTGAGGCTCCGACCGGCCCCGCTTCGGGCCTCGTTTGAGCTGAGCACGAAGGCTGCGGCCCGGCCCGAAGTGCTGGGGCCGGTCCGCTGTGCAAGCCTGATGCAAGGGGGACCTTGAGATGGCACTGCTAAGCTTCGAGAGAAAGTATCGCGTTCGTGGCGGGACTTTGCTCGGAGGAGATTTATTCGATTTTTGGGTGGGCCCGTTTTATGTCGGCTTTTTCGGCATAACCACCCTATTCTTTGCAGGTCTCGGGACCGCACTGATTATCTTCGGAGCCTCCCAGGGTGATACCTGGAACCTCTGGCAGATCAACATTGCGCCCCCGGATCTCAAGTACGGTCTTGCGCTTGCACCGCTTAGTGATGGCGGCCTTTGGCAGATCATTACCATTTGCGCCGTAGGCGCCTTTGGTTCTTGGCTGCTAAGGGAAGTGGAGATCTGTAGGAAGCTAGGTATTGGCTTCCATATTCCTTTTGCGTTCGGCGTTGCCGTCTTCGCCTACGTGACCCTCGTTGTCATTCGTCCCTTACTCATGGGCGCATGGGGTCATGGCTTTCCCTACGGCATCCTTTCTCACCTCGATTGGGTGTCCAACGTGGGCTATCAGTACCTGCACTTCCACTACAACCCGGCGCATATGCTGGCGGTGACGCTGTTCTTCACCACCACCATGGCGCTCGCGTTGCACGGAGCTCTGGTGCTATCGGCCACGAACCCGAAAAAGGGAGAGGCGGTTAAAACGCCCGAACATGAAAACGCGTACTACCGGGACACCATCGGTTACTCCATCGGCACCCTCGGCATCCACCGGGTGGGCCTGATTCTGGCTTTGGCAGCAGGATTCTGGAGTGCCGTCTGCATCGTCATCAGCGGGCCCTTCTGGACTCGCGGATGGCCGGAGTGGTGGTCCTGGTGGTTGAACTTGCCGCTTTGGTCGTGAAGGGAGGGATCAGTCGATGGCTGTGAACGAATATCAAAACATCTTCACGCGCGTGCAAGTGACTGGGCCAGCGGAAGAGGGCATTGAGCTCCCCAAGGGTATTTGGGAGCGTCAGGGCACGCCTTTCTTCAGCTATTGGCTTGGGAAAATCGGAGATGCGCAGGTGGGGCCCTTTTATCTCGGGACCTTCGGCCTGCTGTCTCTGGCCTTCGGGCTGACGGCCTTTGAGATCATTGGCTTCAACATGTGGGCCTCCGTTAATTGGAACCCCATTGAGTTCGTCCGGCAGCTGTTCTGGTTGGCTCTCGAGCCGCCGGCAGCGGAGCACGGCCTGTCCATTCCGCCCCTGAACGAGGGGGGCTGGTGGCTTCTGGCGGGCTTCTTCCTGACGATCGCAATCGTTCTATGGTGGTTTCGCATGTATCGTCGCGCACGCCAACTGGGGTTGGGGACGCATACCGCTTGGGCCTTCGCCGCTGCGATCTGGCTTTACCTGGTATTGGGCTTTATCCGCCCGGTGCTTATGGGAAGCTGGAGCGAGGCGGTGCCCTTCGGTGTTTTCCCACACCTTGATTGGACCGCAGCGTTCTCCCTCCGCTACGGGAACCTGTTCTACAACCCATTCCATATGCTCTCCATTGCCTTCCTCTACGGCTCGGTGCTGTTGTTTGCCATGCATGGCGCAACGATCCTGGCCACGGCCCGGTACGGGGCTGAGCGGGAGATTGAGCAGATCGTGGACCGGGGAACGGGCTCGGAGCGGGCGGCCCTGTTCTGGCGCTGGACCATGGGCTTTAACGCCTCCATGGAATCCATCCACCGCTGGGCGTGGTGGTTTGCTGTGCTTTGCCCCTTAACGGGCGGCATCGGCATCCTGCTGACGGGAACGGTGGTCGACAATTGGTATCTGTGGGCTGTGAAGCATGGGGTGGCTCCGGCCTACCCGGCGATGCTTCCCGCGACCGCAGATCCGTTGATGGGAGCGAACTGATGATCAAACAATGGTTCGCAAAAACGGTCAGCATAGCCCTTGGGGTTGTGCTGCTGGCGGGGTGTGAACCCCCCACGGCGGAAAGTACGCAGAATGGCTTCCGCGGCACTGGCATGCTGCAGCTTGAGCAACCCAAGGTTCGGGAAGCGAAGGTGGCAGCAAACCAGGCGCCGGCCGCGTCTCCTGCGTTACCCGCGACGCCCCCCTACGCTAAGGATGTGTACCAAAATGTACAGGTGCTTGGCGATCTGGGTGTTGGGCAGTTTACGCGCCTGATGGCGGCGATGACCGAATGGGTCGCGCCGGAGGAAGGCTGTAATTACTGCCACGTGACGGGGAATCTCGCGTCCGACGATATCTACACCAAGGTGGTCTCCCGGCGCATGCTGCAGATGACGCAGCACATCAATGCCAACTGGAATGACCACGTCGGTGAGACGGGCGTGACCTGCTACACCTGTCACCGGGGAAACAACGTGCCAGCGGAAATCTGGTTCGAAGACCCCGGCCCGAGATCCGCTGCTAAGGCGGGTTGGCGTGATAACCAAAACACGCCGGCTCCGGTGGCCGCGATGGCGTCTCTTCCCTACGACTCGCTATCGCGTTACCTCCTTGGCGACGAGGAAATTAGGGTCATTGGCAATACGGCGCTGCCGTCAACCAATACGTCCTCCATTAAAGCAACGGAGGGCACCTACAGCCTGATGATGCACATGTCCGACGCGCTCGGCGTGAACTGCACCTTCTGCCATAACACACGGGCTATGGCCGATTGGACGCAAAGCACGCCGCAGCGGGTCACCGCATGGTACGGCATCGAGATGGCTCGGGACCTCAACGTGGATTATCTCGACCCGCTTCAGCCGGTGTACCCCGAGCATCGCCTCGGGAGCCTGGGTGATGCGCCGAAGGCGAATTGCGCAACCTGTCACCAGGGCGTCAATAAGCCACTGTACGGCGCAGCGATGGTGAAGGACTTCCCGTCTTTGACGGTGGAGGCTAGCACCAACGCCATGGGTCAGGTGTCTTCGGAAGCGGCTTCGGCCGTTGCCACGAGCGAGGCGGTTGATCGCGAAGAAGCCGAGGGGATCTAGGTCCCCGGGGGGCGGCCCTCGGGCCGCCTTCCTTACATTGACGGGCGATCCTAAGCCCCGGGAGGCGTAGCTCCTCGGGGCTTTTTTATGGGAGTGCAGATTTTTGGGAGGCGGCTCTAGGGGGCCATCCAGCGTTGCCACTGATCCCAGCTATGGAAGGCAAGGGCCATCAGAAGGGTGGCCATCAGCGCCGAAGCCGGGGCCTCTAGCTGAGCGAGGAGCGCGGTTAAGAGAAGGCTGCCGCCGGCGCCGGCGTTCGCAATTAAGCTCGCACTTGTTGGGGCCCGAGCAAGGCTGCGGCGAAGCCGTAGCAAGACGAGCAGTTCAAGGGCCAGCACCGCCAGGGCAAACTCCAGCAAAACTCCGTTAAGGGCCTGCTCTTCCAGCCAGGCTAGCATCTAAACCCCGGCCCCACTTGAGGAGGTGGCCTCTTTCTCTCTATCGCGCTCTGCGCTGCCGAAGCCAAATAGGTGAGCGAGATCCCGGAAGAAAATGCGCACGTGGGCCACGGGGCGGGCTCGCACGAGCCGCTTGTGCATGTAGGCCTGCCAAGTGAGGTACTGCACGTCGGGGTCAGCGCACATGCTGACGAAGCGTTCGCGACGGGCGTCCGTGCCGTACCAGAAACGCTGCATGAGACCCAGAATCCAGAACACTCGCCCGTGATCCTTCATAAAGCGCTTCCGCGCTTTCTTTAGCGGGGCTGCGTTTCCGAGGGCGAGGGCTTCCGCCACCGCTTCCGCGGCCAGCTGGCCCCCAAGCATGGCGTAGTAAATCCCTTCGCCGGAAGCGGGAGCGACCACCCCGGCGGCATCCCCGGCCAGCAGGACATTGCGGCCGTCATCCCACCGGGGCAGGGGCTTCAGGGGAATGGGCGCGCCTTCCCGACGCAGCGTTGGACCGGTGAAGCCGAGGGCCTCGCGAAAGCGGCCCACGCTATCGCGGATGGAGAAGCCCTTTTCTGCCGTGCCCGTGCCGATGCTAAGCGTGGTGCCGTGGGGAAAGATCCAGCTGTAGAAGTCCGGGGAGAGGTCGTGGCGGTAGTAAATATCGCAGCGGGTGCCATCAATGCCTCGCGGGGTTTCGATGATTTCGTGGTAAGCCGCGACGAAGCGGCCCCGGTGGGCGCCGGGGATGCGCGCTTGGGCAACGGCGGAGTTCGCGCCATCGGCGCCGATGAGATAGCGGGCGATCGCCGTTTCCTCTGAGGCGCTGGTGCTTCGCTTGCCCCGGCCCGAGGCCTTAAAGGTCAGGCGGACGTTCTCCCCGTCTTGGCTTAGGCTCTTGAACGTGCCCTCTATCACCGTGGCGCCGGCGGCGCCGGGCCGGGCGCGGAGGTAGGGATCGAAGGATTCCCGATCGACCAGCGCGACATAGCCATTCTCGATCGGCATATCCACGCCATGGCCACTGGGGGCCACGATGCGGGCTGCTTGAGCTCGGGCCTTGATGATGTCGTCATCGATGGCGAAATCTTCGACGCAGCGCGGGGGAATGGCCCCGCCGCAGGGTTTGATACGCCCTGGGCGATCGAGGAGCAGCACCCGGTATCCCTCCCGGGCCAGCTGCTCGGCGGCCGTAGCCCCGGCCGGGCCACCCCCTACCACTGCAACGTCATAGTGTTCGGTCATAGTCCGACTCCCGTAAGAGGAAGGGCCTTGCCCTCATTGAGGGTGCGCGCCCGCGCTACCCAAATCGTCAGGTAGGCAGCGATGAAGAAGCATCCGGCTTCGAGGGCAAAAACCAGCGCATAGGCGACGCCGGGTAGGGCGATGAGGCTTCGCGTCACATCGATAGCGGCGGTGCCGAGAAAACCTCCAAGGCCGAAGGCCACGGCTTGCGCAGCCCCCCAGAGCCCCATGCGCACGCCTTCCCGGCCTGCTTGGCCCTGGCCCACAAGGCCCATCATGGCGCCGATCGCAGAAACGGCGAAAACGCCGTTGGAGAAACCAAGGGCAAAAACTGAGGCTTGGAGGGATGCAACGGAGCCGTTGCCCACGCCTAGCCCCAAGCCCGAAAGGAGAAGCAAGGCTGCCCCGGATGCCATGCACCCCGCGCGCGTCCATTGGTCCGCCGACCCTAGGCGATGACCGAGGAGGGCGACGAGGATCATGCCCAGGAGCACGCCACCGTTCTGGACCCCCGCGAGTTGGGTGGAGGCGCCGGGGCTCATGCCAAAAACCGTTCCCGCGAAGGGCTCGAGGATGAGGTCCTGGGCGCTATAGGCCAACATGGAGACGAAGATAAAGAGGGTGAAGCGGCGCGCTTCCGGCTCTCCCCAGACGCTGGCGAGGGCCTCCTTGAAAGGTGTCTTCTCCGCCTGTTCCTCCGTCGCACTTCCCGTGCCTTCCCCTTCGATGCCCCAAAGGGCGAGGGCAGTGACAAGCAGGGCCAGCAGGGCCACGGAACCGCTCACCAGCAAAAGCCTAGAAAAGCTGAAGGGCTCCAGAGCCGCCCCCGCGGTGGCAGCGGTCAGGATGAAGCCGAAGATCATCATCATCCACACGATGGTGGCGGCCGCGGGGCGCCGCTCCGGAGCTACGCGCTTGGCCAGCAGCACGAGAAGGTTCGTGCCCGAGGCGCCCACCCCGATGCCCACCACAATGAATGCTGCGGTGGCGGCGAGGATGCCGAGAAGGGGGGCGGTGGCCATGAGCGCAGTGGCAGCGGCGGCGGCAAAGCCGCCGAGGCCGAGCACGGCCATGCCTCCAAGAATCCAGGGGGACCGCCGCCCCCCCACGTCGGAGCCGTGGCCCAGCCGGGGTCTCAGCAGCTGAATGGCGTAGTGCAGGGCCACGAGCGCCCCGGGAATCATGGCGGGTAGGGCCAGCTCCACCACCATGATGCGATTGAGGGTAGAGGTGGTCAGGACCACGATGGCGCCGAGAGCGGTTTGCACAAGCCCAAGGCGGACAATGCCAAGCCAGCTTAGGGGCGGAGGGGCGGAGGAGCGGATCATGGGCCTAGACTCCTGAGGGCCAGGGCTGCGGTCAGCATGCCCAGGACATATAGGGTGACCCCAACGCCGTTGTACCAGGGTGCGAAGCGCTGGGGATCGCTGAGCAGGCGGGGCATGGCAAGTAGCTGTCCAAGGAGCAAGGCGGCAATGGTGAGCGCCGCCCAGGAGAGCTTAAGTTGAAGGAGTAGGCCTATCACCCCCAGCTGGGGCAGAGCCATGACTGCGCAGGCCAACTGGGCCGCTCGGGCCGGCCCCAGCTGCACGGGAAGGCTGGCCACGCCGAGGCGCCGGTCCCCTTCTAGGGCTTTGAAATCATTCAAAGTCATAATCCCGTGAGCGCCCAGGCCGTAGAGAGTGGCGATGGCGACAAGGGTCAGGCTATAGTCAGGCCAAACGTGCCCGGCAATGACTGCCGCGCCCGTCAGCCAAGGCAAGGTTTCGTAGGCAAAGCCGCAGGCCGCATTGCCTAGCCAACCATTATTCTTGAAGCGAAAGGGCGGTGCGCTGTAGCCCCAGGCTAGGGCCAGACCAACGAGCGACGCGACGAAAACCGTGGGGCCAAGAAGGCCGGCCACGAGTAGGGAAAGGGCACTCCAGAGGCAAGCGATGCGCAGGCCCAGGGTGCCCGGTAAGCGCCCCGAAGGGATCGGGCGCTGGGGTTCATTAATGGCATCAACGTGGCGGTCGAACCAGTCGTTGACGGCTTGGCTGGTGCCACACAGTAACGGACCGGCCAGCACCATGCCGGCGAGTACGGTCAGCCAAGGGGTCGGACCGGAGCCGAGGGACAGGGCTCCACAGCCGTAGGCCCACATGGGAGGAAACCAGGTGATCGGTTTTAACAGCTCAAGGCCCGCGCGAAGATTGATCGCGCTGGGCCACACCGCAACGGTCATTGGTACCCTCGGCCCCAAAAGGGAAAGACCCCACTCGAATTTCACGCTATACTTGACGCACGCCTATGTCAATTAAAGGTGACACCCAGCGGCCCAAAGGGGCATCGCTGTCCAAGCAACCGCTCCAGGGCAATAGCGGGGGTGCGTCGGACGTGAGAATTTTCGAGACCCCAGGGGATCACCTGGGGCACCTTTCACCGGAGGCCCTGGCCCGGGTCCTGGCAACGGCAGCAGACTTTGCGCTGGTTCTCGATCAGGACGGGCAGGTCCTCGACTTCGCAAAGGGCGTGGAGCCGGCCCCGGAAGGACTGGAATACTGGCCTGGGCAGAGTTTTACCAATCTCCTCACCAAGGATTCCCTCACCAAGGCAGAACAGTTGCTGGCCGCCGCTCGGGCGGGAGCCCCGGCCACGCGCTGGAGCCAGCTCAGCCATCCGCAGGCAGAGGGGGAAGATCTCCCCGTGGCCTACCTCGCGGAAGGCCTGCCCCACGCCAGGGTTTTGCTCCTCGCTCGCAGCCTCGCGGCCACGGCTCAGCTCCAGCAGCAGCTGCTCGATGCCCAGTACGCCCTTGAGCGGGACTACTGGGATCGGCGTCAGGCGGCTTCTCGTTACCGAGTATTTTTCCAGCATGCCTCCGAGGTCGCGCTTTTTGTGGATGCGCAAACGGAGCGGGTGCTAGAGGCGAACGAAGCGGCCCTCCAGTGGTTTGATCTTTCCGATGCGGCAGCTACCCGGCGTCCCATCGGGGCATTCTTCGCCAGCGGCAGTCAGAGCACGCTGCAGGGGCTCTTGGCCCGCCTTCGCCACCAGGGAGAAGGGCAGAGCCAGAAGGTGCTGATGGCCGCTAATGGTCAGGAGCTCGGCATTGTTCGGGGGGAAGTGCTCCAGCACAGCGACGGGGCAGTCTTCCTCCTCTGGGCTACCCCCGCTGCGGCACAACGGGACCACGGGAGTGTCGTCGATGCACCCCTCGCGGAGGCGGCAGCGGTGCTTCGAGACGGCTTGGCGGTTGTGGATGGAGAAGGACGCATCCAGGCCGCGAACGCAGCGTTCCTTTCCCTGGCCGAGCTTGCCCAGGGGGCGCTAGCGGAGGGACAGGCCCTAGATCAGTGGCTCGGCCGGACCCCGGTGGACGTGCGCGTTTTATTGAAGAATTTACGGCAGCACGGCGTGCTTACGCCCTATGTCACCCAGTTCAGAGGCCGCTACGGGGCCACGGCAGACGTCGAGGTGAGTGGTGCTCAGCTTCCGGGGAGCGGCGAGCCGCGCTTCGCGCTGACCCTTCGCGACCTCACCCATCGCTCTGCCTCGGCGCCCGTGCCCGAGTCGGACACGCCGCGGACCGTGGATCAGCTGACGGAGCTCGTGGGGCGCGTGCCCCTTCGGGATGTCATCCGCGAATCGAACGACGTGATAGAACGGCTTTGCATCGAAGCCGCTCTTCAGTTGACCAGCGGTAATCGAGCATCGGCAGCGGAGATGCTGGGCCTATCCCGGCAGAGTCTCTACGTGAAACTGCGACGCTACGGCCTGATGGAGCGTTCCGAGGAGGGCTAGGGCTGCTCAGCGGCTGCCGGAAGGCGCGCTAAAAGCACCTCCGGCGCGCCCTGGGCCGCGGTGAATACGGCGTCTACGGCCAGGGCGTTCGCAAGGTCGGGCCGCTGCTTCACAAGGCCCCCGCCTACGACCACGAGCAGCGCTCTATTTTTCGACTGAGTCCGGAACTCCTCAATCATGGTGGCCAGCGGCGCCAGGGCGCGCTCCGTATTCAGACTGAGGCCTAGCACGTCAAACCAGTGCATGCGCAGCTGCGCCCTGAGCTGGGCCGCACTGAGCCCCGGTCCTCCTTCAACCACCCATCCCGCCTCATGGAAGGTGCTAGCGACCAGCGATAGGCCCAGGCTGTGCTGTTCGCCAGGGACCGTAGCCAGCAAAATGCGCCGCGCGGGACGGTCCCGATGCGCGTTGGCAATGCGGTCTCCCTCGCCCCGATGCCAGCGTTGAAGCCGGGCCGTGGCCATGGTGACCTCGGAAAAATTGAGTTCGTCTTGCTCCCAAAAGGATCCTAGCGCTGCGGCCGTGGTGCCCAGCACTTCCTCGACGGGATGGCCCCGGTGCAGTTCATCGGCGAGGGCTGCCTGCAGCGCCCGTTCCTTTCCCCGCGCCGCGAGGAGGGCCAGGGCTTCCGGTGAGGACGCACCTCCACCGGCGGTAAAGCGGTCACCTTCGGCAATAAGAGAAGGGATCACCTGCTGCGTTACCAGATGATCGATGATGGTGGCGTTTGGCGCCCCAGTTTCGGGGGCCAAGCGACGGGACGGCCCTGGGCCCCTTCCCGGTTCGTGCTTGGCCATGTTGTTCTCCCTCGCTGGCCTTCTAAGAGACCAACGTTTCCCCGCGAATCCTTAGGCTGCGCTTCTCCAGGGTAGGGGTCAATCCCTTTCCCCGTTTTGCGGCGCTTGGCTCTACCCCTTGGGGGCACGGCAGATCGTCATTAAAATCTGACGTTAAATCAAGTTGACACTTCTCCGGCCTGTCCCTAGATTGCAGTGAAGGACGACGGAGGAAGTGCCCCATGGGCCCAGGAAACCCGGCGGTCCCAACGCCAATGCCCTCGCTGTACACGGCCGCGGAACGTGCGCGCCGAGATCAAACGCGCTGGACCCTAGTGCAAGGCATTCTTGCGCCACTGCAATTTTTGGTTTTTGCCATTTCTCTGCTGCTGGTGCTGCGCACCATGGTCACGGGGGAAGGCTACGCCTTGGCTCAGGGTTCCATTCTGCTTAAGACCGGGCTGCTCTATTTGATCATGGTGACCGGTGCCTGCTGGGAAAAGGTCGTGTTCGGCCGCTATCTATTTGCTGGCCCCTTTTTCTGGGAAGACGTGGTGAGCATGGGGGTGATCGTGCTTCATAGCGCCGTGCTTCTGGCCATGTTCTGGCCCCTAAGTGTTCAGGCCCAGCTTTACCTCACGCTCGTGGCCTATGCCGCCTACGTGGTGAATGCCGCGCAATTTCTTTGGAAGTTCCGTCTTGCCCGTCAAGATGGAGCGGGGAGGGGGTCATGAATAGCCACGGCGCTGCGCCGCTTATCGTCCGGGAGCGGGGCCAGCGGGAAGTGTTTTGTGGCCTCACGGGCATTGTGTGGTTGCATCGGAAAATTCAGGATGCCTTCTTCCTGGTCGTGGGTTCCCGAACCTGTGCGCATCTTCTCCAGTCCGCCGCCGGGGTGATGATTTTCGCCGAGCCACGCTTTGCGACGGCCATCATCGACGAGCGGGACCTGGCGGGCCTCGCTGACGTGCATGAATCCTTAAACGAGGTGGTCGATCAGCTTCTGGCCCGCCGTCCCAATCTGCGTACGCTTTTTTTGGTGGGCTCTTGTCCCTCGGAGGTGATCAAGCTCGATTTAGATCGGGCTGCGGAGCGCCTCGGGCAGCGCCATGGCCCGGGACTGCGGGTGCTGAATTATTCCGGCAGTGGCATCGAGACCACCTTCACGGAGGGAGAAGATCGGGCCTTAACGGCGCTGGTGCCTGCCATGCCCAGCCTGTCCGCCGTTGGCGAGGCTCCAGATTTCCTGATCGTGGGCGCCTTAGCCGATGTGGTGGAGGATCAGTTCCGCCGTCTCTTCGCCGGCCTGGGTATCGAGCGGGTAGCCTTCTTCCCAGGTAACCGGAGCGATGCGCTGCCGGCGATGGGGCCGGACACTCGGATTGTGCTCGCCCAGCCCTTTCTCTCCGCCACCTTGAAGGCCTTGGAGGATCGGGGCGGTCGGCACCTCCCCGCACCCTTTCCCCTGGGGGCCGAGGGCACCACGGCCTGGCTTGCAGCGATCGCC
>Ga0255764_10000942_pt1 | contig 25331 bp, 19 predicted proteins | sample 071ome_30_FD_179964 | JGI IMG/M metagenome (GOLD analysis project Ga0255764, IMG submission 179964) | Coastal salt marsh microbial communities from the Groves Creek Marsh, Skidaway Island, Georgia - 071406AT metaG (version 2) | ecosystem: Environmental > Aquatic > Marine > Intertidal zone >... | reverse complement strand
GGGGCGCTGAGGAAAGAGCTCGAGGAGACGAGCGCGCGGCTGAAGAAACAGATACTGGTGGGTGATCGCGATGGTGCGTCGTCGTCGTCCCCGGCGAGGTTGGTTCGGTGAAACGATTTCAGTATTTCAAAGCGGGCGAAGTTGCGCTCGAGTGTAACAACAAACTGCGGCTGATGATATTAATAGAAGAAGTTCGACGGCATTTGAGGACGACGACGATGGCGATGACGATGACGAGCGTTGCGCTGGATGAAGCTTTGAAGAGGGTTCGTTCGCACGGTGACGTCGTCGGCGCGGGCGTGATGACGCGGTCCGGGGAGTTGCTTGGACGCGTGGGTGATTTTTCTCGCGAACGCGCTCGGCGGTGCGTTCGATTGGTGTCGGTGGGATCGCACGCGTTAGTGGGAGACGACGACGACGACGACGACGATGATGTGGTTGAAATTTCTAGGGTGCGACGAGGCGATTGCGAGCTCGTCGTGACTCGATCCGCGGATGTGGTCGTCGGCGTCGCGTTGCGCGCGTCCGAGCGATGACACCGAGAAGAACGACTTCACAATCAGACTCCTCCGTCTAAAACACACGCGACGACCGACATGTCCGCGCGAACCGCACCGATCGCAATCTTCACCACGAATAAGTCTCGACAGAGTCGATCTCGCGTCGTCTCGCGCTCGGCGTCGAGCTTCCCGGGACCGACCCCGCACTCGGACGAAGGCGCGGCGCCCGGGCAGAAGAAATTTGGCGCGTTGACCGAATCCGAGCGCGTGGAGACGCTGGGCAGAGCCGTGCTCGATAGCGGCGCGCTCATCTTTACCAAGTGTCACTCTGGCAAATTTACCTCTGTCAACAACAATTTTCTCCAAGCTTTCGGCCTCGAGTCGAGCGAAGACGTTGTCGGTAAAACTGACGACGAGTTAATCGAGAGCGTTTTGGCGTCGGGCAAGACGTTTCATCACTCTTACCGCGGCGAATCGATCACGGATTTACCGAAAATTTGGAAGCAACACGACGATGAAGTCATGGCTACGGCGCGAACGCATTGGTACAAGGAACGAGCTCTGCTCTCGGGAGGAGAAGATACCAAGTTGCACGAATTCGTCGTGATGAAGTCGCCCTTCGCCGACGGCGTGGTGGGCGTCGCCGTTTGCGACGGCATTTGAGCGTTTCATCCCGCTGCTTTACCGCGAGAGATTTTTTAGTTTCTACTGCACCACTGTACTCACAGATTTCAAGTTTTCTTCAATCTAAAGCTGTCTGCTACGGCGCCTACCTATTAAATAATCTTCCGAGTCCGAGGGATTCGGACAAGGAATTTGCGCTCTCCACCACCGCGTTGGCTGATTGCTCGAGAGATTTATTTATCGCCACTTCGGTCGAGTGCACGAACGTCGGTTCGAACTGAGACCTAATGTCTCGAATTCGTTGCAAATCTTCCGCCGTGCCCCCGCAGAGACTGACAACGGTCGGTAAAAGCGATTGTTGCACTTCCCACTCTTCAGCAAAGAGGAATTGCAGACACACCGTCTTGACGTACGCGGCGTCCTCCTTCGATCGAGCCGAAACGGAAGGAATCCCGAGGTCGCCGCTCTTGGATGAAGACGAATTTAACGTTTTTACCGGGCAATCACTCTCTCGGGCTCGAATGCGATCAATCTCGCGATCCTTGGCGTCGATGATATCTCTCGCTCGTTTTCGCCACACCTCAAATTCCTCTCGCTCGCGCTCGAGCGCCGACTTTGAAGTCTCGGCCGTATCCTCCGCCGTCTTGAGCGCCGAAACCGCCGTCTTACACTCTGCTTGTAATCTTCGATTCTCGGCGACGATGAAATCCACCTTGCTCGCTGTGGTTTGAAGCTTGTTGAGATCTTCAGACGTCGCGCTCGTCTTCTTCAACAACTCGCTGATTTCAGCCTGTTTTTCTGCGGCATCGATTCGATCGATGAGCGCGCTGTTTGCCTCCTTCAACGCCTTGGCGTCTTGGATAATCTTTTTAAGCTCATCACGCGCGCGGGCGAGCTCTCCGTTGACGCGTTCGAGCTTTTCCTCCGCATTTGAGGCGCGAATGAGAGCTTCTTCCAAATCGTTGCGCAATCGCGTCTCTCGGAGAGCGCTCGCGCTATCGCGATCTGAAGAGTCGTCTCCGACCTCGAGCTCGAATTGCAACGCCTTGACGGCTGCTTGGCTGTCTGTGAGAGCCATCTCCACGTCGGCGAGCTTGTGACGCGCTTGCTTGAGCTCTTGTTCAAATTTAGCCGCCTTGCGCATTGCCTCTGTTGCGGCGTGACCCTGCGCGGCGTGCATCGCCTCTCTGCGTTTAATTTCACTCAGCTCGTCGTTCGCCTCCTCGAGTTGCCGACGAAGGTTTTTCGCCACGCGTTCGCCCGCCGCCAATGCCTGCTTGTGGAGATTTTCTCCGTCGCGAATGGCTTCGTCCTTTGCCTTTTCGAGCTCGCTCGCTCGCTCCTTTGCCTGGAAGAGTTCGTTGTTCAATCTCGTCAAAGCTTCGCGGAGCTTCTTCTCTTTGACGATTGAATCATCACGCACGCGCTCGAGCGACGCCTTGGACGTGTGTTCTTTTGAATCGACGAGCTTTTTCCAATTCTCCGCGTTCTGTTTCGCTTCGTTCGCCTCGGCGACGGCGGCGGCGAGTTCCTCTTTGATTTCCTCCGTCGCGGCTGCCATTGGCTTGAGTCTCGCAATCTCCGCCTCAAGGGTCGATTTCTCGCGGAGTGCAGCCTCGTGTTGCTCGCTCTCCTTTTTCAACTTTTCGTTCGCAGAGGCGAGCATCGTGTTCAACATGGCGACGTCTCCCTTGGTTTGCGTGGCGGACGCGTCCGTCGATTTGTCTTCATCGTCCATGTTCACCTGCGCAGCGAGCACGCTCACCTTGATATTTGCCGCTTGCAACGCCTCGTTCGCCTCTTCGCACGATGCCTTTACCATCTTGAGCTCGCTCTCGAGTTTCCGCACGCGCGCGTGCTCCTCCTCCGCCGAAGCCTCGGCGTCTTCGGCGCGTTTGGTCAACTCCTTCACCTTGTCAAACGCCTTGGAAACTTTAGAACGAGCGACGAGTTCGCTCTCTCTCGCACCGCGTTCGGCTTCAGCCAGTTTCACCTTTAACGCCTCCATCTCATCCGCGATCCCAGAATCCCCAGCCTGCTTCTCCAACAGCGCTCGCTCCGCCTCTCTCCATCTCGCGCGAGCGTTCAATACCAACATCAAATCCAACGCCGAGCGTTCGCGTTCCGCCTCCAACGCCGCCCGCGACCCATTTTTCCCGAGTCTCGACTCCAATTCGTGCTTCATCACATCTTCGGCGTTCAAAACATCCCTCACGACGCGTCGCATCGTCGAATTTACCCTCAAAATGGAATCCAAGCGCGCTCTGTGTAACTCATCCGTCGTCGTCGTCGTCGTCGAACCACCGGAACCGCAACCGGAAGTGCTCGTCTCTTCTTCGTCCATCTTTGCTCGCAGTCTCAAAGATTCAATCGCTCGCAACGGAACCTTGACGTACACGGAATCTACCGCCGCATCATCGACGTCATCGACGTCGTCGACGCGCAGTCTCTCGTCAACTCCCAGTCGTTTCAACTCTTCATCCACTCGTTCTTCAACCGCTCTGTGTAACGCGCTCAACGCCGTCGCCGTCCCGGTCCCATCATCCGTTCGATCGTCCACGACGTCTTCATACAAGTCCTCCAACGCGCTCAACGTCGCGTTCGCCGTCGCGTTCGTCGCGTTCGTCGTCGTCGTCGTCGTCGCGCGCATCGAACTGTGACGCGTTTCAGTTGAACTGGACGGTTTCATTCATGGCGATTCATGGCTATTCATGGCAATTTATGGATGCATAGTATTCATTCATGCATCGTATTCACGCATGCATTCGAACCATCGAAGGAGTGACGATGAACACGACTTGACACTTAAACATCATCTGAGTGTTTGTACATACACGCACACGCATCACGTGCTCGACGACACCGCCCGACCCGCGGTTTCGGTCGACCGCGGCGCGTCGCGAGAAGGACGCGCGCGACGCGCGACTGCCGTGGTGACGACCGCCGCGATGTCGACGACGATGTCGACGACGATGTTGACGACGACGCGGTGGACGCGCGGGAGACGGCTCGCGAGACGAGGAGCGGTGACGAGGACGATGATGGGATGGAGAAACAAGATGACATCCTCGTCCTCGGCGTCTCTGAAGACGAAGACTCGAGCGTCGGCGTCGGCATCGGACGAAGAACGGATGGATGATAGCGATGACGTGTACGTGACGCAAGATTTGGCGCAAACGTTGGCGAGAGAGGCGTACGGAATGGTGGAGTCAAACACCGTGGTCGGGGTGTCGAGAGGGGAACACGTGGCGGAGCTCATGCGGCTGATTAGCGACGGGTTGAAGAGCGGAGAGTTGGAAAACGTGCGAGTGGTGGCGTTGGAACCGCTCGCGGCGAAAGAAGCGGCGGTGAATGGGTTGGAGATGCGAATGCTTGATGAAGTACCGGCGATCGATGTGACGTTTGTGCAACCGAGCGAGTGCGCGGTGGTGGTCGTGGATGGGAAAAAGTCATTCGCGAGTTTGATGGGTAGAGAGACGACGCCCGTGCAACCGGATTTACAGCGGGCGAAAGCGGCGCTGAAGAAGAGCGCGAAAGTGGTGTTGATGAAAGAACTCTTTGTCGATAAGCTCGGAGGCTCGGTGCCGGTGGTGATTGAGGCTCAGAATTGGGAAGAGTACGCCGAAGAATTGGATGATTTGTTTCTCGGCGATGCCGAGGTGTGGCGACGCGGAGCCACGTTTGACGCCAACCCGCGCGGGGGGAAGAACCCGTACGTGAGCGCGGACGGCGAGCACACCATTGTGGACCTGAGATTCGAAGACCCAATCAATAGCGGGCGTTGGGAATGCGGTTTGATGCTCGACGGTAAGCCGTGCACAGCGTACGAATTACAGCAAGCGCTCGAAGAAGAGGTATCCGGCATACTTGCGCACGGCATTTACATGCAAGGAGACGTCGTCGTGACGATGAACCCAGAAACTATGGAAGCGATCACCATTACGCGCGACTAGGATATATATATTTGCCTACATTTTTTTAATTGCTATTGTGCTATTGGAAGAAAAGTCCACCTGTACATGTAATCAAGACTCGCTCGCTAGCCGATCGTCGGCGTACGTCGCAAACATTTGCGTCTCGACGAAGGATCGCATGAACGACTTGTCCCGCCCTTCGAAACTGGCGAGGAATGATTCCTTGAGAAGAATCGTCACTTTCCCTTCCCCGCCCTCGTTCACGTCGGTGATGGCGTGATAACGAATGTTGGCGACGAGCGAGTGCAAGTACGCACGCCACTCCTCGAGAAACTTGTTCGCCGCCTGTATCGACGCTTCGCTCGGATCGAGCACGGGGCGCTTGCTGTGATTGACTGACGCGTGAACAATCGCCTCGTAGTGCGGGACGAGTTTGCGAACGAGCTCTTTAATCTTTGGAAGTCGCAGAGCCTTTCCTTCCCACTGCAGTTTGATGTCATCCTTGTAAACGTTGACTCGGCACAAATGGCTCGTTCGAGCGCGTAAATCGCTCGTCTTGTGTTGCACGCCGCACACGAACGGTACGGGCGCGTCCAAAAAATCCACCATGTGCTGCGGCAAGATTGGCAAGAAGAGAGATTGCCATCTGAACGGGCGAAGCAGAGGGATGAGGGCGAGCGAGACGGCGCTCAATTCTCCCAAGTTGTTGCTAAAGACTACCACCTGCTTCTCCAGTAAAACAGCCGTGAGCAGCGAGATGATGTTGTCCAAGCTCAAACTACAGCACAAACTCACGATGGACCATCCCTGGAGATGAAAGGCTTCCTCTTCTGCAGAGACACGCAATGGACACGACGGGTGCGTCGCCGCGGCATTTGGTGACGTCGTCGTTTCCAACGGCGCCGGCCGAGCCAATCGAATCGGCTTGACACCGTCGCTCGGGATAAATTCGCGATCAGTCTCGCCAATGTCGGGTACCTGACACTCGAGGTACTTACACAACGTTTTCAACGCCTCGTTGCTCTGCGTCGGCGGCGCTTGCGCGTCCGACGGGCTCGCGTCTGGCATCAAATCCTGCATGTTTTGGTTGATTCTCTCCACTCGCTCCATGCCCAAGATGTGAGACAACACCTCAAAGTGCGTCTGAAACAGCGGTAGCTTGCTCAACATGCAGTAGCACCTCGGCGCAACTTGAATGTATCTATTTTTCAGCGAAACAGGACTCTTGTTATTGGCGAGAGATGACGCTTCGATTTCTGTCGGCGCCGCGCTGTCGGCGCGCGTTCTGAGATGCTGAATCATGGGTGGCGTCTGTTTCAACACCTCTGTGACGTACACGCACACGCCGTACATCGGAGTGTTATCGCTCGTCTGCACTTGAAAAACAAACACGTGATCGTCTCCGTCGGTGAAGGTGGTTCCGTACATCATTTCCTGTAATTTACTCATGCTCGGCGTTCGCTCGAGCAAACGAGGCTCGACGCCGTGCGGGAAACAAAAGGCGGCAACTTCATCAACCGCGAACGCTGGCTCTTCCTCGCTCGCGTTCGGGTACCGAAACAATACCGACGCCTTGTACGTGTTACCCGCGGTACCTCGATAAGCTCTGAGTTTGCGTGGATCCGTGATTGCTACATCCGCCGCCGCTCCGCTCAGTCGCGCTTCTCTCGCCGCCGCGACGGAATCTGCCACGACATTCACCTCAACATCCGGCTCTAATCCGCAAACCAGGAAAGACTCAAATGTACGTAAATCACGCATCGCATCGCGTGCCTCATCTGCGTTTTCGCCGGAGAGATTGAGTCGTGCCGTCGCCGCATCAAAGTCCACGCTCAACCTTTGGTCTCTCAACCACCTTCGCTTCTCCGCTGTAAACTGTTCTGGGTTAAACCACGACGACGACGACGATGCGCGTTCGTTCTCCGGTGTCGCCTCATCGTCCTCATCGTCCTCATCCTCTAAATCGGAATCAACCCATCGAGATGGCTTCTTCAAACTCTCCTTTGTCGCGCGGACTTCACTCTCCTCTGGCGCCGTTGTAGGAGTCGTCTGCGTCTGCGTCGTCCCGGTTTCCTCCTCCACCGGCGGCGGTGCGCTCGAGCGCGCCGACGACGAGAGACTTCGCACGAGTCCATCAAACCAAGACGTCCTCGACGACGGGTTATCCGTCGAAGTCGTTCTAAACAGCGAACTCGAAGTCGTCTGTGTACCGCTGGGTGGTTGATGATGTTTCGTTGAAGACGCCACTTTGGCTGACGACGAGCGCTGTAACGCGTCAAAATCTTCAGTCGATGTCGCGCGGTGATGATTCACGATGAGTTCGACGTCATCCAAAACTATGCGCGCGCCCGATGGATCACGCGCATCGCGCGTCGGGTGCGGCATGTTGCGAGGCGAGTCGTACACTGGAGAGTTGAGGAAGCGAGTTTTTTTCAGTGTCTTCGTTCGGTTACACGTGTGCATCCTATGCTATGTTTTAACTGCGATAATAATCAAACTCGCTCGCATTGGCGTTTCGCGGGATTTTCATGCCTCGATTCCTCGTCGTCGTCGTCGTCGTCGTCGTCGTCATCATCGATCAATCTTCCCCGTCTGTTCGCGACCTACGCCGCGACGCCCGTGGAACCGAAACCGCCCGCGCCGCGTTCCGTTTCATCGAGGTCTTCGCATTCGACAACCTCCGGCGTCATGATTTGTTCGAGAATCAACTGCGCGACGCGATCGCCCACCTTGACTTCAAAGTCTTCCTTGCCGTGGTTGAAAAGAATCACCCCAACGTTACCGCGGTAGTCGTAGTCGACGACGCCGGCGCCGACGTCGATAAACTTCTTCCACGCCAAGCCAGAACGCGGAGCGACTCGGGCGTAGGTTCCCTTGGGAATGGCGATGGAGAGATCCGTCTTGACGAGTTCCTTACCACCAGCCGGAACGATGTAATCGTACGCGCTGCGTTGCGAACGTAAAATCAAGTCAGTCAGTCAGTCAGTCGGTTATCCAACCAACAATTTCAAAAATTCAAACTCGCGCGTCTGTCGCCAGCCCTCGCGTTCGTTCGTTCGTTCGTCGTCGTCGTCGTCGTCGCCGCCCCCGCGCGACCCCGGCCCGAAGAATAGTTTCGTCTCCGTCATCTTCGTACCTCGCCAAATCGTAACCCGCCGCGCCGTCGCTCCCTCGAACCGGAAGCGTCGCCGTCTCGCTCAGCTTTTTCACTCGAAGCGTCTCAGTCATCTTCATCTGTTTCCGTCCTCCTCGTCCGTCGTCGTCGTCGTCGCGCCTCGTCGTCGTCGCGTGCGTCGCAATGGTGATCCCTCTGGCGTACTGCCTCCTCGTCGGGTTCTCTGCGTCCGCCGGGTGTGACGTCCTCCAGCGTCCTCTCGTCATCGTCGTCGTCGACGTCGCGCGTCCGAGCGACATCATCGCGCGCGTCGTCGTCGTCGTCGCGACCGCCGCCAATCGCATGTTCTACTCGGTCTTCTGTAGCTACACTACGCGTGTCTATACTATATACTGTATCTCTAAACAACTATGTTAATTGTATTTGATCCCGACGAAAACGACGAAAACGCCGACGACGGAAGCGAAAGCGGCGACAACCGTCGTCTCTCGATCCGTCTATCGACCCGTCTCGTCCGTCCGTCTCGTCTCGTCGACGGCGCGCGTGTGACACCGATCGACCGTCCGCGCGTCGGCTTCTTTCACCGAATCCGTCCGTCCGTCCGTCCGTCCGTCGGTGGACGCTTTTCGCGCGCGCTGCTCTGACGAAATGCGATTGATTGATTGATTGATTGGTTTTCACACGTCGCTCGCGGCGCTCTCGCCCTGTGTCTGCGTGTCCGAGGGCGGTCGCTTTCCGATCTGGAGCGTAAGTAGTGTAGGCCAAAAATGTCTGAAATTTCAGGAATAATTTCAGTGACTTACTGACAAAGTCCCTGTGCACGTCGCCGACGTCGAGGACGAAGGAACCGCTCGCGTGGACGACGACGACGAGGACGAGGACGACGACGACGAGGACGAGGACGAGGACGAGGACGACGACGACGACGACGACGACGACGCGGCACACCCCGACTCGAACTCTCGAGCCCGAGCGCCGGGCAGGGCAAGGCTCGACCCCGAAGAGGAGGAGGAGGAGGAAGGACGACCGACGCGCGCGCATGGCGGGCGATGGAGCGGCGGGAGCGGCGGCGAGCGGTGATGGAAACGGTGGAGGAGGCTTTTCTTCGAGGATACTCGGACTCAAGGTGCGCGGGAGAGCGCGCGCGACGGTTGACGACGGTTGACGACGGTTGACGACGACGACGCGATTGTCGTCAATCTCTCAAACCCGACGACTCGAAAACCGCTCTCAAACTAAACTGACTCTCTTCTCGTTCGCGTTTCCTTCGTCGCGCAGTTCATGCAACGAGCCAAAGAGAAGGAACACTTTAACAATTTAAAAGAGGACGACAAGGCGAAGGCGGCGAGGGCGTTGAAGAACGCCAAGGATGAGAGACCAGAACCGGCGATATTCGCCAAGAATAGGGCGCTCATCAACAAACCACCGGTGCGAAGGGAGGATTTACTGCCAAAGGTAAAGGTGCCGTACTACGGAACGGCGCGCGTCTCGTTCAACGGCGCCAATCCCGAGCTCGAGGCTTTACACAAGGAGCTGAGAGAGAAGAAGAAACGGGAGAAAGCCATGGCAAAGGCGCGCAGGGTTTCTAAAGCCAAAGCTGGCGGATCTGGAGACCAGGACGCGGACGTCGGCGACGAAGAGATGGCCGCCGCCCTCGCCCGAACGAAGCGCGCGTCTGGCGACTTCATCAAGCCTCCTTCGCTCGCCGCGTCGTCGGCGTCGCCGCGAAAGAGGATGAAGTCATCCTGAGTTTTATTCCGTCTCCAGCGTCGTTCCATCGTCGGCATCATTGTACACGTAGGTAGTTACCGGTAGCAGTCTTTTCAATCGCGATAGAAGTGTCACACATAAAGTCACTCTTCACCCCGCTCCTCTGAATTCAGCTCTCGTTTCATTTCATTTCATTTCATTTCGTTCGTTCGTTCGCGACGGCAGTGTTGAACGCGACACACCCCGGTCGGAAGGGGCGCACGAACACGATGCGAGGGACGTCCGTGTCGTCGGCGTCGGCGTCGGCGTCTGGGCGTCTTTGTCGCGCTCCTAAAAGGAAACCTCTGAGACGAAGAGGCAACCTCGTCGTAACGACTAGTGCTCCTTGGACGACCGATGATGATTCGACGAAACTTTGGCGACGACGAGGGTGTGCGGTCCACGCGTCTCCTCCTTCTTCTTCTTCGTATGACGATTGGGGTGACGCGCGAACGACGACGTCGGGGCGAGAGGATTGGGCGCGACGAGACGGTGAGGATGATTTCTTCTTCTTTGACGACGAGCGCGCGGAGGAGCGAACGCCGTTTGACGACGATGACGATTTCGATTTCGATGCGGATGGGGATGACGTGGGTGGTGGAAAAAGGCGGCGTGCACGACAACGAGATCGAAGGTATCGGTGGGACGGACGGCGTTCGCGTTCGCGCGAGGGTTCGGGGTACGATGCGAGCGTCAACGTGTTGCGACTGGCGTACGAAGCGCTGACGTCGATTTCAGCCGCTTTTACGAAATCGCTCGATGTGTTGTTGCCTTCATCGGTGCCCATGTACGTCATACGTCTCATCGTCGCCGCAGGCTGGTGTACGTTTATTCTCGCGTCGGCGTCGAGATTGGTGTACGGAGTGGTTGTCATAGGTGCTGTTTTGTCGCTCGCCGTGGCGTTGGGCTCGAACAACGGCGAGACGTCCAAACGATCTTCCGCGTGGGCGTACGAGTACGCGACGGATTCGAGCGCCAGCGGACGGCGTAGACGAGAGGATTTTGACGAATTGCGACGCGCGAGAATGCGTGAGGAGAGACGCCGACGCGGAGACGCCTACGACGCGTCTGATGTTTTTTTTGAGGATGGCGACTCCGAAGAAGACGTGCCCACTTTCACGTTTGATTCTCGCGCGTTTGAGCGAGGCGCAGAAGTTTTTAGCGAAACGATAGCCTCCGTTAGGACGAACGAAGCCTTCAGAGCGGCAGAAGACGTCACGAAAGAAGTTAGACTTTGGGGTGACGAAGCTCTCGATGAGTTTAAAAATGCGTTCAATCTCAACGCCGGCGATTACGACTTTGATTTCGACGCCGACGTCGCCGATGTGGAATTCAAAGCGCCGTCTTCAGTCAAGCGTGAACGCGTGGAAACGAAGGAGAGAGAAGATCGTGCTTCGAACGTCGTGGAAATCATTGACGTCGACGCGCTGGAAACTAGAGATGCTTCCGAGGTTGGTCAAGAGCGCGCCAAACGCTCGCCGCACGTATCCTTTGACGATTGGTTGGACACATCCGCCGCGCCGAAAGACGACGAAAGAGACGCGCGATCAACCGCGCAGAGGGATGAACCGTTTAGTGCGCGAGCGTCGTACGGTAACCAATCGTCTTCAGCGTTCAGAGACGCGTTCGCAGATGGTTTCGACGTCGCTTCGGCGCCAACGACGGCTCGAAACTGGTGGAACCAGTTCATTTCGGGCGAGTTTAACGGCGATTTCCAGGCTGATTTGATTGACGTATCTTTCGTGAACGATGCGGAAGAAGGACGAGAGGAGGAAGGAGACGACGATGGCGCGTAGATTTCGCAGTAAACTGTAGTAGTATTAGTAGAGACAAAATTGTTCAGCCATTGAGTAGAGACAAAATTGTTCAGCCATTCGATACAAGCGTGATGAGAATCCGGCGCGCCTACGGCGGAATACGATCTTAAATGCCGCACTTTGCGAAAGAGGTTGGTTCGTTTTTCCAGCCACCTTTATCGGCGAAGAAACTATCCATGGCGGCGCGAACCTTCTTCTCGATGATTCTTTCCTCGCGATTCTTAGCGCATTCAGCAGTTGTGAAGCCTGAGCAAGATTCTTTGTTCACCTGGCTCACAATGTCGTTGTAATGGAATGGATCATCCTTGGCGTAGAACTCGTCGTAGTAACACTCCATCTCGGCGTCGCCGAACTCGCACCCGTCGTAAACAGGATACACGTTATCATTCGATTTGATTTCGTCGCGCATCTTTTTGCCCGATTCCGACTTGGGATCATAGTAATCCCATCGGTCTTGAACGGTTTGACCCGCAAAGGGAGCGCCGAGCCGGAACGACGAATGCCTGGAGACGTAGCACTTGAAATCCCGTCCGTCTCCCGGGTCGCCGGCGCACGAGCCTCCTTCATACGTGATGCACCAAGGCGTCTCACACGTACCCTTGGCGAAGCTACCCGTCACCGGAACCTCAGAAGTGTCTTGACCGACGCCGAACGCCTTGGAGACGCCCAAAATGCTGCTCATCTTGGCGCCGCCGGTGACGAGCGTAAGATCAATGTCAAACTCTGGAATGACAGAGTCTGGCAACTCGACGCCCAAGCCGAAAGCCATCATGTTCGATCGACCAGGCACGGATGACATCGACTTCCAACCGGAGACGACGATGTTGAAATCCACGCCCGCTTGAGGGACATCAAAGGTGAAGCCCTTGTAGACGCATCCGCCAGCGTAGCAAAACTTTTCGCCGTCCAAGTCGATGCCGAGACCGACTTCGCCAGACGCGCCGGCGGTGCTTCCGGCGCCGACAGCTTCAGCCGCGGCGGAGAAACCCATGGTGAAAGCGGGCTTGCTCGAACCCTTGACGACGAGAGGACACTTATCCTTGGCCAGCTTGATGAAAGCCTCCATCACTGACGCAATCTGCGAAAATCCAGACATGTCCCACATGGCTTGACAGGCCAAGTCGTCCATGCTGTTGAAAAACTCCTGCGGAGATCCCGTCACCATGTCGTACATGGTTGTCAAAGAGTTTGAGCCGACCGACTTTTTGATATCGTTAAAGGTATCCTTCAAGTCGTTGACGCCGATGTCACACTTCAGACCCATGAAGAACTCGGCAATCATCTCCGCCGTCTTTACGACGTCGTCCCCGAGATCTTTCGCCTCTTGCGCGACTTGATTCGCCGCTTGCTGGGACCACCCCGACGCTTCGTTGTATTGCTTGAAAATCTCTTGATGGCCAGATTGCAGTGCTGAGGTTAAGTCCCGACCGACTGTTTTACGCGCATCTTTAGAGAGAGATTGCGCCTTGTCCCACGCGGCGTTCCCCGTCTTCGTAAACGCGTCCGCCAACCCGTTCACCCCGCTCGACACCGTTTTCAGCCCTTTCTTGAAAATATTACCTTGCGCCGCGAATCGTCGACGCGGCGCGGTCGACGCGTCAAAGGTCGACGCGTCAAAGACGCACGTCACGAGTAACACCATAAAAACAGCGAGCGTCGCGATCCGCGTCAGCACCGTCACCGTCGTCGGTTTCGTCGACCCTTTCCCGCGAAGGACGAGCGGGGTCGTCTCATCGTCGTCCCCGTCCCCGCCGTGTCGGGGTCCTCGTCGTCGTTCCATCTCGTCGATTCGACGGAGTGTTCGAATGACGAGAGATATTCTTCAGACAGTTACGCGTCTTCTTCACGACGCGTTTTCGCGAACCGACGCGGCGAGTCGCGCGGCGTCCGTGATTATTTATGACTTTGATATCGTTCATTTATTGATGCAGTACGAATTAAATGACAATATGATGATTATCACAAAGACGATCTTAAATGCCATTGAGTAGAGACAAAATTGTTCAGCCATTCGATACAAGCGTGATGAGAATCCGGCGCGCTTACGGCGGAATACGATCTTAAATGCCGCACTTTGCGAAAGAGGTTGGTTCGTTTTTCCAGCCACCTTTATCGGCGAAGAAACCATCCATGGCGGCGCGAACCTTCTTCTCGATGATTCTTTCCTCGCGATTCTTAGCGCATTCAGCAGTTGTGAAGCCTTTGCAAGATTCTTTGTTCACCTTTTTCACAAGGTCGTTGTAATGTTTTGGATGATCCTTGGAGTAGAACTCGTCGTAGTAACACTCCATCTCGGCGTCGCCGAACTCGCACCCTTCGTAAACAGGATACACGTTATCATTCGATTTGATTTCGTTGCGCATCTTTTTGCCCGATGACGACTTGGGATCATAGTAATCCCATCGGTCTTGAACGGTTTGACCCGCAAAGGGAGCGCCGAGCCGGAACGACGAATGCCTGGAGACGTAGCACTTGAAATCCCGTCCGTCTCCCGGGTCGCCGGCGCACGAGCCTCCTTCATACGTGATGCACCAAGGCGTCTCACACGTACCCTTGGCGAAGCTACCCGTCACCGGAACCTCAGAAGTGTCTTGACCGACGCCGAACGCCTTGGAGACGCCCAAAATGCTGCTCATCTTGGCGCCGCCGGTGACGAGCGTAAGATCAATGTCAAACTCTGGAATGACAGAGTCTGGCAACTCGACGCCCAAGCCGAAAGCCATCATGTTCGATCGACCAGGCACGGATGACATCGACTTCCAACCGGAGACGACGATGTTGAAATCCACGCCCGCTTGAGGGACATCAAAGGTGAAGCCCTTGTAGACGCATCCGCCAGCGTAGCAAAACTTTTCGCCGTCCAAGTCGATGCCGAGACCGACTTCGCCAGACGCGCCGGCGGTGCTTCCGGCGCCGACAGCTTCAGCCGCGGCGGAGAAACCCATGGTGAAAGCGGGCTTGCTCGAACCCTTGACGACGAGAGGACACTTATCCTTGGCCAGCTTGATGAAAGCCTCCATCACTGACGCAATCTGCGAAAATCCAGACATGTCCCACATGGCTTGACAGGCCAAGTCGTCCATGCTGTTGAAAAACTCCTGCGGAGATCCCGTCACCATGTCGTACATGGTTGTCAAAGAGTTTGAGCCGACCGACTTTTTGATATCGTTAAAGGTATCCTTCAAGTCGTTGACGCCGATGTCACACTTCAGACCCATGAAGAACTCGGCAATCATCTCCGCCGTCTTTACGACGTCGTCCCCGAGATCTTTCGCCTCTTGCGCGACTTGATTCGCCGCTTGCTGGGACCACCCCGACGCTTCGTTGTATTGCTTGAAAATCTCTTGATGGCCAGATTGCAGTGCTGAGGTTAAGTCCCGACCGACCTTTTTTCGAGCGGTTTTAGAGAGAGATTGCGCCTTGTCCCACGCGGCGTCGCCCGTCTTCGTAAACGCGTCCGCCAACCCGTTCACCCCGCTCGACACCGCTTTCAGCCCTTTCTTGAAAATATTACCTTGCGCCGCGAATCGTCGACGCGGCGCGGTCGACGCGTCAAAGACGCACGTCACGAGCAAAACCATAAAAACAGCGAGCGTCGCGATCCGCGTCAGCACCGTCACCGTCGTCGGTTTCGTCGACCCTTTCCCGCGAAGGACGAGCGGGGTCGTCTCATCGTCGTCCCCGTCCCGGCGTCCTCGTCGTCGTTCCATCTCGTCGAACCGCGTCCGTTCGTTTCGACGGCGTGTTCGAATGACGAGATATTTCTTCAGACAATCAATCAATCGCGCGTTCTCACGACGCGTTTTCGCGAACCGACGCGGCGAACCGACGCGGCGAGTCCGTGATTATTTATGACTTTGATATGGTTCATTTATTGATGCAGTACGAATTAAATGACAATATGATGATTATCACAAAGACGATCATCATCATCGTTATGTTTTCACGTCATCGGTGACGCGCGACGCCTGGAGGCGGCGTGACGACGTCACTCTGTCGCGCGCGTCCCGAGGGCGCGGTCGTCGACGCGCGTACATGTCTTCCGGAAACTCCGGGTCTGGATCTTGGGAACACGTGAAACGAGAGGACGCGCTCATGTCGACGGACGCCGACGCCGCGGGCGGGGACATCGCCGTCGGCGTGCTCGCGATTCAAGGTTCGTTTCGCGAACACGCCGCGCTGGTGCGAAAAGCGCACCCACTGGCGCGCGCCGTGGAAGTGCGCAAAGCGTCTCACCTCCGAGGCTTGCGGGGGCTCATCATCCCGGGCGGGGAGTCGACGACCATGGCAAACATCGCGAGGCGGTTCAACCTGTTTGAGCCCTTGCGCGCGTTCCAAGCGAGCGGCAAATGCGTGTGGGGGACGTGCGCCGGCCTCATCTTTCTCGCCGATTCGCTGCAAGGGGGCGCGAAGGAAGGGGGACAAGAGCTCTTGGGCGGTCTCGACGTGGCGGTGAACAGAAACTTTTTCGGGTCTCAGATTGACTCTTTCGAGTGTCAGATCCCTTGGACGGCGACGGAAGAGGATGAGGAAGCGTCGCCGAGCTTTAGAGCCGTCTTCATTCGCGCGCCAGCCATCGTCAGCGCCGGTCCGGGGGTGGAAGTGCTCGCCAAGTACGTCTTGCCCGAGGCGAAGCGCGCAAAGCTCATCGGCACCGCGGACGAAGGACGCGAAGAGGTCATCATCGCCGTGCGTCAGGGTAAGCTTCTCGCCACGTCCTTCCATCCGGAAATTACCGCCGACACTCGTTGGCACAAGCTCTTCGTCGGCATGTGCGCAAAGGAGGCTCCCTACGAGCTCCCTGAGGATGACGAAGAAGAGGTCGTCGCCACGATTCGATTGCCGGATTTGCCCGTGTTTGACGATTCCGTCATCGCCCCGGTCGAGGGTAAGTCGTGATGAGTCTTTGTCGATGACGACGATAAAGACGCCGCGCGCGCGCAGGGGGGCGTTCCACGACATATTTACATTTCGAGTGTACCACCACAAATTTGATCTATTCCATGTAGCGACTGTCCATTTAACAGTTACCAATCAGCAATTACAATTTAAATCTTACGAAGCTCGGCGCCTTCGCACTACATCTGCCCCTCTCTCGCGCAATTCGCCAATGTTGCGCACGCCCAAGAGCCCCATCGCTCGTCGCGTTTCGTCAGTCAACGCCTCCAGTACCGCCGAAACTCCCCTCTCTTCCCCAGCTGCTAATCCATATAGGAAAGCTTTACCCACGGCGACGGCATCCGCACCTAGAGCAATGGCTTTCACGACGTCCACTCCACGCATGATGCCGCCATCAAATATAACCTGCGCTTCATCGCCGACCGCGGCGCGAATGGCGGGTAAGGCGTCGATCGGCGCAACCGCGGATTCCAACTGTCGAGCGCCGTGAGATGTTACCCAAACGGCGTCGTAACCGTAATCGAGTGCGCGACGGGCGTCGTCTGAACGAAGAATGCCTTTCATTGCCATCTGTCCATCCGGCCATTGGGCGCGAAACCACTCGGCATCCTTCCAATCAAAGGAGGCGTCGAATTGCGTTGAAGCGAATTGGGCGATGGGTTGGGAATCAGCGAGCAATCCCTCTCGCTTCATGTCGCGCAAGAGCGCGTATTCTATCCGCTTCGACGTCAAAAACTCGTAGGTCCACCTCGGACGCGCCAAAGCCTGCAAAGTCGTCCTCAGAGAGTGCACGGGCGGCACCGAAAACTCATTCCTCAAGTCTCGTTCTCGATTTCCAAACCACGTCAAATCCGTCGTGAGCGCCACCGACGTAAATCCAGCGTCTCGTGCCGCGCTCAGGACGTCCCGCATCAACCCCCGATCCTTCCAAAGATAGACTTGAAACAGCTTTCTGTCATTCAACGCCGATCCCAGGGCGTCGTCGATCTCTCTCGGCGACCTCGTCCCGAGCGTCGAGAGACAAAAGAGTCGGTTACCAGACGCGCACGCCGACGCCGTCGCCACCTCCCCTCGCCTCGGCGCCCACAGGGCGTGCCCAGCCGTCGGTGCTGGAAAAATACACTCCACGTTTCGGTGACCCAAAAAGCTCGTTCGCGTGTCGACCGCGTCCACGCCTCGACAGGTGGACGGGTAAAACTCGTAGTCATCGAATGCGCTCTCAGCGCGTCGCAAAGCCTTTTCGTCATCCGCCCCGCCGTCGAGGTAATCAAACGCAAACCTCGGTGCGCGTCGTCGAGCGAGTTTCCGGGCGTCTCTCGCCGAGAGAAACGCGCGGCGCATGGCCGACTTCCGTCGTCCGAGCGCGCCCGTGACCGCCCGTCTCTCTATGGGGGCGCTTGAGACAGTAAAACAACTCGAGCTAGCTCGAAAAATGTTCGAGTGCGAGCTCAATCACTTTTTGACGCGCGATGCGTTGATTTGCGAATGGAAATACTACAACGAGGCTACGGTACTTGTACTTGTACTTGTATGTCTACATTATCGCTCGCACTTTTCTTCAAACAACCTTTGAACGTTGCGTTGCAATTCGTTGTCAATGTCCAAGTTGTTCTGAATAGTAAGAGAGGGATGGATCAACCACGTGTGCTCCATGTTTTGCAGCACAAAGTGATCGATGATGGTGTCGCTCGTTCCCGTGAAGAGCACGTCGAGCATCTCGTCGTAGGCGCGAGAGTGCAAGATGTACATGTCGCTCGAGCGCAAATCGCACCCGCTCGATGTGAGCATGCAGAGTTGCCCCTCCATCCTCACATTCAAGCAGTGACACTGCACCGGACAGACGATGTCATCTCGAACCCCCGTGGTAACCTCGACCCACCCGGTCCCAGTCGAAGACGGTCTCGCTTCAAACTTCTCAAACAAATGCGGTCTGAAGGCTGGACGTAACACGTTCCAGTCTATGCTCTCCCCGTTGAAATCCTTGTGCTCGAGCTTGACCCTTCCGAGCGCGCTCGTAGCCGCAGCGTCACCCGCTAACAGTTTCATGACGTCCTCGACAGTTTCATCCTTGACATCAATCTGGTCGTTAAATTCTGTGTCGTCTTCTATCACCGTAATGTGCTTAAAGCCGCTCTCCTTTGCGTGTTTGACAATCATGCCGTGCGCTATGGAGACTCGTGTGTAGTGCGATTCGTACCACACACCCACCGCCTGCGCCGTGCACAAATCTAAAAATTTGCCGCTCACGCACGAAGCCTTCTCCGCCCACTCTACTGGCACTCGCACGTTGACATCCGGGGACGAGCAGTTTTGTGTCGTCAAAATGTAAATGTGTTCGGGCGCGCCCGCGATTCTATACGGGTTACTCGTCATCGACTGACCCGCGACCGCGGGCACAAAGGCTGACTCGCAGTCCATCTCACCGAGAGGGGTGTCGCGAATGTACCTGCGCGCGCGCCGTTGGTGGTACGGCTCCACGGTTGTGAGCGTCGCGGCGCACGCCATTAAACAGGCGAACGCCGCGCCCAATCTTGAAGCGCGTCTCGACAGCCAACGCCGACTCGTTGGTTCTCCGCCGAACGCGCCGCCCGTCGCCGTCTCGCCACCCTCATCGTCGCTCTCATCGTGATCACGATCGTATTCGCGATCGCGCTCGCTCACGTCTCCGGTTAACCCGTACCCGTACCCAAACCCAAAGCTCGCCGCGTCTCGTCCTTCATCCTTCTCCGTCGTCGCGCTCCCCGGCGCGCGCTCCATGAGCGGCACCAAACTCTCCGTTTCGTCCAATTCTTTCGACAGCGCCGCCAACATCTCATCTCTCGTGAGTCCACTCTTCCCTCGTCCCTCATCGCCCCCTCGTCCCGTGGTCTCCGCGCCCTCCATCGGCGCTCGCGCTCGCGCTCGCGCAACACCCACCGCGCCGATGATGCGTGCGTGAGGGTGTTCACCGCCCGCGCGTCACGCGCTCGCCAACCACCGACCGCGTCGTTCGGTTCGTTCGACGCCCCCGTCCACCGCGCGTTCGACGTTCGCGTCGTCCGATCGGATGCGCCCGCTCGACCGAGGAAGAGTTCGTCCGTCCGTCCGCAGCGCGCGACCGACTGACTCCTCGCGCATCTCGGGTCCGCCCATCGATGGGATGGGCGCACAGCAGTGCCGTGACAGCACACTGGTGGTGGTGGTCCGTGTTGTACTTTGTAATACTTTGATGGCACTCGGTACTACTTTGTCCATCACTAAACCATCATCACGCACTTTGTGAAAATCATCCAGTACCGAATGGTGGTACTATTCGGTACGCACTACGACGACGGTGCCCCATCCCTCGCTCCCTCCCTCCTTCGAGGTGCCGATGTTTCGATGGGTGGATGCTTGGATGCTTGGATGTTCGCGCGCGGGTCGACACTGCGAGACGGCCGAGGTGTACACCGCACGCCTCGCATCGCCTCGCGTCGCGCATCATCGCATCGCAGACGCTCGAACGGACGGACTCTCGGACGGACGGACGGACGAACGGACGGACGGACGGACGAACGGACGGACGGACGTTTCACCAGGTCGACCGATCGCTCGCTCGAGCATCGTTGCGAGGGGTAACGAACATCGAATCGACGAAGCGAACGCGCGCGACGACGCTCGAATCTACGAAGCGACGCTCGGGGACGCTCGAAGGCGCTTGAATTCGAAAGATCTGCCGCGAAAGAGACGCGACGATGGGCGAGGAGAAGGAATCTTCGTCGTTCAGACGACGAGGAAGCGCCGCGGTGGCGGTGTACGGTATGAGCGCGGACCCACCGACGGATGTCGGAGGACACGGATCGGTTGTTCGCGCGCTTGTCAAAACGGGGTCGTTCGATGAGATTCTCATCGTGCCCGTGTACGAGCACGCGTTTGCGCACAAGAGAGAAAACATGCGAGGAACGGCGTCGTACGAGGCAAGGTGCGACATGTGCGCGCTCGCATTCGACGGCGCTCGAGCGGAAGGCGAGGAAAAGGATGACGACGACGACGACGGTGACGACGCAGATGGCGGTAGTAAATCGGCTCGTATCGTCGTTTCTCAGGCGGAGCGTCGCGTTTCAGAGAGATACGCGAGAGGCGAGGCGTCTACGAGTAAGCCCGGGAGCACGGCGGCGCTGATGGCGCTATTGAGGATGGAGAAACCGGATGCGGATTTCGTCATTTGCATCGGCGAGGACGCGTTCGACGACTTGCTCGCGGGGAAATGGCACAAGGGTGAAGAGCTTCTTCGAGACTACTCGTTCATCGTCGCCCCGCGGCACGGATACGAGTCGCGTCGCGAGCACAACGTCGGCAACGCAGGCATCGCGACGACGGACGGGGCGCTCAGCGTTTCATGGTTGGAGACGGCCGAGACCGCACCGATGGACGAAGGGAAGCCCGTATCGTCGACAGTGATACGAAGCGCGCTGGAACGTCGATCGATGAGCATCGGTGGCGAATCGGATCCGCTGACTGCCAATATTTTCCCGTCGAAAGCGCTTCACGAGCGAGTACTCGAGTACATTGTCCGGCACGGATTATACACAGACGCTGTCTTCACCTTTGAGAGCGATTCGACGACTGAAGAGCCGACGCCGATGGCGGCAGTTGAAAAGGTTGGATCTCCGAAAGCTTCGAAAACTTCTTCCGGATACTTTTCGAATCTCTCGAAAAAGTTTAGCACCCTGAGCACGGGAGAGCCGAGCGCGTACTTTTCTCGCGACAAGTCGTTCGCAGACGTGAAGGATAAGAATGGATTGCTCGCCGAGTCTAGGCCGCTTGTCGGAAAAGAGGTGGACGTGCACAACGCCCTGCATCAAGAGGCATCGCACGAGGAGTTTCTCATGTTTAAAGCGCTACCATACTGCTTTTTGGAGCGCGCAATCCGAACCGAGCTTCAAAATAATCCGCCGGGCAAGACGTGGAACGCCACCAAGGCAAAAAAGTATGCGCACATGGCTATGGAGCGATTGCGAGTGGTGAACAATTGGCGCCGCGAGAACGAAGTCGAAGACATGTTGGAGGAGGGCATTCTACCACACAGCGATGCCATGTACACGCACTGGCCAGCTTACGTGCACGGTTACGATGCGTATGGACATCCCATCATGTCTGAGCGCCCCAAGGACATTTATCCCGACGGTCTGAAGTCGAGCATGACCATTCCGGAAATCATGCGTCACAGGATTCAAATGATGGAAACGATGGAGTACGTCAAATCCCGCTCGGAGGTTGCGCACACGGTGTACAAACACAACGTATTTATCGATCTCGAGGGCGTCACCCTCTCCTTCATGACGGGCGAGGTGAAGACATTCATGACGGAGCTCGTCAAATTGCTCACGCACAGATATTCAGATTCCTTGCACTTGTTGTACATCATCAACACGCCGATCATGTTTAGAGTCGTGTGGTCGATGCTGCAACCGCTGTTGTCGACGACGACAAAATCTAAAATCTTCATGTTTGGTGTTGGTCCGAATCAGTCGAAAAAGCTTCAGAAGCAACTGGCCAAACATGACATACCGCTCTCGTCCGCGCCCAAGTGTTGCGGAGGTGGATCCCAAGGTACACGTTTCGACGATTTCATCAGAAAAGCCACGGAAATGTACGCGCGCATCGAGTAGGGGAGAGAGAGAGTACTGTAATATATAGAATGCAAACGCTACCATCTAGTCGCCTCGAATCGCTCGCACGTCGCGTTCGAGTTGTTCGAGTCCTTCGTCTCGACATCCAAGCTCGCGCAAGGCCGCGGTTAGGTTGTATAAATAATCGCAATTATCCCCAGATGGACCTCTCGCGCGCGCAATCTGATCCGCTATGTCGTCCGCCGGTCCGAGCCAGTTCAAATTGGCGTCGTCCGCTGTCGCAATGTACGTCACCGCGTCTCGAATAACGGGCTCCGCATCCGGCGCATCCGACTCGTACAAATCTAGTTCAATCCTCGAGTCGTACTGCTTCTCTCTAACTTCCAGATATTCTATCACGCTCGCCCGGTTCTCCGCGCTCACCTCGTACGCCGCGCCCCACACGACGAAATCTTCGTCTTCGCACTCTTCGAGCGTGGCCGTTCTTCCCGGAAACGCGGGAGTCCCTCGATGGTCTGTGCTTCCTTGGTAAAACCTTCTCCGATACCCTCTAGCGCACACCGGAACGAGCACGCGCTCGTGTTCAAATCCGACGTTCCAAACGATGGATCCGTACCCGAAGACCCACAACGGGGCGTCGTCCGACGTCTTCAGTGGTTGTCTCTCCATCACCCCAACCTCGTGGTCGACGGGTACTCTCATTCCCGTGGACGACGACGGTGACGACGACGACGCTTTGATTTCGATAGCGCGCGAGCGACGAGACGCGCGTGAAGAATATCGCGCCCCTCCGTTCGTCTTCGTCGGCGGCGATGCAGTCGATAGCGTCGTACTCATGCGGGCCGACGCGGTCTGGCGCGCGACGGCAGCGTCACGTGCGAGTTTGGACAGTGCGCGAGTCAAAGCTCCAAACGTGCACGTGCGAATCAAACACGTCCTCAGTCTCGGGCGTTCGACGACTTCGACGACGAAGACGAAGACGAAGAAAGAAAGGGTGAAAGGGAAGAGAGACTCTGGAAACGAGGATGACGTCGACGCCGTCCACGTCCACGACGATACCGGCTGGATTTTCGCGCAGAATCAAACAATCACTCAAACTTCGGTTACAAGATGAAGTCGATCGCGACGTGACGTCCACGTCGGGCGCGACGACGAGCGCACCGATCGACGTCGCAGCGTGCGCGCAAGCGCTCAGTGATATTTTAGGGTACGAGCGGAAGAGTCGAACGGGCGGCACCGGCGTTTTCAGCTCCTCTGGGGTCTCCCCTGGAGCGCCAACGAAAACTACCGCCATCGACGCCGCCAACCTTCGGAGCGTCGTCGAAAGACGCGGGTTGGCACTCAATGAAAGCTTCTTGGATGCGTCTCTGCGCGCGCAGTCGAAGATGACGCAGGTAGAGGCGACTTTGCGAGCTCTGGACGACGCGCGCGAGCGCATGCGTTTCGCGCTCGACGCATCCAACTCGAAAACAGCCGAGCTGTTACGCGAGAGCGAGCGCGCCAAGGAAAATTTGAAGCTCATCGAATCGCGAAGAGATCTAGTCAAATCATTCGCGGCAGACTTTCAGCTGCCAAAGACGTTCGTCGAGGCTCTCTCGGTGCGCCCGACGGAGGACTCGACGAACGACGAAGAGCTGCCGAAGCACTTTTTCGAGGCGCTCGAACGCGTGAAGGCAATACAAGCCAACTGCGCGAAACTCGTGAATACGGATCAGCAGCGCGCGGGTTTGGAGCTCATGGATGTGATGACGACTTACGCCGAGTCTGCACACGAGAAGCTTCGCAGATGGGTCATAGCAAAGTGTCGGATTCTCGCTGAAGATGACGATTTCATCACAGAGCACGACGAAAAGACCCTCCAAAAGGCTGTCGAGACGCTGCGCCAGCGTCCCTTACTTTTCAAGGCTTGCGTTGAAGAGGTGACTCGAACTCGACACAACGCCTTGTTTAGACGATTCATCACAGCGCTCACTCGAGGTGGTGCCGGTACAAAGCCTATCGAAGTGCACGCGCACGATCCGCTTCGGTACGTCGGCGACATGCTTTCGTGGGTGCACCAAGCGGTGGCGAGCGAAAAGGAGTTTTGTATGATGACTTTCGGAAGCGACGAAGATGGTGGCATCGTCGAGATTGACGGTGTCGCTTTCGACGCCACTCAAGACGTATTGGAAAAGGTCTTTGACGCGTGTTGTCGTCCGCTCAAGGTGCGCGTGGAGCAAGTTTTTGTCACTTCGAGCGGCGCAATGGAAGGCGGCGTCATGGTGGCGTATAAATTAGCAAACCTGATGAGCTTTTACAAAAAGCTGATGTTCGATTTGCTCGGCGATGAAGCGACGCTCACCAAGACAATGGCTGGTTTGAAGGAGAGCGCGAAGACATCCTTCTCAGACGCGGTGTCTCAGCACAGCGGAAAATTCAAAAAGACGTCATTGGCGCCGAGCGCTTTCGCTGGCGGGGAAGATGCGTTCGCGCCGCCGTCGACTCTCCGTGAGGGCGTGTCCAGCGCTATGGATCTTTTGGAAGCCGTCGCATCGTCATCGGCGTCTTCTTCAGGTGGATCTGAAGAAGAGTCAAAGGAGCTTCTCTCAGCCGCGCTGGACGGATTGATCGATCCCATCGTGCAAGCCGTCGAGACTGCGGCGGTAAAGGTGGGTGATCAAATGCAATCGGTTATTGGTTCCGCTGCGTCTGGGCCGAAATGGGTCGGCGACGCGTTCGCGCTCAATTGTTTGAACGCTATACGAGAGCCACTGCGCTCGCATTCGTCCGCCGGCGGTAAGGTGGAAGAGATTTCCCGGCTCATCGCGCGCAAGGTGAGCGACGTCGCGGATTCGGAGGCCGGCGGTCTGTTAGCCGCGAGCGGATTGAGCGACGCGCTCGAACTCGTCGTCTTGTACCAAGAGCAAGGCTTGTCGAGTGGATCAAACGTCATGGCGAACGACCCAGCGCTGAAAATAGACCGCTTGGCGGCGGCACTGTCGTCCCTCGTCGATGCCGCTGGCACTAAACTTCCCGACTTTGCGCAGGTTCAATCTCCCGCAATTAGGCGAGACGTCACCAATCGGTACAATAGCAAGCTCATCGAGGCCTACAGCCGCGTCTATGCAGCGGTTTTACAGCCG
>Ga0255764_10000931_pt1 | contig 25514 bp, 24 predicted proteins | sample 071ome_30_FD_179964 | JGI IMG/M metagenome (GOLD analysis project Ga0255764, IMG submission 179964) | Coastal salt marsh microbial communities from the Groves Creek Marsh, Skidaway Island, Georgia - 071406AT metaG (version 2) | ecosystem: Environmental > Aquatic > Marine > Intertidal zone >... | reverse complement strand
GCCCGCTCCGTCCCGCGGCCGCGGACGTGGTCGTGGTCGGGGCCGCGGCCGGGGTCGTCCCGCCAAGCCGCAGCGCGACCACGCTGAGATCGAGGCCGAGTGGGAGGCCGAGAAGAGCATGTGCAACAGGATGCTACCGGGCGACACGCCCGTCCAGAAGACTCACAAGAAGCGAATACCTGCCGCATGCGACGGCGCCACCCTGCTGACCGACGTCGCGAAGATGCACGAGCTGCTGGACAAGGTCTGGCAGCGGGACGAGTACGACATGTTCAAAAAGCCGGTCAGCGAGGCCGAGGCGCCGGGCTATTTCAGGGTGATCACCGATCCGATGGACCTGAGCACGATCAAGGCGAAAGCAGAGGACAACCAGTACACCTACTGGGAAGAGCTCGCCACCGACCTCTACCTCATGTACAACAACGGCATGAAGTACAACCCCCAGGGGTCCACGTACTGGAAGGCGAGCAAGGCGCAGCAGATGCACGCGCGGTCGCTGCTGGAGAACGCCCGAGCGGGCAAACCGCTCGTGTCGGCCAAGGCCAAGGCGGCCAACCAGGCCAGGAAAGAGACGATGGCTGCGAACAAGGCCGCGCGCGAGAAGCAGCAGGCGATGAACAAGAAGGCGAGGGCGGAGCAGCGCGCGGCGCAGGAGGCCAAGATCCTGAGGCGAGCCGGCATCAGCGACGGCTCGACGCTCGACGCCCGGACGACGTTCCGGCGGCAGCCCGACGCGGGGCTCTACCAGTACAAGGGCCTCGCCGCGTGCAAGACGGGAGACAACACCTACGTGGGACTCTTCGGCCCCTCGTTCGACCGGGAGACGCAGCCGCAGACGTTCGAGTACGGCTCGAGCCTCCGAAACTTCGCGGCATCCCTGTCTTCGCGGGCGTACTCGAGGGTGAAGTGTCACCTCGAGGCGATGGTCCCGGCCTCGTGGCGGCCCGAGTTTGTCAAGAGCATCCAGGCCCACTTCGAGGGCAGCAACAAGTGAGACTGTCATGTATATGTATATAAATGTATGTATGTAAATGTATGTTATACGTATTACTGAAGCCGTCGATCAAAAGCCGGCGCCTCGCGACCGGAGCCGCATGAGGTTCTGAACCAACGCGTCCTCACTGACGTGCGCGCCAGCCCAGTGCCTCTTGATGGCGCTCACCAGCTCCTCCTTGGACGACTGCGGGTGGACGGTGGACAAGTCGTACATCTTGGCGTACTTCCGCAGGGATTGGATCTTCATCTTGTCGAGGTGCACACGCGCGTCCGGATCCCCTCCCTGGTCGCCGAACGAGGCCGGGGCGGCGGCGGGGTCGGCCTCCGCGGGCTCTTCCTGACCGTCCTGATACTTATTCGAGATTTGATGCGCCGCCTGGCGCTGCGGCCGAGAAGGCCGGGGCGGCTCGGCTGCCTGCGGAATGATGACGACAGACGAGCACGAGAGTCAAACGAGAGACGACAGACGACAGACGAGAGACGAGAGAAGACAGACGAGCACCAGGGGAAAACGACAGTCACGTACCTCCGCGTCCACTGGGGCGGCCTGTTCCTCCTGTGGAGCCTCTTCCTGCTGGGGCTCCACGGCCACCTGCGGCTCGGCACCGTCGTCCATCGTCGAGAGGTGAACTCAAATTTTCGAAAGGCTCAAAGTCCGCAGCCTCCCAGATGATCGGACGGACGTGGGATGCAAGAGTCGACGACGTAGTCCAAGACCTGTGTGGATGCGTGGATGGGCGTGCTCGTCTGTTCGTCTCGTGGACAGACAAGAGGAAAGAATAGGACTCGTGTTCTTCAAAACTTTCTCCTCGTTCGTTCGCTTCTCACACGCAAGGATGAACGACAGCGAGGTCTCCAAGACCATCTTGCAGATGGTCAGGTACGTGCGACCGACGAGCCTGGGCGGCCGGGCTTCTCTCGTCTTCTCTCTTCTCTTCTCTCTTCTCGTTGGATGGACGGTTCTCCGCGGACGATCGACGGCCACCAGGGGCACCAGCACCCTACGATCTACGACCGCAGCGCGCTCGCCGCATCCTCCCGTCCTCCCGTCCTCCCGTCCTCCCGTCCTCCCGTCCTCCCATCCTCCCGTCCTCCCGTCCTCCCGTCCTTACGTCCTCCCGTCCTTACGTCCTCCCGTCCTCACCCCCCACCCACCCTATCGTTGATCTTTCCTCCTCTCGACTCACGCCCCCGTCCCGACGTGCAGGTTTATCAAGCAAGAGGCGGACGAAAAGTCCTCTGAGATTGCTGTCGCCGCCGAAGAGGAGTTCAACATCACAAAACTGCAGCTGCTCGAGGGCGAGAAGGCAAAGGTGCGACGGGACTTTGATAGGAAACAAAAGGTAAACGCGGTCAAGAAGAAGGTCGAGTACAGCAAGCACCTGAACGAGAACCGTATCCGGGTTCTCCAGGCCAGGGAAGACGCCGTCCAGGCGCTCTTGCGGGACGCTCAGGGCAGCCTGATGTCGCTGTCGCGCAACGCGGAAGAGTACGGGAGGCTGATGCTGGGCCTCATCGTGGAGGGCATGCACAAGCTGGGAGAACCGTCGATGCTCGTCCGGTGTCGGGAAGTTGACGCGTCGCTGATCGAGTCGCTGCTGCCGCAGGTTGACGGCGCGTACCGGGCGGCGTACGGCAGCGCTGCCCCGGCCGTGCGGCTCGACGCGGCCAACCCGCTCCCCCCGCCGCCGACGAGTGCCGAGGAGGCGGCCAGCGGCGAGCGTGCCTGCTGCTCGGGCGGGGTGATCGTTACCTCTTCTGACGGGAGCATCGAGTGCTCCAACACGCTCGATGACCGACTGCGCATCGCGTACACCAGCAACCTGCCGGCCCTGCGGGGCATGTTTGACGACAGCTGATGTAAGGGACTGCGAAAATGGATAAGTACTGTTACTATACTACAACGATTAAACGAGAACTACGCTCCCTTTCTCCTCCGTCGTCTCGGTCTCTCAACACAACCTTCACCGGCCCCTGCCTCGACGTCTCCCCCACCCTCGGGCTCGACGTCCGCCCCATCCTCAGCCTTGACGTCTCCACCCTCCCCTGCCTTTTCGCCGCCCGCTTCCCTCCCCCTCTCCCTCTCCCCGTCCTCCCCGACCTCTGTGTCCTCCCCTCGGCCGTTCTCAGCCTCCTTCTCCTGCTCCTCCTTCACTCGAATCCTGTACTTCTGGAGGTGGGACGACACGTTCTCCCTGGTCAAACCGGGGACCTTCATGTCGTTCATGATGGCCTTGGGGAGCGCGTGCTCGATGCCGCCGCAGCGCTCGACCGCATCCAGGAACTTCTTGTGCAAGTTGTCCGTCCAAACCAACCTCGACCGCTTCACCGTGTGATCGGGACTCGATTCCTTCTCGACCTTCTCCGGCGCGGGCTCCGTCACGTTGGGAGGATAGAATCCCACAATCCGGCCGTCCGGAAGCTGGACCGGCGGCCCGTACATGTAGGCCGGCCCGAGGTGCATCGGACCCATCGGTCCCATCGGCCCCATTGGTGCCACTTGTCCTACCTGTCCCATCTGCTGCTGCATGTGAATCTGCTGCATCTGCTGCTGCATCTGCTGTTGCATCTGCTGCACCTGGTGGGGCGGCATCTGCGGGGGCAGTCCCATCTGGGGCATGCCAAACACGTACTGCGCCGGCGGCATCTGCGGCACGCCGCCCCCGGGCGCGGGGCCAGCGACGTAGGCGACGGGCGTCGGGGACCCGACCTTGTGATTCGTCTTCTTCTTCCTGCTCGTCCCGCCCGCCGTGCTGTTGTTGTCCCGTTTCCTCGTCTTTGCCGTCTTTTCATCCTTGCGGAGCTTTTTCGGATCGACGTTCGGGTTGACGTTCGCATCGGCGTTGGGGTTGCTCGGGTCCTCCTGGTTCAGGTGTTGGCTCGTCACGAGGTTGTTCTTGGCCTCGTCCTTGTTAATCCCAGGGTCCATTCCGTTGTTCATTCCGTTGTTCATTCCGTTGTTGTTCAGCGTATTGTTGACGGTGTTGATGAGGTCGAAGCGCACCTTCGGCGCGGCCGCGCCGACCGTCGTGTTGTTGTTCGTGATGGTGTTGGTGTTGCCGACGCCGTTGGACACCGAGCTCCGCGGCCTGCCGCTTCTTCTGTCATTGCTCCCCTGCTGACCCAGCGAATACGACTCGCACGCCAGACCAAGGCCCCTGGAGAGCACGGACGGGACAAGCTCGGCGCTGATCGACACCGGGGTGGGCACCAAGACCGACTCGAGGAAGCTCTCGATGTCGTGGAAGTTGTTGTGAAGCCCGCTCGGGTCGTTCCCGTCGCGGCGCTTGTCGAGTAGAGCAGCTTGCATCGCCGGGCTGCTCTCGCTCCTCGCGTATGCGAAAACGTCTCGCGGACGTCGACGGCGAATGCAACCGGAAAGAACCGCCGCGCGGGTGTTCCGCCTCCGTTAGGGCACCTGAGTGGCCCTTTTCAAAGAATGCACCGGGCAATTTCTCCGGTGCGGGTTCGGTTTGTGCGAGCCAACTCGACAATTCGAAACCGAATCCTCGAGAAGAGTTGTTCGTTCGAGCCTTCTCGAGACTGACTAGCCAGACCCTCGACAGAGGACCGAAACCGAAACCGAAACAGGCAGTAGGTGTGTCAACGGCTTACACAGCAAACAATTGAACCAACCGGCGATCGCCGTTGGGAGATACGCCGTATTTTGGGAATCTCCACCCAACTACGACGCAGACAGTAGCCGACCCGCTGCCCGCGCCCACGGACCGCCCTTCACGGCGTACTCGTTGAGCAGGGCCTCGGCCGCGAGCGCCCCGAGCGCCGCCCCCGGCGCCGTTCCGTCACCCGCCCCGCTCCCGACAACCGCCCCGCCCCCATCCCCGCCACCGTCCCCGACGACGTCTACGGCTCCCCGCGCCACGCACTGGCACACACCGAAAAGTGCCTTGACGTTGGCCCCGCCGCTCATCTCGACCACGCTCGCATAGTACTTTTTTGCCAGCCGGACGTGCTCCAGCCCGCCCAGCGCGCATAGGCAGTCGGCCAGGATCAGGTGGGTCTGAAAGTCACCGGGCTGGTGCATGAGCACCTCTTCGAAGCAGAACAAGGCCTTTTCGTAGGCGCCCTGCCGCGCGTGCAGCCTGCCGGCCTCGTACCATGCCTGGTAGTCCCCGAGCTGGTGGTCCAGGTGCTTGTGCAGGTCCTCCAGGGCGCCGGCGATGTCACCTCGGTCCCTTTTCAGGGCCACAATCCGGTGGATGATCATTAGGTTGTCCGGGTCGGCGTGCAGCGCGGCCTCGTACGTGGTCCTCGCCTCGTCCGCCTTGTCGACGCTCTCCAGGTACATCCCCTTGAGCCGCGCTGCCCGACACGACCCGGGGAAGCGCTGGTGGATCAGGTTGACGATCGACAGCGCCTCGTCGCCCTTGCCGAGCTGGATGCACGCGATGGCGTGGTCTTCTCGCACCGCCCAAAGAGACGACTCGTCGAGCAATTTCTCGTCGTCAATCAGCGATTTCGTCAGCGAGTAGACCTCCAGCGGATGGGCCGGCGCGTGTGTGGTTCGAACGAGCCTCAAGTAATGCAGCACGGAGGCGCGAGGGCCGGAAGCGGCCGCATCGAGCGCTGCTGCCCGAGCTTCTCTGAGGTCGTCGGCCATTTCAAACTGGTGGTTCTTTCTTCTTTCAGACTTCTTCTTCTTTCAGACTGGTGGTTACAGGCTGCAGTGCTCCATCAGCCGCCTGATGGCCGGATCGCTGGCCCCGCCGTCCGCGGTCGCCATCCGCCGCCGGATCTCCTTCGTCTCGAGTCGGTTCTTCTTCCGGAGCTGGGCGACGTCCTTCGTCGGCACCCGCCGCGCCATCTCCTCACTGTCCACGAAACGCCGCGTCTTGCTCGTGATCATCGACACCAGACCCTTGAGCTCGTCTCCCTGCGGCAGCTCGACGGCCGACGAAGCGGCCGACGAAGCGGCCGAGGGGGAGGCCGAGGCGGAGGTGGGGTGTGCAGGTGGTGCAGCCGATGCCTTCGGGTTGTTGGGTTTCAAGCCACGTCGAGCCGTCCTCGATACCGCGCTCCCCATGACGACCTGGCCGACCGTCTGACCGTCCACCTCAGTCGTAGTTCGATGCGGAGGAGCCTTATTCGAAGCAACCTTCACGTTCACGAACAAGATCTTGAAATATGCACGCCACGTTCCGCTCCTCCTCCATTTTCGCCCCCCTGCGTTCGCTGATTACCCACCGATCCCAACAGACTGCGATGCTCTCCTGCCGGGCTGCGAAAGTCTCCGCGTGCGTGCCGAAATCCGCCGAGTCAGCGGTCCACGTCACCCCACTGGGGCGAACGCTTGGGTGCATTCGTCGACTGGCGAGCGCACCAACAACTCACTCCCAACTCACTCCCACCAAACGCAGGGACGAGGCATTTTCCCTCGTCCAAGGCGACCACGCCTACCTGGACGTCCGGACCGCCGACGAATTTGCGGCCGGCCACATCGAAGGTGCCGGTACGACACGTGCTGTTTCCTACCGAAGGCGGTCTCCCACCCAGTCACCCAGTCACCCAGTCACCCAGTCTCACTCGTACTCACACTCGCACTCGCACTCGCTCGCCAGTATCCGTCCCCGTCTGGCTCAAGGTATGTACCATAAATGTACCATATATGGTGTTTGAATTGGCTCGACGACGTGCGCTCCTTCCCCATTACAATCACTCCCTCAATCACGATTACTCCCCCAACCACTCGCCAGGGTCCCGACGGATTCTCGCCCAATCCCGACTTCGTGAGCTGCGTCGAGGATCTCTTCCCCGACAAGTCGACCAAGATCTGCGTCGGGTGCCTCAGTGGCAAGCGAAGCGAGGCAGCGACGGCCGCACTCGAGCAGGCCGGGTACAGTGATTTGAGTGACATGACTGTCGGGTACAACGGCTGGTGCCAGGCTGGCCTCCCGACGACGACGTCCTAGACTCCTGGAGAACGACCACGGCATCATCGAATCAGTTTCCTTTTTCTTGTTTGCAAGGTATGCAGCAAAGATGATCGAGTATTAGAAGGCCTCCTCGGCCAGGTCGATCGCTCGCCCCAGGGCGGCGGCCTTGTTGACCGTCTCCTCGAACTCGCTCTCCGGGACGCTGTCCATGACGACGCCCGCCCCGGCCTGCAGGTGGCAAACCCACTCTCCCTCTCCCTCGCAGACCACCATCGTCCGCAGGGCCAGGGCCATGTCCATGCCCCCGCCAAATGCGGCCCAGCCGAACCCGCCGCCGTACGGCCCCCGCTTGCTCTTCTCGAGCTCGTCCAGGATCTGCATGGCACGCACCTTTGGTGCTCCGGACACCGTTCCGGCCGGCAAGGCGGCGCGCAAGGCGTCCCAACACGTCAGGTCGTCCAGGATCTCACCCGTCACCGTCGACGAGATGTGCATCACGTGGGAGTATCGCTCGACCTCCATCAGCTTTTCCACCTGCACCGACCCCTTCTTGCTCACCTTCCCGACGTCGTTCCTCCCGAGGTCCACCAACATGACATGCTCGGCAATCTCCTTCTCGTCCTGGAGCAGGTCGGCCTCGAGCGCCGCGTCCTCCTCGGCGTCCACGCCGCGCCTCCTTGTGCCGGCGAGCGGCCGGTTAGTCACCCTCCGCGTGTTCTTCCTGCTCTTGTCCACGCGACACAGAATCTCCGGGGACGACGAAACAATGGTCGCGTCCTTAGTTCGGATGTAGGCCATGTACGGCGACGGGTTGACCACCCGCAGCGCCCGGTAGACGCTGAAGGGATCGGCTTGCGTCTTGCGCTCAAACCGCTGCGAAAGGACCAACTGAAACACATCGCCGGCAAGGATGTGCTCCTTCGTCGCCTGAATGGCGTCCATAAACTCGTCCTTGGTGAAGTTGGACGTCGGCTGCTTGGTCGACTTCTTCTGCAGGCTGAGGTCCACGTTGCCGTAGGACAGGTTGGTCGGCCGCGGGTCCCGCAGCACCCTCAGCAGCTCTTCCAGCCGCTCCTTGCCATCCTCCAGCGAGCTCGTCCTCGTGTCGATCCAGCATACCACGTATGTCAGTTTCGTCGCGTGGTCGAACAGGACCGTGTCCTGATACAGCGCCAGGTGCATGTCGGGGACGTCCCGGTCGTCCGTCGGCGCGTCCTCGAACGGCAGCTTGCCCTGGTACACGTACCTGACCGTGTCGTAGCCGCAATAACCGACCCAACCCCCTGTGAACACGTCGGCGGGAAAGTCCGGGTTGACCGCGAGATCCTCGGCCGGCACCCGCCACTCCTTGCTGATCTCCTCGGGGATGGCCAGCGGGTCGGCCGACGTCGACCTCGTCACGCGGTAGTCCGCCTCCCCGTTGACCTTCTCCCGGACCTCGACGTCGTTACCCTTGGCCACGATCTCCACGAGCGGCCGCGCGCCGACGAAGCTGTACCGGCCCTGCTGCGTGCCGTTGTTGACCGACTCGAACAGGAACGAGTGCTGTGTGTGCGGGGACGCCTCTTCGAGCTTCTTGTAGGCCAGAATCGGCGTGAGCTGGTCGCCCATGATTCTTTTGTAGATGGGGATCAAGTTGGCCTCCGGGTTCCTGGGTGGAAGAGGAGAGAAGAGAGGGGTGAGGGTACGTCGCAGGAGTTCAAGGGAAGACCACCACGACCGTACCTGGCGCGCATCTCCTCGAACTGCGCATCTATTGCGTTGGACGGTGCGATCGCCGACGCCGCATACGACCTCTGAGCCGTGTGCACGCGAGGGACGAGACCACATTTTTTGGTCGCCCGAACACGAGCCGCAAGACGCCGGGGCGATTCCCGCGTCATGCTCGGCATCCGCGCTGCATTGGCCGTGGACGACGACGACGCCACGGGAGCGCCCGCACGCGGGGTCCGAAGGGCAGGCATTGATCGACGCGAATACGTTTTGCGGTTTCAGCGCGCGCGCCCATTCATAAACGATCACGATGGCTCTCTCCCGCGGCGGCATTCGGCGTCGCGTCGTCGACGAGTTGCTGACACCGACGCGGAACCAACTGGAATGCCTCCGCCTCGCGCTGGGCGCCGGAGAACCGGCGACGGCGTGCCGACGCATCCACCAGGCCCCCGCCTCGTCTGCTTCTTCGTCGCAGGTCGAGGCCCTGAAGGCGCTCATCCCGAGCGTTGCGGCACAGAACCCTAGCGAGCTCGGCCAGGAAGCGCGCGAGAGGCAGAACGCCAGCGTCGTGGGGACGGCGTGGGCGGCGGCGACCCTGCGGAAAAAGTCGTTCGACGAGCTGCATTCGCTCTGGCTCACGCTGTACAAGGAGCGGAACGCGCTTCACGCGGAGAAACTGGCATGGAAGCGGGCAGGGCAGCGGATGCCGCAGGCCACCAGGTTGTCCAAGACCCGGCTGTCGATGAACCGCATCAAGCAGGTCATGGGCGAGCGGTCGCGCAGCGAGGCGTACAGCGAGGAGGAGAGGGGATACTTGAAAGCCTTCGTCGATTCAATGTAACGCATCTATGCAATCTTCTTACAATAACTTGAACACGAGGATCGCCGACGTATCGGGTCCTCTAAGCCACTGCTAGGTTCCAAACGAATGCTGCCTCCTCCTTCCGGCTACGACTTCAAAAAAAAGAATCCGGACTAGACGCCTGTTCAGTACTGGTTGAGACGCCTGTACTGGTTGAGACGCCTGTTGTTGTACTGGTTGAGACGCCTGTTGTTGTACTGGTTGAGACGCCTGTTGTCGTACTGGTTGAGGCGACGGTTCGATGCCATGACACCGGATCCGGTCAGCAGAGCGAGCATAGCCACGAGCAGGGCGATGATGTTAATGATCTGCGGGAGAAGACGGCGGGAAGCGAGGTCAGTGAGCGTCGAGCGCGTTGAGCGTCGAGCCGACCGGTCGGCCCCGGTGCGTGGAGCAGCCGGGGCCGAGACAGAGGGGGACGAAGTCCAAACGCCCCCACGCCGCCCCCACGCCGCACCGAGGCCCGGTTTGCTCGGACTGAAGGCGTATATACACCAGATAACCAGGAATGGCGCGGGGGACGGGGGACTGCGTGGTTCGGAGGTGGAATTCTCGAATCTGGCAAAGAAGTCTGCCACGTCGATTCGAACGTTTTCCACCGTTCACATCCAAGGCGGACGCTCCAATACGGCAGGAATCTCAATAAAGTTCCATCCTGAGGCCGCAAGAGGAACACCGCGCGGTGCGGACGTCGAGATCGAGGGATTTCACAGTTTGAGAGATTCTTCCAGCCTCGACGAATGCGGGCGTCACCCGCCGATATCCCTCGGTACGTACCTTCATTTTATGATAAAAGTTCGCTTTAGTGTGGATTCTGTTCAATTGAAGAGGGCTATGCCGCTGGAAACGGCCCCCCGATTTCCAGGATGGGCCTCGCTGGCGAAAGGCGCGTCCCCACCTCTCACTCGAGTCGGGGAGCCGGTTTTCGGTGGGGTGAGCGGGGAGCGCAGCGACACGCTAGGCGCTGCGCTCGTTCTATGCTCGTTCTATGCTGAGCGGCCTTACTTACTTACTTATAGCACACGTGCTCGACGCACCCATGTTCGTTCGTTCGTTAAATTTGCTAACGTCGTCATCACGCAACCATCATCGTCATCATCATCGTCGTCACGCCTCTTCCATCGCCTCTTCCTTCACGACAGCCTCCCGCATCATCCCGTGCCGCTGCAAAAATTGCTGCAAGCGGTCCCTCGCGCTCGAGTCGTCCTCATCGGCGGCAAAAAAGGCGCCAAACTCGTCCCTGACGTCGCCCATCGTGACGCCAGGGACCGTCAGCGGCGCATTGTCCGGCAGGAAAGACGTCGGTCTACCGGTGCCGTTGCCCAAGAGTCCCAGCGACCCCAGGTTTGCGAGCAACGACGAGTCCACCAGCCCGACCCCGCCACCTATCCCCGCAGGTCCGCCCTGCTGCATCAGGAGGCTCTCGACGCCGGCCAACGTGCTGGGCAAGTCGAGATCTACGCCTTCCAACGACTTGTTCAGCGCCATCCAGGTCTCGAGCGACGCGTCCGCCTTGCGCTTCGTGCCGCCGTCTGACTCGACCCCGCCGCTTCTCGGCGGCAGGCTGGACGGCAGGTTGGACGGCAGGCTCGGCATGCCGGACGGGTCGGCGCCCACTCCAACCATGCTGATCAAATTCTGCATGTACGACGGGTCTTCGAACGGCGACCCGCCCGAGTTGCCGGCGCTCGGATAGACCGTCCTGGACGGCGCGCGCTGGAGCCCCGCGGCCCCCGAGGCCATCCCGGAGAGTCCGGACATCGAGTTTCCGCCAGCTCCCGTCGACATAGACGGGGGACGCTCGCTCACGGGGGGCTTGCTGAAGCTGAACGAGCTCATCGAGGGCGTGGGCCCGCTCTCACCCATCTGAGGCAGGTGGTGGGTCGTGAGCGGCAAGAACTCCCATCCCGGATGGCCGTCCATCCACCAGTTGCTCGCTGCCCGAGGCACAATGCGACGAACTGCATCAGGCCACGTGTTGATATCGCTCACGAGCCAGATGATGTCGATGAGCTCCTGGTCGGTTTCCGTCGGGGCGCTCTGGCGCTTGCGCAGGAGCCCCACCGGCCGGTTGATGTCAATCACGTTGAAGCTTATGCACCTGTAGACCAATCCGACGTCTTCCCTGTTGTCTGGGTGATAGACGCGCAGCTGCGTGTCCGTGGAGACGGCTTTCCGGACGTGGTCGCGGGCCACGTCCCACATCTTTGTCAGCCGCAAGACGTGCTTGAGCGTCTCCTTGAGCGATCGGTTGCTCTCCGCTAACTCCACCAGCTCCTTGAATTCTCCCACCTTGGTCACGCTGTTGCGGGGCACCTGCAGGTTGCAGCGGGGAATGTCGACCGCCTCGGCCGCCCCTCCGATGTCTTCCAGCTTCTTCTGGGTCTGCACGCCGAGGCCTTCGATCTTGGAGATGCCGTCGTCGACGTGAGGAATCTCAAGCTTGGTCGCGGCCCTCACCCTGGCGGTCGCCACGACGAACGGCTCCGAGAGCACCGGGGCAATGCCGGGGAGCGGGATGCCCCCCCGCTGGACGACCCGGGCCAGAAGCCTGAAGGGCGGCGCCCGTCCTGTCAGCAGCGCCTCGGAGGAATCCGTGACCTTGAGATCTGGCAGCATGGCCTGTCCGGAGATCATCGGGACGAGGATCCGCATGTCGTCCGTGTAGGCGCCCGACCTGCCGTGGACGAGCAGGGCTTGCCCCGACTTGTTCGTGAGCAGCTGGCAGGCCTCGAGCGCCTCGGGACGCTCCTGCTCCAGCTCGAGCTTTCTACCATCCACCAAGGAGAGCTCGAGGAACGTATCCTCCAGCCCATACTGGACGAGGTGTCCCGTCGACGTGTCGACGACGACGACGTACACCTGCGCGCCGCAGCTCGCCTCCAACACGTCGGACGGCGCGAGGTACTTTTTTTTGAACGACCCGGGGCAGCGCCGTTTCTGACATAATGCACACTGCTGACACGTGGGGTTGGCGCAGCCTGCAGGGCGACGGCACGAGCGACACGTGAGCTAGCGAAATGATGACGATGACGACGACGATGATACCACGTACCGAGATGCTGGCAGTCGTGCCGGAACTGGCACGCCTTGAGGCTCTGGCGAGTGATGGGCGTCGTCGCAGACGGAGAGTGAGGTTTCGGGTCGTGTTCGATCCCGGTCGGACGGTCGGAGACACGCACCTGTATGGGATGAGCCATCTCGCCGCGCTCCCTTCCTTCCTTCCTTCCTTCCTTCCTTCCTTCCTTCCTTCCTTCCTATTCTTTGTGTCCCTGTTCGTCGTCGAAGAACTCCGGGGACGGGAGGGGCAGAGAACGAGCAACACGCTAGATGACGGAAAGGGCAATTGTCTCACGCAAGATTCTCTCGGCAGCGGTTCCGGGACCTATCCTACTACGACCGATATAGCCTTTTGGCGTTGTTTTCTCTCCTGTGTTCCAACGGTTGGGGGTTGGGACGATCAATCACTTCAACTTCTCGTCGTCGGGCAGCTGGTCAAATTGAAATTGAATCAATCGTCCTTTCGGAAGCACGTCTCATCATCCAGCTCCTCCAGAAGCACGCTCGCGCCCAGGCCGGGGACCGCGTGGACGCCGAACAGCCGCTTGGTTGCCGCGTCGCCGGCCGACTTGGCGCTGAACGTCACCGTCGCGTCCCTCTCGCCGCCCCTCTCGGTGGCCTTGCTGCTGCTCGCAAACACAGCCAGCCGCTCCGGCGAGATGCTGTAGCCGCGCATCAGGTACACCTTGAGGCGGGTCATGACGCAGAGGACCGCGGCCCGCGTGAGCACCCCGTCGTGGCCTCCCCGGCCCCGGTGCGCGGTGGCGTGCCCCGACGACGACGGAGCTCCCTCGTGGCCTCCGCGACCGTTTTGCCTCCTGCGCTTGCCATCTCCCCCTCCTCCGTTCTCCTCGAGGATCGACTGGTCGATGTCGAGCAGCTCGTGGAGGTCGGAGACCGTCGACGCCGTCTTGGACGCGGCGATGGCGTCAATCTCGTGAAGGACGACGCATACCTCGTCCGCCTTCTTGTAAGGGAGGCCGGCCAGGATCACGGCCAGCCAGCAGCACATGTTGACGTCGGCCGACGACAGGTCCGAGCCCTTGTCTCCCTTGAACGACCGCACCAGAAGCCGCAGGAACTCGTTCCGCTTGGCCCGCGTTGGGCACACAATCTCCGAGTAGAGCTTTCTGGCGCGCTGCTGGGCTGCCTTGAGCTTTGCGACGGCTTGCTCCCTGTGGCGGCCCTTCTGGTGGCCCTTTTGGCGGGGTCCCGCTGGGCACGCGTCCTTGATGCCCTTGACGATGCGCCCCATGTCGACATACTGGGGGTACTTGCCCATCAGCAGCTTGAGCTGCTTGATAGAGCGCGCGCACAGAGATCCGACGCCCGAAGAGCCCGACTCCCGCGCCACACCGTCCGCCATGGCAAACAGGACGAGCGTCGAGAGACACGACCAGGGCCCGCACAGGCCGTCGCGGACGCTGATCTCGATCAAAAACAGGATTTTGCGCCTGATCATCGTAGCCGTCTGCTCCTCCACCTTCTGATGCGGACTGGAGTCCATCGCAAGGGAGAGGATCCGGTCCCAGTGGAGCTGCAGGATGGCGCTGCTCTGCGTCACGTCGCCCTCCCCGTTCTCTGCCGCCACGGCCCCCGTCGCGGCGTCCCTGCTCTGTCTCTGGTGAAGCGCCAGGGCGTCCACCTGAATCAGTTCGATGAGTCCGTTCAACGCCGCCAGGGTTATGGCCGGCGCAGAGTCCGAGGACAGCGCCTTGCCGATGGCCTGCTGCGCGACGCTCTTGCCGTCAATCTGCGACATGGGCGCCGCGATCATGATTTGGCAGATGGCCTCGAGCGCATTCCGCTGGATTTGCGCCGCGAGAGCCGGCGAACCGATGGCCGGTCCGCTGGCCGGCCCGAGGGCCGACCCGCTCGCGCCAGTCTTCAGGCTGTCCAGCGTCCAGAAGCCGTTCAGCACGAGCATACACGACGCGGGCGTCAGCTTGTCGGCGAGCGCCGGCTGGTCCGGCAGGAACACGTCGACCTGCTGCAAGAGCCTGGCGGCTGCGAAGCGGTAGACTTGCCCGACGATGAAGATGAACCTGGGGAGGTTCTTCACGTAGGCCTCCGGCTTCTCCAAGAAGGCAAGGTACTGGGCCGCGACGTTCAAAAGCCGCCCAGTTGCCGTCGGGCTAGACAGCGCGCACGACGACAGGCACGCGCACGCCGCGGAGACGACCGCGGTGAACTTGTGCGTGTTGATGATGTTCGGTAGCTCCTCCGACATGTCGGTCGCCAGGTTCACGGTGATGCTGCTGCTCTGCTCCATGCTATTGAGGATGGTCGACGTGATTCCCAGCACGTACAGCATCTCCTCCGCGTGCATCTTGGCGTCCTCCTTGCTCTGCTGGTCCCCGTCGACGGCCCTCGGGTCCTCCTTCAGGTGCGGAGCGAGCGTCCGCAAGAACTTTAGAGGGTCGCGATCCGGCACACACGATGCAGGGTTCGCCAACACCATGGCGTATATGGCGTGGAGATACGACATGCTGCCGTGCCTCGGGCCGTTTGCCGTCCCGGTCCCGGTCGTCAGTGCCGTCGCCTTCGTGGTTGACGCGCGATCGCCGTAGAGAAAGAGGTCGAGGAGCGCTATGGCCGTGCCTTGCTGGTCGGCGTCGCGGATCTCCTGGAGCAGGACGACCAGCGGGTTGGACCGGTCGATGAGCCCCCTGCATCCGCTGCTGGGCATCGAGCTGACGATGGCGTCGGCCAGCTTGGCCAGCGACTTGGCCCGGTCCTGAGGCGTACGGTGAACTCGAACATCGTCTCCTTCGGCGACAGGGTCGAACCAGAGCGACTTGAAGATCTTGACGACGAACGACTTGACGCTGTCCTCGCTGTCGGTCGACCGGTTCAGGATCGCCTTGTACGACTCGATCACCTTGTCCGAGCGCTCCTCTGGAATGATCAGACAGCAGTCACGCAGGATCTTGATGGCACTCTTCCGGACGCTGCTCCCGGCGTCCTCGCTGGCCCTGATGACGACGTCGATGAGCCGGACGGCGAGCGCTGCGTCCTGGACCATGTGCTTGCCCACGAGCACCAGAGCGGCCTCGCGGACGGAGATCGAGTCGTCCTGCAGAGAATGTTCGACCGCCACCAAAAGAGAGGGGGCGTCGAGCAGCCGCTTGTCCACGTTGACGACGTCTCCGAGCGCCTTGACCGCCCTGGCCCTCGTGCTCGGCGACTGATGTTTTGACTCGAGGATTTCCACCAGCCACGTGAGCATGGCGGGCGCAGCAGACAGAAACTGCTCATGAATCATCGCTTTGATCACCAACGCCATGTCCTCCTCGTCCGGCTCGGGCACGTCACTGTTGCCGTTGTTGGCGGTGTCTTCGGCATAGCCAGTCCCATCGCCGGTCCCATCGCCGATATTCCCGACCCCGCCATGAACATCGCTGCCACCTCGATCCGGGGTCCTCGGCACGACTCTACGCCCGGCAAGCTCGTCTTGTGCCGCCTGGAAGAGCTTGGCGACCTCCTGGGCGCGCTCGTCGTCGTGGGCAGTCTCCACCTTGGCCAGGTCCTCCGAGAGCTTCCGCAGAAGCACGAAGCGAGCAGACGAGATCGCGGACGGCGTATCAAGTCCGAGACCGGCCGTCAGGCTCCGGGCCACCATGCGCGGGGCCGCCTCGGCGATTGTCCCCTGACTGCGGCGAACGGGGCGACCCTCGCGGTCACGGCCTCCCGTGTCTCCTTCGAGGATGCCCTCGAGCAGGTGGCTCGAATCGTTCAAAAGAACGCTGTCCCTGTGCAGGTGCACGAGGATCCGGCCGCAGACGTCCACGCACAGCTGCCTGACCGCCGAGTCTGGGTGCTGCAGTCCGGCGGGCCCGTTGAGCCTCGACACCAGTCGGATCAAGACGGTCGAGGCACACGTCCAGAATATGGAATCAGACGCGTCCAGGAGGTCCTGAACGATGCCCGTCATCACACACATGAAGTCAGCGTCGGTCTCGCTGCGCATCGTCTTGGCCGACCCGAGCCGCTCCATGCACAGCTCCCAGAAGCGGTCCGCAGTCGAGATGCACAGCGCGTACGGCGCGCTCATCTCTTGAGGCGACGCCACGCTCGCGAGCGAGGCGCATCCCTGGACCATCTCGAGGACCATGGCGCTCAGCACGCCGACGTCGACCATGGCGCCCCGCTCGACGACCAGGGGGAGGTCCCGCGTGTACCGCTTGCCCGCCCCCACGTGCGGCGCCAACGCGCCAAAGACATCAGGCAGGATGGAAGGACGCAGGTCCTCGGACGTCGCATGGATCGCCGAGAGCACGGCGATGCACCTGGAGGAGAACGCGAGCGTGAGTCAGGGCGCGCGGGAGTCAGAGCGCACGTCAGCCGAGTCAAAGGACGGCCGAGTCAAAGGACGGCCGAGTCGAAGGACGGCCGAGTCGAAGGACGCACCTGCCGTGCACGTCTGCCAGGCCCCGGTCAACCGTCACGGACTGCGTGGCCGTCCGGACCAAGGGCGACAGGGTCGACGTCTGAATCTTGATGACCGACGTGATATCGCTGATGACGTCCAGCGACGCCAAAATCCGATCCTTCAACCGACCTACCACCGGCGGCACCCGGTTGCTGCTGTTGTTGCCCCTCGCCGTTGTCGTCGTCTTTGTGGTCGTCTTTGTCGCCCCGCCGCCCTTCACCTTTTCCTTCTTGACCCCCCGGACCCCTCCGCCTTCCCCGTTTTCCTCCTTCTTTCTGTTCTTTGCGGTCTTCAGCGTCGCCTTGACCTCCGCCTTGGAGCCGGTCGTCGCCGACCTCGTGCTCCGCGTCCTGGTACCCCTGGTCTTGGCCACGTCTCTGACTGCGCAATCCTCGGCGTCCTCCTCCTTCTCCTCCTTCTCCTCCTCCTTCTCCTCCTCCTTCTCCTCCCTCTTCTTCTCCACGTCCCCATCCTCCTTCTCGTCGTCGTCGTCCGTCGCCGCCTCGTCGTGGAGGTCGGGTCGGACGGCCGCCTTGATCCTCGGGCAGTGGAACGGCAGCAGGTTGTTGTGAAGGTGGAACCGCGTCGCCTCCACGCACAGGTCCAGCGTCTCCTCAGGTATCACCAAGTCCCGGCTATCCGCGCCGTGCGCCTTGAGAATGAGCCTCTCTGCCAGGACTGCCGCCTCCATCGCGCCCTCCGCCCTGAGACACGCCTCGTCACCCTCGGACGACGTGGAGTACACCTTGGTGCCCGCCCCCCGCCGAACGACCGACCCTAGATTCTGGATCACGGAGAACAAGACCTCCCTCGGAATCTGCGCAAACGTCGCCGCCCGGACCCCGAAGGCCACCGACGTCATCCCCTGCACGTCCCGGAGCACCCGCCGCGTGTCTGATAGATACACCTCGCCCGCCGCCTCGCCCGCCGCCGCCGCATTGAACGACTCAAACAGCGCCAACAACGCGCTCAGGGACTTTTGCGTCTCCTCCTCGGCCGTCAGCGCCGCCCGACCCGTCCCCTGCACGGCCACCCGTGCCGACGGGGGCCTTGACCCGCTGGCCCGCCGCTTCTTCTTCTCCGCCGCCACCGGCGAGTTGATCTTCACCTGCGCGTGCCGCCGCTTGTTTTCGGCCGACCTCGCCGGGTCGCCGTCCTTGTTCTCGCCGATCTCGCCGTTCTCGCCGCGGCCGCCCGTTCGCTCCCTGGGCGCCGAGGTCGACGCGTGACTGGCCAATCCAAAGATATCCGGCTGAGCGTCCTCAAACAGCCGCACCAGCGCCGTCGACCGCCCTTCCTGACCTTTCTCTGCCACGTTCTCTGCCGCATCCCGACCCTCGAGGAAGCGAAGATCCACGCCGTTGAGCAAACGCGCGCACAGGTCGACGAGGTCCTGCTGGGGGAGGCTCCCAGGCGAGTCGATTGTCGAGTCGGGGCAAACGCCCACGTCCGCCTCGCCAGGCCACGCCGTCACCGGAAGTCGAAGCGTCTGAACGAGATCGGGCTGATGTAGGTCGGTGAGCCTGAAGACCAGGGAGGAAACCTCGTGGAGATCATCGTTTGAATTCAAACGATCGGCCTCGTCGCGAGGCTGGACGGCGTCGTCGTCCATGCTCTCTGCTGCTCTTCCTTCCTTCCTTCTATCTATATATCCTTCCTTCTATCTATATCTGTATATCTGTATGCGTGTGTCCTCGCGCACGTGTATCTTCCGCACATCAAATCGAAACCTGGCCAGGTATCCCATTCCCTACCCGTAGTATCTCTCACCGTACGCACGTGCACAACAGATAGAGATCTCTGAAAGAGAGATCTCTGAAAGAGAGATCTCTGGGAGAGAGGAACAGGAAGGGAGACGCAGCGAACCGACTCATCCCTCTTGCTTGCATGCTCGGGTGAAGAAGAGAGATGCACGCCAAACGCAAGGGCGCGCCGGTGGCGCAGCCCGTGGACGACTCAGGGACAGACGAAGAGTTTGATACGTCGGACGAAGAAGAGATTAACGCCGCCATGGCGGACCCAGCGCTCAAAAAGAAACTGCTGAGCAGCATGCGAGGAAGGCGAGCGGGCGACAGCGAGGACAGCGAGGACAGCGAGGACAGCGAGGAAGACGACGAGAGCGATGAGGGCGACGAGGGCGACGAGGGCGACGAGGGCGAGGACGAAGGTGGCCGGGACCGTCACGAGGACAGCTTCATCTACGCCGGCGAGGTGATGAAGGAGCTCTGTGCGGACATTACGTGGGGGGACGCCGACGAGCAGTGGAAGGAGGGGCTGGTCCTGACAAGCAAGCAGCGGACGGAAGTGGAGGACGTGGAGAATGATCTGGAGCGGGAGCTTGCGTTCTACAACCAGGCACTCCAGTCGACGTTTGCGGCCATCACGAGGTTCGAGGAGGAGGGCGTCAAGTGGCGCCGGCCGGACGACTACCTGGCCGAGATGGTCAAGTCGGACGGGCACATGGCCAAGGTGAAGGAGCAGTTGGTGCACGAGCAGACGGTGATCGAAGAGGCGGAGCAGCGGAGGAAGGACCGAGAGAGCAGGAAGTACAGCAAACAGGTGGCCGCAGAGAGGAGGAAGGAGCGGTTGCAGCAGAAGAAGCAGGCGATCGACAGCGTGACCAACCTCCGGAAACAGCGGGCGAAGAGCAATTTCCAGGGGGACCTCAACTTGGATCAGGTGGGCCTGGGCGACGCCAAGGGGAGGGGCAAGGGCAAGCAGCTGGGAGAGCGGTTCTCGGCGTCGGGGGCAAAGTCGACCAAGCGGCAGAAGCGGGACTCTAAGTTCGGGTTTGGCGGGCCGAAGAGGCGACAGAAGATGAACGACGCGTACTCTGCGGCCGCCACGGACGGGCCGAAGCGGGCCGGCGGGGTCAAGAAGCGGCCCGGGAAGAGCCGGAGAGCCGCCCAGAAGAACAGGCGGTGAGTTCCTTGCGAACGGACGGACAGACGGACGGACAGACGGGCGAGCGCGAATGATGGTGCGTGTAACAAACAATCGTTTGGTTCGTTGGGTCTTCTTTCGCGAAAGAGCAGGTGGCGTCCGCTACAGGCGCACGAGAACGACAGTCACATCGTCTGCAGTGGTGGTGAGCGGTGACGGGTGAGCGGTGACGGGTGAGCGGTGATCGCGATGATGACCGCGATCGGGAGCATACGATGCGCAGCTACCAAACAGCGCGATAATAAAAGACCCGCACGTACCTGTGGTCCCGGCCTCGACGGCAGCGTCAATCAGGATCGCGGCAATCTCCTTGCAAGACTTCTTGCTGTGCTTCTCGCAGAGCTTGATAACCTGCCGATCAAACGCATCAAACGCATCGAGTGAGCGAGCTGACGAGTCAATAGACCGACCACCGTCACCAACCGCCGACCGACACGTACCTCCTCGTTGCTCAGGCCGCCGCCGCCGCCCCTGACTTCGTTCTCGAAGAGGCCGTCGCTGGCAACCACGATCCAGGCGTCGTCCTTCGTCAGCAGCTTATTGGTGATGTCGGGCTCGGCGACCACGCCGAATCCGGAAGAGTAATTGTCAGATCCGGCCTGCACGCCCTCGAACTGGCCGGTCCCTTTCATATAGGCGTCCCCGAAGGCCCGGCTCAGCGCCAGTAGACCGCCCACGCGCCACGTGCCTCCGACGTACCTCACGAGCGGCATGTTAGGGTTGGGATTCTGGAACTCGATCCGCTTCCGCTCGTCCTCGCTGTCCGGAACGTGATCCACGGTCATCTGCGTCGCGCCCTTCTTGCCTCCGAGGACCTGGAAGAGAACGAGAACGAGCGGGCAGTCGTCGTGAGCGCCGAGGGTGATGGGATGATGAACGAATGAACGGGGAGCGACCCGTTCACATAAAAGGAAGCTCGGTTCAATCAACTCGGCAAACAGCGGAGAGCGGAGAGCGGAGAGCGTGGCGTCGCTTTGCTTCTACCTCGCTTCTACGTACGCCGCTCCCCGTCGTCATCGATCGAGTAAACACAATGTCAGTCATAACCACGCACCACGCGAGCGTCCCCGGCGTTTGCGGCCAGCAAGTACATTGCGCCCGCGCTGTCCTCGTGCAACAGCGCGACGGCACCGGTGGCCCCGCACTTGGAACCCCCAATCCCGCGCTCGCCCACCATCCCCATGAACCCCTTTTTGGGGGCCAGGATCCTCCGGTCGGCGGCGAGGAACGCCTCGGTCGTCGCTGCCTCCGGCGAGCCAACCTCGCCCCAGTACTTCCGGATGTACTTGGGAAAGTTCTCCTGGAGCCACTCCGCGGTCGCGTACCCGCCGTGACCGTCGAACACAGCGGCCATCGTGCCCACCCCCGAGCCAAGGTCGGTCGCCACGCACGATCGGTCCTCGTTCTGCTTCCTCGCCGTTCCCTGCTGGCTCATCGAATCAATCTCCTTCACCACCGCCCGACTGACTTGCAGCGACGAGGACAAGGACGACGACGACGAGCGAAGGGCAGAACTCGAGGGTGGAGAAACTGGCGAGAGAGCGAGGAGACCATTTCTGGAGGGTCCAGCGAGCGATCGAGGACCCTGGAACGTTCCCGATGGACAGAGAGAGGCCTGCATGATGCTGTTGCCGCGCTCTGTTTTGCCACCACGACTCTACTCGCTGAAAAGATTAAATTTCAGGGGATCGCACCCTTGACAAACACAAGGGCTGCGCCGTTCATGCAGTAGCGGAGCCCCGTGGGCGCCGGCCCGTCCGGGAAGACGTGACCGAGGTGGCCGTGGCACGTGTGGCACGACACCTCCGTCCTCGGCATGAACACGATGCTCCGGTCCTCCGACTCGTCGACCGCGCCCGGCAGGGCCTGCGTGAACGAGGGCCACCCCGTGCCCGAGTTGAACTTTGCCGACGAATCAAACAGGCTCGAACCGCACCCCGCGCATACAAACGTCCCCGGACTGTACTCCTTGTTCAGCGGCGAGGTGAAGGGCGGCTCTGTGGCCGCCTTGCGGAGCACCCTGTACGACAAGGCGCCGGGACCGCCGAGCTGCTTCTGCCACTCCTCGTCCGACAGGTTGGCCCAGTCCACGCTGGTACTCTCTGGGGCGGCAACCGCCGTGCGGGACTGCGCGGCGACCCCGATGGTCGCAATCGAGGCGACCAGCGCCCGCAGCGCCGAGCGACGCACGCCGTCGTTGTTACTGTTGTTGTGATTACTGCCGTCCCCGTTGTTCGCGTCGGTGCTGTTGCTGTTGCTGTTGCTGTTGTTGCCGTTGTGAGAGGCCTTTGTGGCCAACCCACCACCGACCACACGCACGGACGGAATGGACACGAGGGTCGCCCTCCTTCCGCTCGCCCTCGTGAAGCTGCCCACTCTCCGGGTAGAAAACACGTGTGTCAACGTCATCGTGATGGATGTAGAATTTGATTTCGTTTGCCGTGTCTTGTCCGATTGCGCGAGTGAGATGGCTCGGAAACCGGGCCGGGTCCTCTCCAAACGAACCGTCACACCATATACGAACGAGAACGCCGTACTACGTACTACGTACGTTCGTTATCCCCGACGCGAAGCAGGAAGAACGAACGAAGCAGAAGCTGCGTGCTCTCGGGGAATTTCGAAATCTCGGAATTCCGTTGCAATTTCGGTCGACGTCGAAATCCACAGTAGAGAATGGCGAATGACAACAGGAGATTCACGCTCCTGGGCAGTAACGTCCATAATACGTCCAGGAGCGCGGGTATGACGCAGCAAAGCAAGGGAATGCCACCGCCCCCGTCTGGATCGTCCGCGACTCGGATGGCCAGGCAGTCCCTGGGGGGCGGTGTACTGGGGCAGCAGCACCCCGGGACGGTCCAGCGTCGCGCGCCGCCGGGCGTCAAGGGGGACCCCCGCCCCGTCAGCGACAAGGGATACCAGGTGCGTGTATTCGTCGGTGGATGAACCATTGGTGGCTGTGGCGGCGAAGAGTGACGTCTCCCCGATCGTCTCACCGACCCATTCTCCCACTCGCATTCACATTCACATTCACATTCACACCCATACTCATACTCATCCCTTTACGCATACCAACACCCCCGCCAGGCCGCCTGCGCTCGCAACGTGCTCGAGTTCCTCACCAGCCACGGCTACGAGTACCAGGTGTCGCTCAAGACGCTGTCCAGCCCGACGACCAAGGATTACACGAACATCATGCTGTTCATCGTGAGGTACCTGGACCCGAGCATCCTCAAGGGGTTCACGAAGATCGAGGAGGAGATCCCGCAGCTGTACAAGCGTCTGCGCTACCCGTTCACCATCAGCAAGTCCAACCTGACGGCCGTGGGCTCGCCGCACACGTGGCCGTCCATCCTGGCAGCGCTGTCCTGGGTCGTGGAGCTGATCAACTACTGCGAGAAGGCCGAGCAGATGCGCGCCGACGGCGCCGATGACAGGTGGGTTTGTGTTTTTTCATTCATCGTATACATGGCCGAGGTGGTCGCGATGGGGCGACGGGGCGACGGGGCGACGAGGTAACGAGGTGATGGGGTGAAGGGGCGAACGGGTGAACGCTTGTTGTTGTTCACCCCCACGAGAACCACTCCTCGACGACCACCTCTGACCCCGCGCCTCTGCTTGCCCGCGCTCACCCACTCTGTCGCTTTGTCGCTCATTCACGCCCGCCCGCACTCACCACGCGCACGACACGCACTTGCAAAACCACAAATCCAGGGCGAAGATGGAGGCCGAGTTTTTCGACTACGTGTCCGAGTCCTACCACTGCTTCATGTCTGGCGACGACGCCAGGTGCGAGCAGATTGACGCGAAGAAGGGGTCGCAGATCGAGAGCAAGGCCGTCGAGGTCAGGCGCGAGGCCAAGGGCCTGATGGTGCGTATTGATGACTGGCGACTGGCGACTGGCGACTGGTGTCGACACTGACGACCACGACGATCGGATCGGTTTCGGGGCGCGGGATCGTAGCGGGATGCTCCTCCACCTTCTGATGCGGACTGGAGTACATCGCAAGGGAGAGGATCCGGTCCCAGTGGAGCCGCAGGATGGCGCTGCTCTGCGTCACGTCGCCCTCCCCGTTCTCTGCCGCCACGGCCCCCGTCGGGGAGCGGGACTCCGGGAGCGCAGCGAGCCGTCCCTCGCCACGAGAATCCCCCCTTCTCACTCACAAACACGTACGTCTCCCCCTCTCCCCCCATCCTTTTTTTCGCAACCACGCCAGGCCGCCAACGAGGCGCTCAAGGAGAAGATTGCCGCGCTGCAGATGGCCCCGAGGCCCCTCCGGGAGGCGCGTCAGAGGCTCCAGGAGACCCAGAACGACAAAGAGCGGTTCCTCAAGCTCGTCGACAATCTCCAGAATCACCACAGCACCCTGGTGCGGAAGCTCGCCGAGATCAGGGCGGACGTCTCGTCGCTGCAGACCGAGCTCCGCATGGTCGACGACGACAACGCGTCGTTGCGCACCAAGATTGCCGCCCAGACGGTCCATCCCGCGGACGTGATCCGCATGAACCAAGAGCGATCCAAACTCCAGGTGCGTACTTATGACGTCGTCGTGGTGATCGCGGTGGTGATGTCGATTGTTATGGTGGTGACGACGACGATGATGACGGTGAACGGGTCGTGTCATACCGGTTGTGTCACCACCGTTCACCCCAGCCCAATTTCTCACCCACTTTTCGCCCCATCGCGCCCTCAGGCTTCCCTGGACGCCACCAGGCAGCATAAGGAGGCTGCCGAGGCCAAGGCCGACGATGCCGAGTCGAAGCTCCGGTCGAGGTTCGACGAGATCGAGGACAAGGTGAGCGAGTACTCGTCCATGGCCCACAGGCTGCAGCTCGTGCCGGCGACCGGGAAGCGCGCCGAGGGATTCAACTTTGAGACGCGGCTAGACAGGAACGCCACGACCAGCGGCTCGATGATCTCCCTCGACTTCAAGGGTATCGTCAAGCCCACGCTGCAGAGGATCCAGGAGCAGTACAACGCCAAGGCGCGGTGCGTATTTGAACGAGAAGAAGAAGATGATGACGACGACGACGACGACGACGACGACGATGATGTGGACGGCGGGGACGACGCTCCCCTCTGCTCTATCCTCCTCCCGCTCCTCCCGCTCCTCCCCTCCTCTCTCACTCAGCGTTACGCGCTTTGCTCTCCTCGCTCACTCGCTCACTCGCTCGCTCGCTCGCCAGGTCGCTCGTCAAGGAGGAGCTCGCTCTCACCGAGAAGATGGGCACGGTCCAGGAGCACATCACCAAGCGCGCCGAGGAGAACGCCCTCAAGAACAAGGAGGTCAACGGCCTCGAGAACCAGTACCGGGTCATCAAGCTCGAGCTCGAGCAGGAGGTCGCCTCCGCCATGGCGCAGGTCGAAGGCCTGGCCAGCGAGGTCGCCACGATCCGCGGCGCCTGCGACGCCGGTCTCTTGGACAGCGAGGACAGGCTCGCGCAGGTCATGTCGGACCAGGTACGTGATCGACGCTTCTCATGACACTCCCACCGCTCACCGCTCACCGCTCACCGCTCACCGCTCACCGCTCACCGCTCACCGCTCACCGCTCACCGCTCACCCGTCACCCGTCACCCCCATCGCTCACCCCCACGGCGCACCACCCATCGCAGG
>Ga0255764_10000913_pt1 | contig 25875 bp, 23 predicted proteins | sample 071ome_30_FD_179964 | JGI IMG/M metagenome (GOLD analysis project Ga0255764, IMG submission 179964) | Coastal salt marsh microbial communities from the Groves Creek Marsh, Skidaway Island, Georgia - 071406AT metaG (version 2) | ecosystem: Environmental > Aquatic > Marine > Intertidal zone >... | reverse complement strand
CAGGTCGCCAATCTACAAGCTGGTTTGCGCGGCGAGTTACCTGCTGACGTGCAGCGTGCGATTACGGATCGTGCGGCGGCGAGATCTGTGCAGGGAGGCTTTGGCGGCAGTCAGTTTGCGCGTAACCTTGAGTTGCGCGACTTAGGTCTGACGAGCTTGCAACGTATCGACACGGCCATGGGGCAGTCCGCACAGGCTTTGTCGCAGTATGCTTCGATGACTCCAAGGTCTAGCGTAGGTTCTATGTTTTTAACTCCTACGCAACGGGTGAACCTAGCCATTGGAGAACGGAATGCAGAATATGCTAGGGATCTAGCTGCTGCCGAAGAGGCTGCTCGTAAAGACCCTGTTATATCTGGGGTGGTTCAAGGAGCAGCGAAGGTAGCTGGGTCTGCTATAGGAGCTTTCTTTGGAGGACCGCAAGGAGCTCAAGCTGGGCAAGCCGCTGGAGGCGAATTATTCAATGGGGGGGAGTATGGTCCTCGTAGATATGCTCCATCCTCGTACAGGGTTGATAGTTCAAGCTACCAATGGCCGGGAAGCGGTGGCGGTGGCGGTGGCGGTGGCTTCAATAGTTTTATGGGGAGGTTTATGGGGAATTTAGGTTTTGGAGGAGGTAAGTAGTATGGCAGAAGACAATCCATTTTTAGGCTTTTTTGAAAGCATGGGCGTTGGCATGGAAGCCGGTGCAGAACGTCGTTCCCTGATGGAACGCGCCCGACAGGGTAAGCTTAAGCCTGGGGAATCCGTTCCTAGTCTTGGGCGCACTATTCTGCAAGGCATTACCAAAGCTGCTACTCCTGCGTCTACTCGTTTGGCACAGGAGGAACTTAAGCTTCGGGCTGCGAATCAGGCTTTGGATTATAAGATCCAGCAGGATCGTCAAAAAGCACTTGATGCGAAGGCCTTTTACGAGAAGAACAAGGAAGCCTCTGAAGCAGAGGCTGAAAAAGACAATTCCATATTGTTTTCTGATTTAACTTATAAGGCGCAGTCAGCTATTTCACTTGGTAAGTTTGGTGAAATTCCTGAACTTAGAAAACAAGCTAAAGGTCTCCCTGTACCGCAGCAAGTGCAGTTTAACGCTGTTCTTAACGATCTAAATGACACCTATGATGCCGAAGAGTTTATTAAATTTGATAGAAACAAGAAGTATCTTTCTAATTCGTTACCTGCCGAGGAATTGAATGCGCTTACCCCTCCCGAAGCGCAGAGGTTGGTGGAGGTATATTTTGGCAAACCTATATCCAATATCGGTGCAATGGTTTCTGATTACGATACCTACCGTGCTAGGGGCGCAGAGGGTTCTGCTCAATTAGTGTTGGCTTCGATTAAAAAGAACACTGAAACGAAAGGTCAGGTAGTGGAAGTCAGCCCTGAAGGTAATGTGACTATACGTGAAGAAATCCTTAGTGGATCCAAGCCTGAACTTTCTAAACAAGAAGAATCCGATAGAGCCGAGGCTATTGAAGCTTCTGAAAAGTTATTTAGTACGATTGACCAAGCTAGATCACTAGTGGCTAGTAATCCAAATCTAGTAGGTAGCACTGGTGAAATCTCAGGGGGACTCAATGCTTTGAAGGAAGTATTGAGGCCATTAGTGGATTTGCCTCAAAATGCAACTCGGATTCAAATTGAAAATGCTTTTAATACGCTTAAAACTGAAGCCCTTACCTCTCTAGGAGGTGGTAGTTTAGCTAGGTTGACCGACAAAGATGCTAAGATTTTGGAGAATAACATCCCACAACTATCCTTAACGGACAGTCCTGGGAAAGTAATGAGTGTCTTAAATCAACTGGAGGGGACTATATCTCTTAGGTATCTACTTAACCGTAGCAGAACAAACACGTTAAGTAGTCTAGTGTCAGATCTTGGAGCTGCTAGAGTAGGGAAGCTTGCAGCTACAGCAGGTAGATTAAATTTTAGACCTGGGTTAGTGGATGAAGCTATTCGGGAGGCTATAAGTTCCATAGACGCTCAAACAGATACAAATGTTGCACGTCAGCAAATTCTAGACTTGTTTACTGCATTGCAGGATAACGGATTTTCTGACGCCCAAAGGGAGCCATACATTCGGTATCTAGAAACTTTGTCAGAGACTGAATAATAGACCATGCCAATACCTAAAAGTGTAATATCTGAGATTCGTTCTCTTAGCTCTGATCAACTTATTGATGTCGAAAAGGTTGATCGCATAACTGGTGGCAGAACAGTAGGTGAAATCCTAAGAACAGCTCCGGAGATGCCAGCTACATCTCAGGCACTGGAGGAGTCTACCTCTGCTCCTGTTGAGGCTCCTGTTGAGGCTCCTGTTGAGGCTCCTGTTGAGGCTCCTGTTGAGGCTCCTGTTGAGGCTCCTGTTGAGGCTCCAGTGGGAATGGAAGCTCCGTCCCAACAAGCAATACCTGAACCGACGCCTCAGCCTTCTGTCCAGGAGACCGCCCAGCCATTGACGCTTGCTGATTTGGCTAGACAAGTAAGGGACGAAGACATAAAGCCTAGAGTTCCGACTATAGGTGTTTCTCCTGGCGCACCTCCACCAGGAGTTTTTGCTGAGGATATTGCAGCTAGGGAGAAACAGTTTAAGGATAAATACACCCGTGTAGGAGTTCCTCTTAAAACCGAGAAAGAGATAGGACCGTCCTTACCTAAAGAAGGTTTTGGTGGATTCTTAGATCGCTTCACTTCTGTGTTTGAAGTCCCTGCTGGAGCACCTCCCGCTGGGTTTGCTACAGGTAAAATTGAAACTATACAGCCCAGACTGCAAACGGTAAATCCTTCAACGCTTAGGATGCAGTTGAGTACTCTTCCTACAGCAGAAAGTAAAGCGAAAGCACTTACTTCTTTCGTAAAAGCCCAAGGGCTGGACCCAGAAAAGCATCCGGTTAGGGTCGCTGATATGGGAAGAGTCATAGTCCCTTTTAAAAATCCTCAAGGGAATGTAGAGGATATCCTTTTGGATTCCCCTGCATTAAACGCAAATGATCTTCAGGATTTAGTCTCTGACGCGCTTACCATGCTAGGTTCTGGAGGAACCGTAAAACTTGGTTCGGCGGCGTTCCCACGATTAGTGTCATTTGCCCCTAAAGGGTTGGGACAGTTTGCGGGAACTGCTTTAGCTTCCGGGGGTGGTACGTTTGCCACTAGAATGGCTCAGTTAAGTGGGGCTAGAGAGACGCTAGATTTGCCTTTAGATTATGTAGGTGATCTGAAGCAATCTTTTTCTGAAGCTGCGGTAGAGTCAATTGCCGCAGGAGGATTAGCTGGGATAGGTAAACTGCTTAAAATCACTACCAGCCCAATTCAATCAGCGACTTCTTACTTCAAAAAAATACCGGGGTATGAAGAGAGGTTGGCAAGACTCAAAGAGTCATTGGACAACTTGTCGGAACAGTTAGGTGTTCCTGTTGAAGATATCTTGAGTGTTGGTGAACTTACAAATGATGCTCGTTTGTTATCGTTTGAACGCTACGTATCCGATCAAGGCGGTGGTGGAGTTTTAGCAGAAGCTCTCCAAAGATCTAGAGAACTTAAGTATACGATTCTTGAGGCGTTATCGTCTTTTCCGTCTAAGGGCATAGACCCAGCTACAGTAGATCCCGTAGAAACCGCAACTGTGGCTATGTGGAAACGGCTTAGTGAATTGGACGACGCAGCCATTGATGCCAAAAAGCAAGTCATCGATACCGCTATAGAGGATGTATTAGAAGGGCTTAGTAAACAGACTTATAAGCAAGGTCTTGGGTCCAAATTAGTGGACCCAGGGAAAGTTTTGCGGAATTTTGTTAACGGAGTTAGGTCTACGTTTAGAAAAAAACGAGATGATCTTTACGGGCAAGTAAACAACCGCATCCGAGATCTTGCTAGGAAGAGTCCAGAGATTATACCAGGGACTGGTTTAACAGAGTATGACCAGATAGTTAAATCAGACGGACCTCTGTCTTTGCTTAATTCCTTTATAAAACCGGCAAAAGTAAAGCAGATTGTAACTCGTAGAACCGAAGAGCTAGGCTACGAAGTGGATCCGTCCGGTCTTTTTAATCGCCAAGTCGTAGAATCTATTGAATCTGATGGGGTAGAGGAGCGTGTCTTGACACCTCTTCTGGAGGGTTTTTATGCAAAATATTCTACTATTTTTAACGAAGCCTCCCAAGGCATGTCTATCGAGACGGCAGATTTAGTCCGTAAAGAGTTAAATGATGACATAGGATCTTTGATCGAAAAACCTTTCGCTAAAAAAGAACAATTCAGACTAAATAAGTTGAAGGCAGCTTTGGATAAAGAGTTAGACCTAGCTGCCGATAGGATCAAAGATCCTTCTGTCAGGAAATTAATGAAAGAAGCTAATTCTTTCTATGCCAATAACATTGAAAAGTTTCAGACTTCTGGGGCTAGAAAGTTGTTCAATTTTACTGCTGACGGAAGAGTCAGGATGCCTGATAACGAGATCATTGGTCAGTTGATAAAGAATCCTGATGATTACAAATCGTTAAAGTTGTTCTCAAAAGATTATCCAAAAGTTTGGTCTAAAGTTAAGCGATCAATGCTGGATAAAATTGTGGCCGACTCTGGGGTTGGAGGAACGCTTGACCTAATTCAGTTTCAGCAAAAACTAGCACGTTTGCCAGAGTCTACACGTAAAGATCTTCTAGGGAAGTCGTATGAGGATACTATTCAGTTTTTAGATAAACTCAGACCAAAGGATTGGTTAAACGAATCTATCTATATACCTAAGTCTCTATTTAACGACTGGATAACTTGGACGGAAATGGCAGGAAGAAAATCAAAGCCCGGACCTCCTCCTTCTGAGTTACAGGCTAAGATGTACGACGCTGCATCTAAATCTATTGAGGCTTCCACAACTTTTTCTGAGAAACTGGTAAAACCTCTCCGTGAAAAAGGAGGGGTAATATCACTTGAGCAGTTAGAAAGTGCTTACCCAGATGACACTTTTGTTAAGACTTTGCTCGATCAAGGTTCCGAGTCAGACATTCGATTTATATTGAACAATCTTTCTGGGGAAGAAAAACAACAATTATCTCAGTTAAGCCTAGAGGAGATATTCCGACGTTCTAACTATGCAGCCACACAACGTGCCATAGAACAAAAGATGGATATAAAAGATTCTGCTATCAGTGGAAGTGCCTTGTCCGAAGCCCTGTCCAAAAGAGGCATTGAGGGCAAATTGCGTTTACTGTTGGGGGATGATACCTATAGATTAGTGACTGACTTTGAGACGTATTTACGCCGAGGAGAAGTTGCACGTCAAAAGGCTGGTAATCCAGGAGCTTCGTTGTCAAAAGGCGAAGATATAGCTGCCGTCGTAGAAACTAAGTTCAGTAAACTCGGCACGCGAGCCAGATATTGGGTAGCTTCCCAGCTTCTGACAAGTCCACTATTTAAGGAGCAAGCTTTGAAGCCCTTACGTGCAACCTCTCCTAAGTGGGATAACCTTGCCTATTTATACTTTCTTACGCCGCAATTTGGTGAAGCTCTACGGACATCTTCTGGCGATGACAGAGCATCCGCGATAAAGTTATTGAGTGACGTATTGCCAGATTATTTAATACCAGATTCTTCGATGCCAGATTATTTAATGGGTTCAGAGGCTCCACAGCCAGAACCAGCCCCGCAATAACCCATGGCCAAAGCACTCTCCAAAAAGGCGGCGCAGGAGAAGCTGGATGCCAGAAAGAGGCAGATAGCCAACAGCACTGCCATGGGGGACTTGATCAAGCGACTGGATGAGTCCAAGGACTACGAACTTCGCACATACGGCTACGATAAGATCCAGGGACTGACACAGCTCCACTATGAGATGTTGTCGTTCGTGGCGTATAAAGGTCTTCAGAAAGCACGATGCACTCGCTTCGATAACTTCAGGAACATCGTCTCCATCATGTGGCCGAAGATCGAATGGAACATGTGGCTTGAGAAAGCGATTCAGTCACTTTGTGATAATGACTTCGTGAGTTGGACTGGATGTGCAGCATCAGGTAAGACTTTTGCTGGAGCACTCTACGCCACGGTTTGGTGGATCTGCCAACCGGATGTAAGTGCCGCAGTGCTTACTTCCACTACCAAAGGAATGCTTCGCAAGCGTATGTGGAGCGAGATCCAGAAACTCTATACGTCAATGGAATGGAATCCACCGGGGAACATGGTTGATTCCAAGACTGTATGGCAAGCGGTCAAGGGCGACGAAAAGAACGCAATCTTTGGTCTAGCCGTAAAGGACGGCAACACAGCAGCCGCAGTGGGTCATATCCAAGGGATCCACACAAGTAGGGTGCTAATAGTAATCGATGAAGCTACGGACACTCCCCAAGCCATTTTTGATGCAACCGCGAACCTTTATGCAGGTTGCGAAAAATTCCAGATGCTCGTCATCGGAAACCCAAACAGTCACTACGACCCCCACGGGAAGTTCAGCGAACCCAAAGACGGATGGGCTTCTGTGGGTGTTGAGACGGAGGACTGGGAAACGAATATCCAATTAAACGGACAGCCTGGCTACTGCCTCCGGTTTGATGCTGAGAAGTCTCCCAATATTATCCTCGGTAAAACGACCTACAAGTATTTGATGACGGAGCATCAGCTTGATGGTGCTCGTAGAAAGTATGGTCCTGAGTCTCCGTTGTTCTGGAAGTTCTACCGGGGGTTTTGGGCACCAAGTGGTGTTCTCAAGACTGTCTTCAACGAGACCTTACTGGCCAAGATGCAAGCGCACTTGGGCTATATGTTTCGTCGTGAGATCAAAGTCATCGGTGCGTGTGACCCTGCATTCGGTGGGGGTGACCGTGCTGTTTTAAGGTTTGCGGTTTGTGGTATCACTGACAGTGGTAAGCCTGGTATTGAGCTGGAGTTGTTTGAGGAGCTTGAGATAGATGCGTCTTCCAGCGAGCCTGTCCACTTTCAGTTGGCTGAGATGATCCAGTCCAAGTGTCAGGAGCGTGGGTGCCGACCAGAGGATTTTGGGATAGATGCCAGTGGTGAAGGTGGTGGTTTGGCAGACATCTTGGCCAAGCAGTGGTCTCCTAGAATTATTCGCGTTGAGTTCGGTGGCGCACCCAGTGATTTACCTGTATCGAGCGAGGACATGAGACCTGCCAAAGAGGTATATGATCGTAGGGTGACTGAGCTTTGGTTTACTGCCCGTGAGTATTTACAGGCCGGTCAGCTAAGGGGCATTGACCCTTGGACGGCCAAAGAATTCTGTTCGCGTGAGTTTGACGACGAACGTCGTAAACTCAAACTGCAAACAAAGCGTGACATGAAGTCAGTGTATGGCATGTCCCCTGACATTGCGGACTGCACGGTGATTCTGACCGAGGTTGCAAAACGCTCTGGGATTGGTGTATACATAGCCGATCATGTTAGTGAGCAGGACAAGGACGACGTTCTTGAGGCCGTATACGAAATTTACGATGACATTGGGGACGAGTTCGATCACTTGGATGCTCCACTTTAGACTATGCAAGCTATATCTGACAGTTCGATGACTCCTCCCGGTGGGTGGAGGTATACAGACGAGGACGGTGTTGAGTTCCGAGACACAACTTTGCAGCGAACCGTTGAGGCTATTCGCCAAGCATACTTCGCCAGCAAGAAGACTCCACCGAAAGACCTGCATATACTTGTCATGGATCAGATATGCAAGAGCCTTAATCCAACGGATGCGGCTATACGATGCTTTGACTACAGCCCACCAACCAAGGCAGAACTTCTAATCCGTGCTGGAGCAGCCCTGAAGAACTTCACTATGTCAGGGTTTAAGTTGGTGACTGAGGAACAGCTTCTTTCTAGACGAGAAATATGTGAGGGATGTTCTCTCTGGAATGGGGAGGCATCTTTTGGTATGGGTAGATGCGGTTCATGCGGTTGCACTGGGTTAAAGTTGCAGGTCGCATCGGAGAAGTGTCCATTAAACAAGTGGGAGGATATTATATGAACGAAGATTTACTGAATTTAAATGAGAACGGATCGGTCCCTTCCACCAGAGTGACGGACCCGATTGTGGCGCGTCAAATCGCGGAAGACATCATCGACCAGAACGACAAACGCCTTGAGCGAAACGCCAGGGTAAAGGGTTTGGTTGACGGAAACCCTCCCTACTCCTCCCATGCCCTTGCCAAGGCGGGTCAGAAGTATCGGTCCAACTTCAATAGTGGTCAGGCGTTGTCGTTCCTTCAAACTTCTCTGACTGCGTATTATGACTTGTTCGCAGAGGTTCCGTCTTACGCTACGATTACTTGCGAATCCGGTAACCCAGACATGGATCATGAATGGGGTAAGATCCTGACTAAAGAGTTCGATGATCTACAGAAACAGGATCCGTGTTTGGATTACGGCATACAACTCAGTCAACATGACATGGTCCTGTATGGATCCGGTCCAGTGATCTGGGAGCGGGAGGACGACTGGGTAACCTACCCGAAGAAACACGACAGGGTTCTCCTTGCCGACAACGAACCATCTGACTTGAACCGATGGACAAAGTGTGTTGTGCGCGAGGTATTCACCCCAGCGGAACTTTACAAATACATCAACAACCCGGAGGCAGCATCCAAAGTTGGTTGGGACGTGGACGCTGTTCGGCAATCCATCTTACGGGCAACCGATGAGTTTGCCATTTATCCTAAAGACTGGGAACGTCAGCAGCAAGCGATCCGAAACAATGACCTGGAATACACAAGCCCTGATCAAGTGATAAATGTAGCACGGCTGTTGTTCCGTGAATTCCCAAACAAGGATAATCCCGAGGGAGGTATTACGGAGATCTGGGTGAACTTGGATCATGACTTTGGGTTCCTTTATAAGAAGGTTCGTAAATACAAGAACTGGAATCAGATCGTATGCCCATTCATGCTCGACAGGGGTGATGGAACGTATCACTCCATCAAGGGCATTGGGGTTCGCATGTATCCGTTTCTGTATACCAAAGAGCGACTGACCAATTCATTGGCCGATAATGCCTTTGTCATGGCCAGTCTGCATATCAGAAACCAGCAGACTGGATCTGCCACACCGGACAGCATGGTTCAGATGGGACCGTTTACGGTCTGGAAGTCGAACTTTGAGCCGATGAACTTCAACCAGATTGGTTCCTCGATGGAAGCTGCCATGAGTGTTTCCAGAACCATGGATCTGGAGTTGCAGTCCAATCTATCTCAGTTCAGGCCGCAGGTCGCGCAGCCTAGCGGTAATCCAAGGACTGCATTTGAGGTAGCGGCCAACGTCAATCAACAGTCTGTTCTGACGAAGACCGGCATCCAACGCTACTATGAGCAATTGGATAATTGGTATGCGGAGAGATTCCGACGTGCTCTGACCGGAAAACTGAACAGCCAAAGCGGGACGGCCAAAGCTGCCCGTATATTCAGACAAAAACTCGCCGCCCAGGGTATACCGGACAACATATTTGCGGCATGCACTATTCGTGCTACACGAACCATCGGGCAGGGAAGTCACTTCCTCAGAACGCAGACCTTGCAGTCTTTGTTGGGATCTATCGCGGGTTCACTTCCAGAAGGTGGTCGTGTTAACCTGATGGATGACTTTATCGCATCGACCGCTGGTTTCAGCATGGTAGATCGCTATAATCCACGTAATCGCATGGCCACAACGCTCAAGGATCATGAATGGGATGCCACGCAGGAGAACGCAAGCATGCGGGTTGGAAACGAAGTTATCATCACAGACACCCAGAACGATGTAGTCCATGCGGGTGTGCATATGACATCCGTAGCCGAGGGACTTGCATCCTTGCAGCAGGGTGGAAACTCTGATGAGATCCTTGTGTATGCGATGGCTGCTTTGCAGCATACCGGTCTACACTTGGCTAGGTTGCAGAATGACCCGTTACGTCAGAATGAATTCCAGCAACTCGCACAACGGTTTGAAATACTTCAACAGCAAATGCAAGAACTTGGTGGTTTGGTTGAGAACTTCCAAGCTATGCAGCAGGATCAGCAACAGGCCCAGCAAGTTCAGCAGGGAATGGATCCGAAGGTTCAGATCAAACAGGCAGAGGCCCAGCAGAAGATGGCTATCCAGCAGCAACGCGCACAGAACGAAATGGAACTGAGTCGTATGCGGACTGAGCACCAGATGAGACTTCAAGACGCTCTGACAGCGAACACCATCAGGAATCAGAACAAATAAATGTTTGACAATACATAACTCAATACGCTGAGTGGAGGAGGCATTGGTATGCCTCCTCTTTTTTATGGATTATAAGACAAAACTACTTGAGGCCGTCCCTAAAATGAACGGATGGTGTGATCCTGCAAAGGCCAACCATATATTTGATTCAGTCATTAAGCAAAGGGCTACCAGATGCGTTGAGCTTGGGGTTTTTGCTGGTAGAAGTCTGATAGCCTTTGGACTTGCTTTGGCCAAATTAGGTAATCCAAAAAGCGTGGTTTACGGGGTGGATACTTGGAGTGCCATAGCTGCCACAGCAAATAATGATGGCGATAACGCTGAATGGTGGAAATCTGTGGATTACGATGCCATACGCCATGAATGCGTATCTACATGCGAGTCTTTGGAAATATCCACCTACGTCAAACTGATGAAGATGTCCACGGTCCAGTCATTCTATGAGATTGACGGTAACGTAGACATTTTGCACATCGACGGAAACCACAGTCAGTGGGACTCTACCAGGGATGTCACTATGTGGGTGGACCGTGTTGTTGCGAAGGGGATTATTTACTTTGATGACGAGGACTGGGTATCTACTAAAACAGCCCAGCGACTTCTGGAACTTAAATGCATAAAAATAGATGAGATCAAAACTACAAACGTATGTGGGGTTTATCGAAAACTAGGATAGTCCAAAAAATAAAGTCCATGCTAAGTCCAACTGCCCAGCAATACTTCGATCTTGAGAGCAAACTCAAAACCTTTCAGGAAGACTTGAACACAAAGATCGATGAGCTAAACAATCTGTCTATCTCAGCCCAAGACACGGTCACATACTTCAGGGAAGTCATGTCGAGAAATAACGAGAGTATCGACCAGATCATGGAGCATTTCAACCGCGATATACCGCCGTTCCAAGAGCAGACAAATTTCCCGTGTGGTCTATTTGACCTACCCTATGGCAAGGATAACAGACTTCTGTTTAATCCAACGATAACCGAGTTCGACGGGCAAAGGTGGTTGATTGTAAGGAACTGCCAGATCAACCATCACAAGAAGCCTCCGTATGATTCGTTTAGTACTTTGGATAGATACCTACTAAACGACACAGATGTTGTTCCGGGATCTGTCAAGCCTCTTAATCTTCCTATTGGAAAGTCAAAACGCGAGCAATGGGAGGATCCACGTATCTTAGATACAGGCAACAAGCTGGTCCTGACATGCACCAACTTTATTCAAGGATTAACCAAGGCACATCTTGCCATGGTTGTCATGGATAAAAACTGGAGGATACTGGGGATCAATCACCCTAAGTATGGAGGCAATGGCATTGACATCATGTCCAACACGGGTGACGAGAAGAACTGGACTTGGTTCATGCACGAAGGGGAACTGCACATGATCTATAACATAGAACCTCACACCGTAGTTCGATGTGACTCTGCGGCCAGTCCGCAGGAGGAATATGTAACGGATCTACCTAAAGATCTTTGGGTCTATGGTCGTCGAAGAGGTGGAAGTAATCCTGTCCGTGTGGGAGATGAATATTTTGCCTTTTACCACAGCTCGCTTCCTTGGTGGAGAAGTCGAAACAGATATTACATGGGGGCTTATGCCTTTGAGGCCAAACCTCCGTTTAGGATAACCAGGTCCACGACAATACCAATCCTGACTGGGTCGAAGAACAACCACAGAGTTCTTGAGTTTCCGTTGGTCATATTTCCAGGAGGGAGTCTGTATGATGAGGTCAATCAAGAGCACACAGTTGTGTTCGGTGTTAATGACTTCCAGAGTGGCTGGATTAAGATACCCCACGAAGACCTGTTGGCGTTAATGAAAGTTTATGTTGAACCTGAAGAGAAAGACAAAAAAGATAGAGCTTCAGCCGAAGCAACAAATCGACTACGTCCCGTCGCCCGATTGGAGACAATCACCGGAGCTGACGTTGGCGACAAAACAATTATTCCAGACCATGCCGATGACGGCTATCCTGGAGCTGCTGAGAAAAGAAACACCAAAGCAGCTTATCCAGCTCCCGTTAAACGCAAGCGAAAGCGAGCAACTAAGACTCGCAAGTCTTGAGGACGGGTATTATATTTGTTTACATAAACTGTTGTCGCTTCAATTCTTGGCAGAGGATGCCGTAGATGTAGAAGCGACGTTTGAAGAAAGGTGAGATAAATGAGTGACGAGGAACAAAATTCGTTTACGAAATCCGTCATGGAGAGCATGACCACCGATGCTCCTGCGAAGGAGCCGGTAAAACAGGAACCCAAACCTGTAGAGCAGGAACCCAAACCTGTAGAGCAGGAATCGGAACCTACGGCAGAAGACGATCTGAAGGGCTTTAGCGATGAGCAAAAGACCAATTGGAAAGCTCTTCGGGAATCCAAGAAGGACATCGAGAAACGCTACAAAGAATCGGAGGCTACACGCACCGATCTAGTGGCTCAGTTGGATCAGCTAAAGGCTGATCTTGCAGCTGCGAAGCAGTCATTCGACGTTGAGGAGTTTGATCGCCTCAAAGTCGAGCGAGAAGAATTGGTCAATCAACTGGCCGAGCTGGATATTCTTCGTAGCCCTGAAGTCAAGAGAGCACGGGATAATGTAAAGGCCACAATTGACAATGCGGTCAAGAGCATCCGGAGGCTTCTTCCAGAACAGACTGGGTTCGACCGGATCCTTGGTATGAACCCGGAGGCAAGGGACAAGGCTCTTCAAGAATTGCTTGAGGACGCATCTCCGTCTGTTGCATCCCGTGTGTGGCAGTTGGTCGATAAGGTTGATTCTGCCCAACAGCAGGTAGATGAGATTACAACCGTGGCCGAGGGACGGCTGGATGAGTGGAAACAATCCAAGCAGCAAGAAGTAGAGGCCCGTAAACAGACCGAGCGCAAGCAGACCGAGCAACTTTACCACTTGGGACTACAAGCTGCCCAAGAGGAAATGCCTGAGTTGTTTGCTCTCAAAGACGGCGACGATACCCACAACAAGCAGGTCTCTGAGCGTTTGGCATACGTCAAGCAGCAGTTGTTTGAACCGTTTGATGAGTCCGATGCGGTCAAGCATGCGTTCTATGGGGCAGTTGGGAAGACTGCCATAACAACTCAGAAGCTGACGCTTGAAGCCTTGGCAAAGTCCGAGGCAGAGCGACAGTCTCTGAAAGAGAAACTCGCAGCCTACGAGAGTGCAGAACCCGGCGGCTCGTTTGCCTCCAACGAGGGTGGAGGATCCCAAAGGGTAGAGCCTGGGTATTTTGCCAATACTGTCTTGGCAAACTTCCAGTAACCGGCATCCAAGCCCCTACCTTTGGGTAGGGGTTTTTTTGTTGACTATATAGAGACACCTACGGTAGTTTTTCGTCAGACGTATTAGGGTTTCGTCTCCCTGATAGGCGTAAATGCTAGGGTCGCCGCCAGCAATTAGAGGGCTTCCATGTTTCACATGGGGGCAAAACAATTGTATAACTCCTTAAAACGAAGGATATTATTATGGCATGCGGCAATATTTACGACGCATTTAAAGTGGCGAGTGAGCATCTCGGTGAAGAGATCTACCGTCGTGCATCTTTTAGCTCCATCTGGGGCAACCTCATCCCTAAAGGGGAATTTCCGAAACACGTTGGTCTGACCAAAACCGTGTTTGAAATGGGCAACGCTTATCCTACTGCGGACGAGCGGACTTGGGATAGCTACACTTTGGCCAACGGTTCCAATAAAGGTGCCTGTGGTTATAACTTCCAAGACTACACTGTAGGCTTTGAAGAGTTGGCGTATTCACCGACTCATTTTCAAATGCGTGGTCCCCTGCTGTGTAAGGATGACCTGAATTTTGATCATCTTGCACCTCAGTTCCTCAACGGTTATGTGGAAGAGCTGACCAAGCTGGTTCAGACCGAGTATGACAACAAACTGATGAAGGAATACTACACCAAGGTTCCAAAAGCAGTTATGACCTCGGCCTTCCCTATCAGTGCAGCTGGAGCGTCTCTGACTTTGGCTCAAGCCACCAGTGACCTGACCCAGGAAGCCTTGGACAAGGCTTACATCCACCTGATCCACAAACGCGCCACCAACCCCGACTCCAATGGATTCGTGAGCTTGGCCAATGGTGGTCCGTTGTTCACACTGTATCTGGGTATGGAAGCCAGCCAGGCTATCATCCTGAATAACGCTGATTTCCGTGACGACTTGCGTCAGGGATCCATGAACAGTGAACTGTTCCGACGTCTCGGAGCCGACACTGCTATCAAGGGATTCCGTCACGTAATCAACCCATTGCCTCCTCGTTTCAGCTACGCAGCTGGTGCTTACACCCGTGTGAACACCTTCTCCAACGTCAGCGGAACCAAGGGAGTCTACCAAGACATCAATCCAAACTACCTCGATCCATCCACTGCTCCTTATGAAGCAGCCTTTGTGATGAGTCCTGATGTTATGTCTTGGGATTGGGTGCGCCCCGACAATCAAGTTGGAAGCACTCGATGGGAACCTCAGAGTTACATGGGTGACTGGAAGTTTATCACCGGACCTGAAGCTTGTGCTTCTGATGGTTCTGGATACGACCCATTCCACAAGAACGGACGGCACATTGCAGAGATGGCTGGAGCAGCCAAACCTGGTGCGAATCGTTCTGCTGGTCTGATGATCCTCTACAAGCGTTGTCAGTTGAATACTCTGACAACTGTTACCTGCTCATAACAACTAACGGGTGGGGGCTTTGAGTCCCCACCCTCTTTATCTTTATGTCAATCCCCAGCAACATATTCGGAGACAACCTGGTAACAAGGGAAGATCCTGAACTCATTACCACCAAAAAGATGGCGATGAACCAGGAGCAGTCCATGGGCAAGCACGGTTTTAATTTTTATTCAGATACATCTGCCCACGCAGGGACATTCTGTGCTATACAAGCTTGTGAGGACACAATCATTGCGTCTGTAACTGGGGAAAATATTAGTGCCACTAACATCACGATACCTGCCGGGTTTCTGATGATGGGACATGTCACCTCTATCCAATTGACCAGCGGGTCTATTCTGGCTTATAAATCCACCAGTTAATGGAACTATGCCTTAAATTATCACTGGCGAGTAAGACCGCCAGGTTTGGGGGGACCGGACCCACACCAGTTGAATTAAACTGGGTGGATGATCTGGCTAACCAAATCATTGATGACTTAGGCAACGAACTAATTTTTGTAGATACTCCGTCCGATGAGTGGATTGACGACTTAGGAAACTTCATCGTGGACGAAACAGGAAATCAATTAATCCTAGTACACTGATATGGCGACTAAACGCATTAAGGATCTCACGAATACGGCAGCTTCGGTAGCTTCCGATGCCTACTTGGCAATTGACGGCACCAGCAATGGCACCGAGAAAATCACCCGCGACAATTTCCGACAGGACACCGCAGATGCTTTCGTGGCAGCACCGGGAACCTACAACTTGGCCCCGCTTGTTGGTGGTGCTGTTGAGGTAGACAAAGGCGGAACCGGAGCGACAACAGTAGACACGGCCAAAACAAACCTACAAATTCCAGACATCGGCACAGGTGCAAACGAAGTTCCTGTGAATGGAATGCTGGGCACGATGGCATTTCAAAGCTCAGAGGGTCCCAACGTCAGTAACCTCAACGCGAATGGCAAAACAAGTTTGACCAATGACAGTGACATATCATTGTCGGTCGAAACGACTAACCAAAACGCTATGGTTGTAAATGTCAGTGGGGCGAGTCCGAATTATATTTTTGATGTTCGGGATGACGGCAGCTCTAAATTTAGAGTTGACGGCAACGGAAACGTGGTCATTGGGAACATTCCAACCAGCGCAAGCGGACTCGCGAGCGGCACCGTATGGTCAGACTCTGGAACACTTAAAATTATCTCTTAACGCATATGAGCTATTCAAATTCCTATCCTACAGAACGCCCCACGCTAAACCTAGATTTCGGCAATTCGGGCAAACTCGACTCGCGCATCAGCTACAGTCGTTCCAGCACGGGGACGGCTTTAAGCTCAGAGCGGCATTTGAGTTCTGAAAATTTGATTCCGTATTCCAATGATTTGTCGCAAAGCGTTTGGACGAAGCGAAACGTGACAATCCCAGCTACCAATATAACAGCACCAGACGGAACCTCAACAGCATCTAGTTTACTGGAGACCACGGCAACAGCGACACACGACTTCTATGAGGAATTTTATTCTGCATCTGGGGTTAGTTACACTTTCACGCTGTACGCAAAAGCAAACGGGAGGGACACGTTTATCGTGTCTCCTCAAGCGACATCGACTATTGCCTCGGTCGAATTTAACTTAACGGCAGTAACCAGCACGGTCGTTTCCGGGTCTGCGGACAGTCACAGCATCACAGCAATTGGCTCTACGGGTTGGTATAAGCTTCAAGTGACAGTGACGGCAACTGGGTCTGGAACTGGTTTTTTACAGACCTACTTTAGAGTTGGCGGTTCGACCACTTATGCTGGTGACGCTACTAAAGGCGCATACATATGGGGTTGCCAAGTCAGCTCAACAGGCGAGACAGTTCTCAACGAAACGAGCGGACAAATACACCGCGAATATGCTCCGACTCTGAAGACCTCCGCCGCCAATGAGCCGCGCTTTGAATACACGACTGGTGGTGAGTCAGAGGGTTTGTTGATTGAAGCGCAAGCCACTAACAAAGCGACTTACAGCGAAGACTTCACCAATGCTGTTTACAATAAATACCGAGCGACAATAGAACCTGCATCCGCAATCGCCCCCGACGGGACATTGACGGCTAGTTTTCTCAGAGAAGACGCAACCGCCAGCAATACTCATTATTTTAATGCAGTGACGGATACGGGTCTGTCTGTTGGGACAACGCAATATGCAGTTTCTATTTTTGTAAAAGCTGCTGGTCGAAGCAAAATTCGCATATACGACAACAACCAAAACACTCCCGGCACGACTACGTTTGATTTATCCAGCGGAACCGTTGTGACGGGAGACGGGTCGATACAAAGTTGTGGCAACGGTTGGTTTCGCTGCACGATAATTCCAACGTGCGACTACAGTGCAACGTCTACCGTATACATAATGTTGGATAACGGTAGCGGCACCTCTTACACCGGTAATGGCTTTTCGGGCATACTGGTCTGGGGTTACCAACTGGAGACGGGAGTTTCAGCAAGCTCGGCGTATATAAAAAGCAATTCGGGCAGTAGTACAACCCGCTCTGCTGACTCCTGCTCAGTTGCTAATGCTGACTTTGGTTATACTGGTGGACCAATCAGCATCACTGCTGAAGCGAACACGTCAGACGTTTCGTCTGCAAGCAAGATAATCTTTAGGTATGACGGTGGAGATGTATACACAAATTACTTTCAAGGAAGTCTGCTCGTTAACTACGTGACCGTTGGTGGTGCCACGCAAGCGTTGCAATACCCCAGCTCAGTTGCGGCTGGAACAGACTACAAAGTTGCGTCGAGAGTAGACACCAACAGCATCAATTCGGCTGCTAACGGAACGGCACAAACGGCAGACACAAGTGCAGTGTTGCCAGATTTGGCTGGAGCGACATTGCACATCGGAGGAATTTCTGGTTCGCAATGTTTGAACGGAAATTTGAAAAACCTAAAAGTCTTTTCAGCACCGTTGTCCGATACAAATCTCACGGCACTGACTTCCTCTTAAACCAACTGACTACGAATCAAATGACATTCACAGACCTATACTTAAAATTTGCAGACAAAGCTGAAGCTGATTCTGTCCTGTTCACCGAGGTTCCGATTGAGTGGGACAACAGCGATCCTGACAATCCCGTGCCTACGAAGTGGGAGAAGGAACAAAACTTCAGGAACACTGACATCCTGCCGAAGGTCGTTCTGACTCCAGCTACGTTTGATGACGAAGGTCACGAGTTGACGCCGCCTGTTTACGAGGATGGATATTTTGTCAACGTGAGGCTGGTAGGTGAGGACGGGTCCACATTGGAACCGTTCCGAGTTGAGCCAGAACATCCACAACGAGTCTGGGCCTGAGATATGCCTGTTGAAAAAAACGGTGAGAAGTTTCGGGGCTACAACAAGCCCAAACGAACTCCGTCTCACCCGACCAAATCACACGCTGTGCTGGCCAAGTTGGGTGAGCAAGTCAAGCTCATTCGCTTCGGCCAGCAGGGTGTGTCTGGAGCTGGGAAGTCGCCAAAGACTGCCAGCGAAAAAGCCAGACGAAAGTCTTTCAAAGCGCGTCACGCTAAGAATATCTCAAAGGGAAAAATGAGTGCTGCTTATTGGGCAGACAAAGTCAAATGGTAAAGATTATGCCGAAGGTTGGATCTAAACATTACCCATACACGAAAGCAGGCAAAGCTGCTGCAAAGAAAGCTCGTGCAAAACAAAAACGCAAGGGCAAGAAGTGAACTTCGATGACGTAAAAGTCGGATTTGCAGCCGTGGCTGGTTTGCTCAATTGGGCGGTCAACATCGATATAGTTTTGCAGCTTGCAATCAGCGTCTCATCCCTGATCTACATCAGTCTCAAAATCCGACAGCTACTCTCAAAATGAAACCGCTATCTGTTGCAGTATTGATCGTCCTAGTGACTGGGTGCAAGCAGCTCGACTCGCTGGGCGATGCTATCTACGATCCGGTTGTGACGACCAACATTGTTGCTACCCCCAGCGGCAACTACCCAGTCGTCTCGACAAACGGCTGGGTTTTGAACCCTTCGATCAGGGGAGGCATACAGGTAGCCGGGGATGTTGCTCCGTTCCCGTGGGCGGGGTTAGCAGCCAACGCTCTGATCGCAGCTCTGGGTGTAGGAGCGCATCTGCGCGGAAGACAATGGAAGAAGGCAGCAGTCAGCGGGGTTTCCGCTGCCCAGACCTTCAAAAGAGAGCTGAAGCAGCTCGATGCTGCCAAGGCCCAAGCCGCTAAAGAAACTGTCGTGCGCGAACAACGCACAAACGGATCCCAGGAAATGATCCAAAAAATACTTGGTAAATTTGTTTGACAAATATATCTGAGTGAAACTAAGTTGACGGTATGCAAAACCTACCGTCAGCAATACCTCGTCCAGAAACAGACGCCAAAGGCCGACGTATCTTCAGAGTCTCCTACTACGCAGGAGGAAAACAAAGATGCAGGAAGTTTAGGGACGTATCCGAAGCCTACCAATTTCAAAAGGATGTCAGGGTCCAGTTCATCCAACTGGGCAATGCGTTTGAAGTCCTTAAGCCCAAGGAAAGATCGATTGTGATGCAGATCCTCCTGGAGATGGAGGACTTTAACACAGACATCCTGTCCGTCTGGGAATTCTTCAAGAAACACAACAGTAAAGCAGTATCCGTCGGGGAGCTGTTTTCTGAGTTCATAGATCTCAAACGATCACACAAGCTTCGACCCAGCTCTATTCAGGGTCTGGAGACCTTAAACAGTCTATGGGACAAACTCGGCAGGGACACCCCTGTCCGATTGGTGCGGCCAACCGACATCGACCAATGGGCCAAGTCTATGGGCAAAGCCCCTCGCAGCTACATTAAATACATCAGATTGGCCAGTTCATTCTTCAGTTGGGCGAAGCGTCTGGGACATGTGGACTTTAACCCGGCCAAGCGATTGGATCTACCTAAGATCGATCAGAAAACTCCCTACGTTCTGAGTAACGAAGATGTTAAAAAGCTTCTTGTTGAATCCGAAAACAAACCAATACTCAGGTGCTATTTGATCCTGAGTTTGTTTGCAGGGGTCAGACCAAACGAAGTAATGCGTTTAAAATGGAGTAACATAGACCTCGATAACGGCACTGTTACATTGGATGGTCAGGTCACCAAAACCCGTAGCCGAAGGATCACACACCTTTTAGGCAATGCAGCCGAGGCTTTGAAGAAAACAAATGCGCTGCATTTATGCCCTAAATATCCCCAGTCAGACCTGCAAAGGATCGCTACAAAAGCTGGAGTCAGGCTGGAAAAGGACTGCCTCAGACACACTGCCGCCAGCCACATGATTAATGTATACAGGTCCATGGACGAAGTGGCTATTCAACTGGGCAATACTCCAGGAGTGCTACGCAAACATTACATGGGCCTGATGACACAGGACAAAACCGAAGAATTCCTGAAACTGCTATGACATACGAACCACGACCCTATCAGGAATCGGGAATCGGGAAACTGTCCCAGTCGCTCGATAAATACCAGGCTGCACTGGACATGTCAGATATGGGAACAGGCAAGACGTGGAAGGCTTTGTTCATCGCGGCAAAGCTTAACTCTCCAGTCGCCATCGTGTGTCCCGCCGTGACAAAGGCTCAGTGGCAGGATGTCGCTCGTAAACTGGGAGTTCAAATCCAGATCTGCGAGTCCTACCAGAAATGCATCCGAGGGACTGCCAAAGGTATTACCAAGCACGGTGACAAACGCAAGCAGTTTAAGTTCACTGTCCCGCGAGGGACGTTGTGGATCTTCGACGAAGTGCATGCATGCCGTAGCCCGAAGTCACAGAACTCCAAACTCCTGACAGACTGCGTAGATGCCGGTTACTCTGTGCTGATGCTCAGTGCCACGCCATTTGAGGACACAACGCAGTTCAAGGCTATCGGGCATGCGTTAAAACTTGTCCACCGAACCAAGTGGTGGAATTGGTGTCTGTCAGTTGGAGGATGTAGGCCTGGTAGATTCGGAGGTATGGAGTATGTCGGAGGAGAACAATTTATGGGTGAACTAAGACTCCAGATCTCCGACAGGACAGATCGCACCAGTATATCTGAGGTAGGGGATTTACCTGAGTTCAAACTCCAGACCAGAATGATCCATGGGGACAACTGCAAAGCGATCAACCAAGCATACACCGAACTGCTCGCTACTTATATGCAGGAAACAGAGCATGCCATCGTGGCCAGACTCCGATGCCGTCAGATCATCGAGCATGAGAAAATCCAGCAGCTCTATGAGCTGGCAGAAGAATTTTTGGAAGCAGGACAAAAAGTGCTTCACTTCGTGAACTTCACAGATACAGTGGACACATTACAGAAACTACATGGGCCTACGTTTGGGATTGTGGACGGTCGTGTCACAGGACAAAAACGACAGGATGTCGTGGACAAGTTCCAAGCCGGTAAGTTGGATGGATTGATCGTCCAGCTACAGTCAGGTGGAGTTGGGCTAAACCTCCAGGACACCGTGGGCAACGCCCCAAGGACAGCGATCCTGAACCTGACGGATAGCGCGACGTTGTTTCGACAGGCAACCGGACGGACCTTCAGGGACGGATCGAAGTCGCCTTGTAGATTTGTGGTTCCGCTCGTAGCGGAAACCGTGGAAGAAGAAATAGAACAGAACCTGAACCGCAAGTTCGCCAACTTGGGTTCACTAACAGACGAGGATTTTAGGATATGAGTTTAACTATTATATTGGTATCAGGCCGGATCGAGCCGCGCTTTGATCTGTTTGCCGACAGTGTAGCTCCACAGCTAGATCCTTCCGACCAAGTTATATTTGTAGATCAGTTTGTTGAGTATGATCCAAAACGTATTAAAGACTACAAAGAATTGGTAGATCATAGGTTTGAGTTAACCCACATAACTCCAAAACCAGACATATGGACTGGTAAACACAGAAAAACGAAAAGATCTTTTGCCAATACAGGTAGTTTCCGAAACACAGGGCTAATCGTAGCAAAACACGATTACATAGTTTTTGTAGATGACCTCACAGCTGTGTATCCCAACTGGTTAAACTACCACAGAAAAGCTGCGGATAATGGGCAAATACTTTGCGGATCGTTTCGCAAAGTCAAAAACTTAAAAGTGATTCCCGATGGAAGCATCCACTACACTGAGACCGTAGTAAATGACCAGAGGATGGAAAGCCAAATAACAGACGACCCTGTAAAGGCTGGCCCAAACTGGATATTTGGTTCTAACGCAGGTATGCCTCTTGAGTATTTATTAAAGGTAAACGGCTATGATGAGTTCTGCGCCAGAAGAGGAGTCGAGGATTGTAATTTAGGAGTTAGACTTGGTAACGCCGGTTACTTGGACCGAATGTATTACGACAAAAATTGTGCCGTAGCAGAAGACGATGGTTATCATTACAAATTCGCAAACTCATTGTATTGCGATCTATTTAAATACGATATTCCCTTCAGGAGGTATAAAACTGATGACGAGGAAGATCAGAACAAATGCTGGGATATTTACAATCAAATGCTAGACGAAGAAAACGAACACCTATACGGAAGGAAAGAGCATACAACAATTAATCAATACTTCGATTTAAAAGCAGAGCGAGAACTTTACCAACAGTCAGGGACTTTTAGATCAGTAGAGAACGACACGTATACCGATTACGACGGTCAACCTATCGAAGAGTTATGACCCCTATCATAGTCACTCACTGGGACCAAGATAAGCAAAAGCTTTACGAAACTGAAACTCACTTGAAAGAGCAAGGCGTAGAGTCATGGAGTTATTTCTTCGGATTTCCTGGTAGGGGATTGAGAAGCCGCAACATAGAAGGAGAGCGATACTACGGATCACCAGAGGATATGCTTGGGGCGGCTATAGGACAAAACATGACCCACTGGCATCTGTGGGCATCGTTAAAAATGTGCAGCGAACAAAATCCTAAAGGAACTACTTACTGGAACATTGTTGAAGACGACATACGGCTACAAGACGGATGGAGAACGACCTACAACGATGTGCGGGAAGATGTCCCGAAGGATTGGGACATTATATTTTTCGGAAATGGATACACCTCTGAGCAAACGATGACTCATGTTACAGGATCAATCTATAAGGGTGCTGGGCTTTGTCTACACTGGTATTGCGTAAGACACAAAGCTTTAAACATTCTGCTGGAAACAAACAAGTTCGTCAGAACCCGAATTGACATCCAGATGCTACTGGAATCTTATAAACATTTAAACTGCTACACGGTATTGCCAAGGCTTGCCGATCAACACCAAACCTATTTACCTGCATGATAACTATCGCTTACATAACAGCCCGATTGGACCCTAGATTTGACTTGTTTGTGGATAGCATATCCCCCCAATTAAAGTCAACTGACCAAGTAGTATTCATAGACCATTACTTGGAATACGACCGGAACCGCGAGGCACAATACAAAACCCTAGTGGACGGAAGATTTGATATGCTCCACATTCCACCTAAACCTTCTATCTGGAGAGGACGGCATCGAAAATCAAGAAGGGCTTTTGCGGATTCGGCTGGCGCAAGGAATACAGCAGCTATAGTGGCAGAGCACGACTATATAGTTTTTATTGACGATCTAAGTGCGGTATACCCTGGGTGGAGAGCCTACCATCAAACCGCAGCAGAAAAAGGATGGATATTTTGTGGGTGCTACGAACCAGTCCGAGGTCTAAAAGTCTTACCGAACGGAGAAATTCACTATTCAAAATTGGGGGGCAGGTGTGGGAGAAAAGATCACCAACCCACAGACGAACCGATACAGATGTATCCATCATGGGTTTTCGGATCAAACGTAGGCATCCCAATGGAGTGTCTGCTAAAAGTAAATGGGTATGATGAGCTATGTGGCCGTATGGGAGGCCAAGACGTCCAGCTGGGAGCGAGACTAGGCAACGCAGGGTATTCTGATATTATGTATTTCGACAAGAACTGCCTAATCAACGAGGACCAATGGTATCACCACGCATCGGCTAACTCCCCAGACCTTACAGTAACGGCCAAAGAATACCCTTTGCGTCGATGGAAAACGGAATATGATCACCACTTGGCTGCTGGTAAAGAGTTACTCCAAAAGCACAACCAAAAGCTAGATGAATTTGTTTATAGTGGGAAAAAACAATTTCTTCCATTAAACCCATACTTCAACTTGGAAAAGGAACGGGAGTTGTATCAAAAAACAGGAACCTTCAGATCCGTAACAAACGACACCTATATTGACTACGACGGTCAACCTATCGAGGATCTATGATTTCACAGGAACTATTTTGGACACACACCTACCCGTTACTCCAAGCCATTCTAAATGTCGAAGGAGATATTCTTGAGTTGGGGTGCGGTCATTATTCTACAGCACTGACCGCAGCTGTATCTGGGTCAAGGAGAGTCATGTGTGTCGATACGGATAAAGGATGGGTTGATTCTCTCGCAGAAAAATATAAGTCAACTCCAATTGAATTTAGGTCAATAAGTCATCACCACGAAGAATACGAAGAGCAGATAAAGCCATACACAAAGCAGAAATGGGGTATCGTATTTGTGGATCACAACATTATCACGCAGCGGGGACCGGACTTACTCAGATTCAAGAACCAAGCTGAAGTCCTTGTAATGCACGACAGTCATCTCGATAACCCTAACGATGGATATTGTTCTTTCGAGGCCATTCAAAGCTTTAAATACTACATCGAACACAAACTCTATTGGCCGCAGACAGCGGTCATGAGCGAAACCAACGATCTATCATGGCTACAATAGGAAAACCGCCCTACAGATGGGCAGACATCGCCCAATACTTTCCGAAGGGCTGGGACTACGTCACAGCCTTCCAGAAAACAACAGAACAATGCATAAAACTAAAACTGATAAAACGTAATGATAAGACCAAGCAGCCTAAAGTATATTGAGATCTGCTCTGATTTCGAGCAGCCAGAACAAACCGAGGTCCACCCAGTTACCGAGGCAGGAAGCCGACTCCATGAAGCCATGGAAACAGGTAACCTGGCCAAGATCGAGGAGGATGAAATGTGGATGTATGAACGCGCCTGTAAGGCCAGATCCGATCTGATGACCGATGTATTCGGTGACGCAGAACCAACTGTCAACAAGGAACTGATCCTGAAAATCGCCGGGGAATACGCCGGGATGGTCGATCACTTCGCCCTGAACGACAAGGTAGGTTTGTTGATCGACTACAAGTTTGGATTCCACAAGGTGGATGACCCAGACGTGAACATTCAGTTCCAGGACTACACTCTAAAGCTCTTCGACAAGTTTCCACAAGTGGACACCATTGTCGTGGCGATGATCGCACCTCGTCGGGACGAGGTCACCCGACATACCTACACCCGCGCCGATGTATCGACCCTTCGTAACAGAACCAAGATGGTTCAGGAACGAGCTGGGACCGGCCAACGTAAAGCATCCACAAACTGCCAGTATTGCAGTCACATCGGAACCTGCCAACAAGCCTACAGCAAATTCGCTGCGGCCAAACACCAAGCGGACCTGTTACCAACGATACGTCCTGACTGGGATCTGTCCCAGCCAATGGATCTGGAAAAGGCTCTCGATTTGCGTCCCATCGTGAAAAAGTTCTTGGATGAATGGGACAAGGCCGTTACTGCAAGTGCCAAGCAACTTCTGGAAGAGGGATACGAGGTTGGTAACTATTACCTCCAGCAACGCGCCGGTCGAAAGCAAGTTGTGGATGTGGATCTGGTCAGGGAAAAAGCCGCCGGTCAGGGGGTCCGACCAAAGGACTTCGACAAGTGCCTCACCCTCAGTCTGACGTCACTCGGTAACTTGATCAAGGACACTGCCCCCAAGGGCAAGAAAACCCGTCACTGGGATGAGTTCCTTGATTCATGTAGTGCTGCCATCAAGCAAGCTGAACCAACCGAAGTCGTCGCTAAACGGAAATGACATGCGAGAACTACACCTATTTGCCGGGGCTGGAGGAGGAATCCTTGGAGGAATGCTCCTCGGTCACACCACAGTTGCAGCAGTCGAAATCGAGCCA